>Ga0099364_10014455_pt1 | contig 10506 bp, 8 predicted proteins | sample TergutTh196P3_FD_73070 | JGI IMG/M metagenome (GOLD analysis project Ga0099364, IMG submission 73070) | Microcerotermes parvus P3 segment gut microbial communities from Pointe-Noire, Republic of the Congo - Th196 P3 | ecosystem: Host-associated > Arthropoda: Insects > Digestive system > Gut ...
AATTTCAATAAGGAAGATATTATCACCCTCTTTGCGCAAAGGACTGAAGAAACGGGACAACAAATTAGCGCGGAAGCATTGGATTATATATATGAACAATCATGGGGACAGCCCTGGATTGTCAATTCCTTATTTCAGCGTACAACTATGCGGGTACTGGATGAAGATAACTACCAAACTGTTATGCTGGAGCATGTATTAGCTGCACGTGAACAAATGATTCAGTCCCGAGAGACTCATCTTGATGCCCTTGGCATACGATTAAGGGATCCAAAGATCAAACGTGTTATAGAATCTATTCTGGTTGGGAATAACGATCCGGAAATGGGACGAACCAGTCCCAATGTAGAGCTTGCTATAGATTTAGGGCTTATCAAATGGGATACTGCAACGGGTTTTACAATCTCCAACCCAATTTATGAGGAAATACTGACCCGTTATCTGAATTCCGGTTATCACGATAATCTACCGCCTCCTTCATCCTGGAAATGGCAAAAAACAGATGGGACACTTGATATGGATGCCTTGTTTAGAGAGTTCCAAAATTTTTGGCGGGAAAATTCTGAAGTTTGGGAACAGAAAGCCGATTATACCGAAGCCTTTCCGCATCTTTTACTAATGGCATTTTTGCAGCGAGTATTGAACGGCGGCGGACGGATAGACCGGGAAGTTGCTGCAGGCAGTGGACGCATGGATATATTTATTGAGTATCAGGGGCTAAAGTACGTTATTGAGATAAAATTGATTTATCAAAACACTGCTCCGGAGAGGGTAAAAGCCACGGGCTTGCAGCAAATTGTCAGGTATCGTGATAGAGTTGCTCCTGCTGCCCCAGCCTATCTGGTTATTTTTGATCGCCGGGATACGGCAAAAAAACTTTCGTGGGACGAAAAAATAAAATGGCAGGAAGAAACTGTTTCAGGTGGAATGGTAACAGTTGTATGTTGTTAGTGTAAGTTGTATAATACAAGCGGTAAATGATAATTACAATAAAAGACCTGTGGAAAATCTACCCAATGGGTACTCTTGAGGTTCATGCGCTGAAGGGCGTGAGCCTTGAAATTGCAGAGGGTGAATTTGTTTCTGTTGCGGGGCCGTCTGGTTCCGGTAAAACAACCTTGATGAATATCATTGGGCTGATAGACAATTTTAACAGAGGTAGTCTGACGATTAACAAGGTAGAAATAGTTAGCCAAAACCGCCAAGAACTTGCACGGCTAAGGCGGGAATTTATTGGATTTGTCTTTCAGTCATTTAATCTTTTGCCGGTGTTAAATGTTTTTGAAAATGTAGAGCTTCCCCTTATTATTGCAAAAAAAGGCGGTTCAAAGGCTGAACGCCGGGACAGGGTAAATTATCTGCTGGAAGAGGTAGGGCTTGTAGACAGGAGAAAACATATCCCAACGGAGTTGTCTGGCGGTCAGCAGCAGCGTGTAGCAATAGCGCGTGCATTGGTTACCAGTCCCAGAATTGTTATTGCAGATGAACCTACTGCCAACCTTGATTCAAAAACCGGAGAAAAAGTTTTAAGCTTAATGAAAGAAATAAATCAAAATGAAAAAACTACCTTTATTTTTTCTACCCATGATCCTGAAATATGGAAAATGGCGGATCATATTGTTTTCCTTCAGGATGGTCTTATCAAATCTGAACAGAGGCAGTAGTGGTTTTTTTTCTTGTTCTTCGCAATATTGCAAGAAATAAAAAGAACAATGTTATTATTGCCCTGCTTGTCGCAGTAATCACCTTTCTTTTCTTTATTGGCAACAGTATTATTGGGAAATCAAACTTAGGCATTCAACAGGCGTTTGTCCAGAGTCTGACAGGCGATGTAGTTCTGCAGAAAAAGATTGATGTTACCATGAATCTTTTTGGCGCAAATACGCCAATTATTGATAACTTTTTTACTATTCCGGGTTTTCCCGCATACGATGCTGTTATGGAGCTTGTTGTTGCCGAGGAGGGAGTTATGGAAATTACCAGTCAGGTTTCTGGTAAAGCTTGGCTTGATTTACTTGGTGTACAGGAGCCGGTTTTACTTTGTGGAATAGACGCAGCAACGTATTTTTCAATGTTTAAGGGCATTATTCTTGAAGAAGGCAGGTTTTTGCGTAACGGTGAATATGGCGCTATGATTACAGTGGAACGTGCACAAAAAATTGAGCGGCAGAGCGGGTATTATCCGCAAATCGGGGAGCCCATGCTATTAACTTCCGGCGGTACATTAGGGTTCAGGATTAGGGAGGTACCTTTAACAGGAATTTTTAGTTATCAAAATCCAGGGCAGTTTATGAACGAGATTATTATAATCGATCCGCAGACTGTCAGAGCGCTTAATTCAATTCAGGTTGCAGGCTCTTTCGATGCAGAAATAAACGATGTTTCCTTAAGTTTATTAACCGCCGATATTAATGATATCTTTGGTATGGATATTACCTGGAATAGTGAACCAATAGAAACAGAATTCTCTGCCGATTTTCTTCAAACCTGGTTAGCTGAAGCACCGGCGGATGATGTTGATTTAACAGGTGGCGACTGGAATTTTATCCTTATCCGTTTGGAAACGGGCTTATCTTCTTCTGCATTTATAAACTCTCTTAACAAAAAAATAGAACCTTTTGGTGTTATTGCAGTTGACTGGAGGATAGCCGCAGGAACTTCCGCAATTTTATTGCTGATGATTCAAGCTCTGTTTAACGCCGGAATGTTCCTGGTATGCATAGCGGGTGTTATAACTGTGATTAATATTCTGCTTATATCAGTTTTTCGCAGGACGCGGGAAATTGGTACGCTGAGGGCCATTGGCGCTTCCGATTCATATATCCGCTTACTTATTCTTCAGGAGAATCTTGTACTTACAATACTCGCTGGTACAGCCGGAATTTGCCTTGGTTCCTTGTTCTTGCAGTGGATAAACTCTCTTGCTCTGAAAATCCCGAATGAACTTATTGCCACATTGCTGGGAGGGGAAGTGTTGACTCTTGGATTTATTCCGCAGGTAGCGGTATTATCTTTTATTTTAGCGATTATACTGGGAATTATTGTATCAATCTATCCAATGGAAGTAACAGTTCGAATCGAACCCATGGAAGCGCTGCGGCAGGGATAATGGAAAAGTTTTTATCGCTTTTACAACTTGGATTAAAGTATCTGAACCGTTACAGACGGCGATACGGCTTTTTACTTGCCGCATTGGTTTTTGGGTTTGCGGTTGTAACATTTATTACTTCATCAAAAGACAGTATGTATGACAATATATATTATTCTGCCCAGTCGCATTATGCCGGAGATATTGTTGCAACAGGTTACGATTCTCAGCTTGGTGGTGCTTTTCATCGTTTGGGAGAAAATGAAATTTCCGTAATATTGGATTCGGCCTACATGGTTGCTGTAAATGCGAAGTATACGGTTTTTAGGACAATCTTCGGGGAGAGGGGTGTTGTTTTTTTTAATGGAAACGCTGTTATACAGAAATATGTAATGGGTTGTGATTGGGAAGAAGAAGAGCATTTATTTTCCAAAATGAATTTTACTGCTCCCCGTGAACAATCAATTGGTGATGATGGAATTATTCTTTCTATGCCTGTTGCCAGGCAATTGGGTGCGGTAATGGGAGACAGCGTTACCTTGGAAGTTGAAACCAGGTGGGGGCAAAAAAATACAGGGCAGTTTATTGTAAGGGGCATTGTACAGGATTTTTCGATATTTGGTTATTATAAGGTATATATTTCCAGATTAAGTCTTAATCGTTTGTTGCTTTTAGATGATGAAGATTGTTCTATTATTGGGTTCTTCCTTGAAAAACCTTCTGCTGCCGAAAAGAGCCGCAGTAGCTTGCAGGCGGTTTTAGCCGGGCAAATGCAGACAGGGCCGCTGGTTTATGACAGGGAAGAATTGACAAGGGAAGCAAATCAGCCCTGGGAAGGGATAAAGGTTTTCTTGTATACCATGCCGGTTTACTTGTCCGAAGTTGCCGATTTATTGGAGGCTATGAATATTATTACATATTTTCTATATGGTATGATGCTTGTTATCATTTTTGTCAGTGCGGCTGTTACATATCGTCTCATACTTCATGAGCGGGCGAGGGAGATGGGTGTTATGAGAGCTATCGGTTTTTATGGAGGTGATTTAAGGCTGGTTTTGTGGACCGAGATCACGGCCCTTGGTCTTTTTTCCCTGTTTGCCGGATTTATTTTCGCTTGGTTTTTAAGCCGGATTACTTCGCTCTTATCTTTTTCATGGTTTCCGAGTTTTGAAATATTTCTAAAAAATGGGAAGCTTTCGGTATTGTATTTACCGTCTACTATTCTTTTTAATGTAGTTTTAATATTTATAGTTCTTGCTGCAGCAGTAATGCTTCCTTCTTTACGCGCTTCAAAGAAACACTTACCTTCTTTACTGTCCGGAGAGCCTCTATGAAAAAATATTTCTTTGTTTTTTTTATTTTTGTTGCAGCCGGTCTGTGGGCCAATTCCGATTTGGAACTACTGGCAAAAGTTGACTCGCTTGCAAGCTATCTTGACACAGATTTCTCTGCTGAATACACCATTGTGCAGGAAAAGCCAGGGCAGGCGCGCTCTGCTACGGTTGCAGGTATTTTTCGCAGGGATTCCAGAGAACAGTATGTAATTGTGATTATGGAGCCGTTAATAAGCAAAGGGCAGGGATACCTAAAAGAAGGGAATACCCTTTGGTTGTACGATCCCCAAAGCCGCAGATTTAATACCACCAGCAGCGCCGACCGCTTTCAGAATACTAATGCAAGAAATTCGGATTTTACCCGTTCTACTTTGGCTCAGGATTACAGAATAGTTTCTGCAGAAGATGCTGTATTAGGACGTTTTAATTGCCGGCTTCTTACTCTTGAAGCAACTACAACCGATGTAACGTATCCGAGAATGAAAGTTTGGATAAGTGAAGATAACCTGCTGCGCAAATCCGAGGATTACAGTCTTTCGGGGCAGCTATTGCGAACATCGGCAATTCCGGATTATTACAATATCGGCGGGCGCTTTGTTCCAAGACAGATTTTGTTTGTAGATGCGTTAAGAGGCACAGTAATAAACGGTACTTTTATTAACGAAAGAACACAAATAATAATAAGCCGGCCATCGTTTACCAGAGTTGCAGATACTGTTTTTTCAAAGACTTTTCTGGAGACAGTTAACCAGTGAAGAGACTGTCAGCTTTCTTTTGGCTGTTGATGATTTTGGTTGCTACTATTGCGGCTCATGAAGATGATTTGTTTTGGGATATAGATTCCCTTTTTGACGAGTCCTGGGCCGAAACTCCCGCGGAAGAATATATTGATGAACCCGCTATGTCAGTGCTTAGTACGTTAAAACGGAGGGGGTTAACTGTTGACGCTTCCTATGAATTTCAGGGAGGAATTGTTCCCGGATGGGATACTGCTCCTTGGCACTTTACCGGGGAAGAAGTTTATTCCTGGGGGCCTGCTGTTAAGATGGACTCCAGGATTGGCCTGGACGCTCAAGTGTCCGAAGTTTTTCGTATATTTACTGTTTTTACTTTTAGCATTCCGGGTTCCAGCTTTTCCCTGGGAGACTTCTTTTTTGATTATAACATTTTAAATACTGTTTTTGTCCGTGCCGGAAAATACGAACATTCATGGGGAGTTTCACCTAACTACAGCTTTGCTAATCTTTTGGCACGTGTTCCGTACGGAAGCGCAGGCGGAGTTTCTCATATTTTTAAAACCGATATACCCATAGGTATTGGCGGTTTTCAGGCGCTGGCTGTAACCAGAGCAGATCTGACGGGCAGTATGCTTCCCGGCTGGAACGATATTGGTTATGGCGGGAAGTATAATCTGGCGTTTCGCTGGGCCGATTTTGATATGGGCGTTTTTTATCAGGATAATATGGCTCTGCGTACATTTTTATCGGTAAATACAACAATAGGGAATACGGAACTGTACAATGAATGGCTTGCCGCTGTAAATATCCACTCAGATAAAAATACAGGCTTTGCAGCTAACGTAGGTTTTATAAGGGACTTTTTTGGCAGTAAATTAACTGTAAATGGTGAACTTTTTTTTAACGGAGAAGGAAACTCTTACTTTTACAGACCGGAAACCGGCATACTGGAAGCCGATACTCTTCCATTTATCAAAGGGTTTAATCTGGCGTTTAATATGATTTACAGGTTTTCCGCAAAGGGCAGCCCTCGTTTTTTTATGCAGGTGCTTTCTGCCCCGGCACAGTCAACAGCTCAGCTGATTCCAGGTTTCAGGTTAAGTCCTCTTTCCCATGCCGAAGTTTATCTTGCTGTCCCCATGGCACTGGGCAGCAAGGACGGATATTATTACACTCATACTGCCGACCCCAAGTCCCGTCCCTTTAGCATAATGCTGCTTGTTACGCTAAAAGGCAGTATCCAGGCCGGATACTACTATTAAAAAAACATAAAAAAAACCCGCAAACTTAAGCTCGCGGGTTTTCCTGTCTTTTTATCCTTCCTGTTTTACAACGCCAGCAAGTACCTGTTTAAAACGTTTTCCAGATACTCCTGTCTGCCGCTGGTTATACCTGCCTTTCCATAGCCTGCTTTTGCTCCTATTTCCGCAAGCTGTTCCAGAGTAAGTTCACCCTTGACGAATTTTGCTCCATCGCCTGAGTTAAACGTTGAATAACGTTTTTTTACAAAGCTGGGGATAACACCGTCATCAATTATCCGCTGGGCAATTTCCAGGCCAACCGCAAAAGCGTCCATGCCGCCAATGTGAGCGATAAAGAGGTCTTCAGGGTCTACGGAATTACGTCGGATTTTCGAGTCAAAGTTAAGGCCGCCTGTGGTAAAGCCGCCAATTCTTAAAATAGTGTACATCGCCATGGCAGTTTCGTAGTAACTAATGGGGAACTGGTCTGTGTCCCAGCCGTTCATGTTATCACCGCGATTTGCGTCAACAGAACCGAAGAAACCTGCGGAAGCAGCTGTCTCAAGTTCGTGAACAAAATCGTGGCCTGCAAGTTCTGCGTGGTTGGCTTCGATATTCATGCGGAAATCTTTGTCCAGGCCGTAGTGACGCAGGAAGCCGATAACGGTTTCTGTATCAAAATCATACTGGTGTTTTGACGGTTCCATTGGCTTTGGCTCAATGTAGAACACACCTTTAAAACCATGGTTGCGGGCATAGTCACGCGCCATTATAAGAAAACGTGCCATGTTATCTTTTTCTTTCTTTAGGTCTGTATTCAGAAGGCTCATGTAGCCTTCCCTGCCGCCCCAGAAGGTATAGCCCTGTCCGCCAAGTTCAATGGTTGCGTCAATCGCAGCTTTAACCTGGGTTGCTGCAAGCGCCACAACGCTGAATTCAGGATTGGTTGCCGCTCCGTTCATATAACGCGGGTTACTAAAGCAATTAGCTGTTCCCCACAGGAGTTTTACCCCCGTAGCCTTCTGCAGTTTTTTCGCCTTTGCTACCATCGTAAAGAGATTTTTCTCGCTTTCTGCAGGATTTGCGCCTTCAGGAGCCATATCTCTATCATGGAATGCATAAAAGCCAGCACCAATCTTGGTGAAGAATTCAAAAGCAGCGTCCATTTTGTTTTCTGCCGCTTCCATGGGTGTTTTCGCATCGGCAGACCATGGAAAGATGTGAGTTGCCGCACCAAACGGGTCTGCGCCATCGCCGCAAAAACTGTGCCAGTAGGCAATTGCAAACCGCAGATGATCCCTCATCTTTTTTTTGCCGACTTTCTTTTCAGCGTCATAATACTTGAATGCCAGAGGATTGTCGCTCTTTGGCCCCTCGTATTTGATGTTTTTGATTTTTGGGAAGTACTCTTTTTTCCCAACATAAAAATCCGCCATATGTTCCTCCATATAAACATAAATTAAATTTAAAAACCGAAGTTTTTAAAATTTTTCATACATCATTTAGTACAAATAAAAGCCTGCTCAGGTTTTTACTTGTACAGAGGACTTAAAGTCCCAAGGTACTTTGAATATACAGCGTAAGCTTCATTATATTTTTCTACGCTTTTTTTGTCCGGTTTTATCGCAGCTCCCAGTGAAACATGCTCATCCGTTAATTCCTCAATAGTAGCCCTTTTCCCCTCTCCGCCTGAATGTTTCAGCAAACACCACAAGGCCTGAATCGCACTTCCCATGGCGGCAGCTTCCGACCCAACGGGAATTCTTACCGGCAGGTTCATTACATTAGCTGCAATGTTCTGCCAGAGTGTGCTTTTTGAACCGCCGCCTGTAAGACGAATTTCTTTGGGTTTAAAACCAAGTTCGATAAACCCGTCAAGACCAATTCTCATTCCGAAAATCGCAGATTCCAGGGCGGCGCGTGCAAGGTTTTCCCGTTTAAAGTTGGCTGCTGTGATACCGTTTACGCTCGCCCTGCCGTTGGGCAGATTAGGAGTTCTTTCACCGTTAAAGAAGGGCAGGATCACTATTCCGTCTGCTCCGATTGGGGCTTTGTTGGCTTCCGCATCAAAATCTTTTACGCTCAGCCCCATTAGGTTACGGAATTCTTCGCTTGCAACAGTACAGTTCATTGTACACAGAAGGGGCAGCCACCCGCCGGAAGATGAACAGAAGGCAGCCAGGTTTCCTGTAGGATCAATTACCGGCTTTTTGGAAAAACCAAAAAGAGTGCCTGATGTGCCAAGGCTCATGGAAAGGAAACCATCGCGGACAGCGCCTGTACCAATCGCGCTCATCATATTGTCGCCGCCGCCGGAAGAAACAATTATCCCTTCGTTAATACCGTAAAGCTCTGCTGCTGTCTTGCTTACCCTTCCTGCGGTTTTCTCTGATGTGGTCAGCGTCGGAAGGAATTTCTCCAGATCGGGGGAAATGTATTTACAGACAATGGAAGACCACTTCCTCTCACGTATATCAAAGAGGGCAGTGCCTGAAGCATCGCCGTATTCAGCCCAGTACTCACCTGTCAATAAATAATTGATATAGTTATGCGGGAGCAAAATGTGCCTTAATTTTGCAAAAGCTTTAGGCTTGTGGTTTTTAAGCCACATAACCTTGGGGGCAGTGTAACCGGGCCGCATGGGAAGACCAGCTTTTGTAATAAGCTTTTTTTCACCGCCTGCCGCCTTTGTAAGTTCATCGCACTCGGCTGCCGTGGAAGTATCGCACCAAAGCTTGACATTGTAGACAGGCTTTCCCTTTTCATCCAACGGAACAAACCCATGCTGCTGGCCCGAAACACCAATAGCGGCAATGGTCTTTTTAATGTTTTTATCTATTTTATCGAAGCAGGTTTTTACAACCTCATCATACCATTCGGTTTTTTGTTCTCTTGTGCCGTCATTTGCGGTAATTATGTCTACCGGAGCCTGAGATTGGGCAATGATAGCCTTTGTCTTATAATCATAAACTACTATTTTACAACTTTGGGTTCCCAGATCTATTCCGCATACAGTGTGCATATAATTTTAATACCTCCATTATTTAAGCCGCGTAAATGGCGACATAAATCGAAGTTTCCGCATTGCGGAAACAATCTTTCTATTTTTTCATTGTATTCTATCATTTAAAATATGTCTATTGTTTTCAAACGGAAAGCTGTAAGTCTTTATATTATCAAGATGCTCCAGATTGATAATCCCATATATAATTGAAAATATGACAATTTGTACTCGGTTTTTCAATTTTGTTTTACGTTTGATGGCTGTAAGGCAGTTTTTAATAGTACCGGCACTGTAATTCAAGTGTTTGGCTATTTCTTCATCAGAAAAACCCTGGGCAATATTTGTTATGATACCGCGTTCCATTGGAGAGAAAAGCAGGTTGATTATTTCCACATTCATCTTCTTCCCGCAGGATTGACCCTTGAAGATGAAATCGTTAAAAATTCTTACAGCAATTGATGCGTTGATATAACATCCTCCGTAAAAAACAGTTTTTACCGCCAAAGCTAACATATCCGTATCTGTTTTCTTTAGCAGGAACCCTGAAATACCTGCATTCAGAGCCATGATTGCGTAAAGGTCTTCATCCTTGTCGCTTAGTAGTATAATAGCTGTTGCAGGCGACCTCCTGTGTATAATGGGTGCAAGTTCCGGTATACTCATTCCGGACGACTTCAAATCTATGATAAGTACATCAGGCTTTAAGCGTTCCGACTGTATTATTGCGCCGGTTTCATCCTTTGCAATACCTGCAATATAAAAATCCTCTTGACCTGATAAAAGGGAAAGGATTTTATTGGAATCCTCATCATCTCCGGAAGTTACAAGAATACGAATCTTATATCCCACTCTTTTGCTCCTAATATGGATTTTATTTTAATTTTCAGTTCAATCTCAGGATATGTCAAGAAAATTCGACTATTAAATGAAAAATAATTCTTTAAGAGTTGAGGCCGGATACCGGGAAAATGTTTCCTGATTTAATGACTTAAACAGGCTAAATTAGGTAATTTAAGCGTAAATTCATCAAAATACTGAGAAAAAAAGGTTATTACCCACTTGGCGCAAGCTTAACTTTTCTCTACAATGGCTCTATTGAAAT
>Ga0099364_10014456_pt1 | contig 10505 bp, 11 predicted proteins | sample TergutTh196P3_FD_73070 | JGI IMG/M metagenome (GOLD analysis project Ga0099364, IMG submission 73070) | Microcerotermes parvus P3 segment gut microbial communities from Pointe-Noire, Republic of the Congo - Th196 P3 | ecosystem: Host-associated > Arthropoda: Insects > Digestive system > Gut ...
CTATGTTGCCGGATCCTTGTACTAGGTCATCTTCTTGGCAAGCTAAACGAAAAGTATGGTACAATCCCTGCGACAGGAACGGTAGTTATTCGTTCAAGGATGGCTTTGCCGTCTGCGAAACGTGAGAGATCGCCTTTGAAACGATTGACAATTGTTCCTTTCACCAGTGATTTTTCCCTGTCATTGAATAACGCGATTGTGCCATATAGCGATGCAAAAACACCACCTCTATCAATGTCACCGACAAGCAGGACGGGGGAATCAACACGAGTTGCCACACCCATGTTCACTATATCTTCCGAGTTGAGATTTAGCTCCACAGGGCTGCCAGCGCCTTCGATTACCACTATGTCGTTTGTTTCATCAAGAAATGAGAAGCTTTTCAAAATCTCCGGAAGCAGAGTTGTTGTTTTTATGCTTCCCAATTCCTGCGTTGATAATGTACCAAATAATTGCCCATTGAGAATGACTTGCGTACCTTGCCCTTGGGACATTTTCAAAGCAACGGGATTCATCTCTTTTAGAGGATCGGCACCTGCGGCATAAGCTTGCAACAATTGCGAAATGGCGATTTCATCCCCGGAATTGGTTTTTACGGTGTTAGACGTCACGTTCTGAGATTTGAAAGGAGCGACCTTGTAGCCATCTTGCTTAAAAATGCGGCATAGAGCCAAAGCAATCGTGGTTTTGCCGGCACCTGAAGATGTGCCTTGAAGCATTATTTTTTGTGCCATAATATGAAACCTCCTATTAATGGGAAAATACGAATCCGCTTTGCAATATACAGGTATAGAATTTTGCGGTTAACATCAAGAAGAGACAGCGTTGAGTGCTGCCGAAGTCTGCGCTCAAGCATAGGACGCTTTTGAGTCTGCCACAATGCTCGCCGGAAAGCCATATTTTGCGTGGAAATCATTTTTGTGGTTGCTGGCTTTAGCTGGTTGCTACGCTGCCTTAGCCTTACTTCCCGTTGCGAGCAGATATTGTCTCCCAGCGCTGTAAAGACTCTAGCATATATTCTGCTACATCGATATCGTATACGCTTTCTAGAAGCTCGTTGGTTATAACATCGTTCACTTTGCCATGGACCTGGATTTTGCCTTCTTTCATCACCATTATGTTGTCGCTGAGTTTCATAGCAAGGTTTATGTCGTGCATGACACCGATAACCAGTCGGTTTCCTGCCATTGCCCATTCTTTCAGGTATTCCACAAGCTCGATTTGGTATTTTAAGTCCAGATGGTTTGTTGGTTCATCAAGGAGGATGATTTCGGGTTGTTGAACAAGTGTCCGAGCCAAAAAGACCCTTTGGAGCTGACCACCGGAGAGCGTAGTGATCATTTTATCTTTCACAGAAAGCAGATCGACAGCGTCAAGGCATTGCAGGACAATCTCCCTGTCCTGCTCAGACGGGAGTCCAAGGAGTTTGTCTTTTATGTGCAAATAGCGGCCCATCATTACAGTGTCGAAGACAGAATAGGAGAAATAGACACCTGACATCTGTGCCAGCAGCGCGATTTTTAGTGAAACCTCTTTATGCTTCATTTTACTGACAGGCATACCCTGGATTTCGATATTACCGGAGAAAGGAAGGATATTTGCAACAGCTTTGAGCAAAGTGGTTTTGCCGCAGCCGTTAGGACCGATTATCGAGAGGTTTTCGTTCTGGCACAAACTGAATGATATGTCTTTTACCACAATGGTGCCATTGTACCCTGTGGATACGTTTGTCAATGATAACACAAAATCACCTCATATGTCTTTTTTGCTTCTGCTGAAATATATATATGCAAAGAATGGAGCTCCGATGATTGCAGTCACAGCACCAACCGGCAGTTCTGCAGGCGATGTGACAGTCCTTGCCACTAAGTCGCATATCACCATAAATGAACCACCAAAAAATGCAGACATGGGGATCACATAAATGTGGGATGAACCGAAAAGTTTGCGGACAATGTGGGGAGCCACCAAATCAACGAAACCAATGACGCCAACAAACGCTATAACGCTACCTGTGAGAGCTGCTGAGGTAATCAGTAAAATCCATTTGATTCGTTTTATGTTGACTCCCATTGTTTTTGCTTGATCCTCGCCAAAAGTCATCATATTGAGCTCCCGGTTGAAGTGCATGATATAAAGCGTACCTGCAACAACCGTTGGGTATAGCACGACCACAGGTGTCCATGCGCGAGCCGCAAAGCTACCCATTTGCCAGAAAAGCAACTGTTGAAGATGCTCCCTGGACAAGGCGGACAGCAAAGTTGTTATGGCATTGACAAAAAGGGAAAACACCATGCCGGTGAGAATAATCGTGTTGTTCTCCATCTGCCCATCGAGACGCGAAGCGAAAGCAACGGAAAGCAAGATAGTTCCCAGACCGAAAATGAAACCTGTAACCGGCAGCGTCATAATTGAAAAAAAAGGTATCGTGATTCCATACAGTATAATTATGCAAGCCCCAAGCGAAGCACCGGATGAAATGCCTAGGGTATAGGAGGAAGCGAGGGGATTGCGAAGTACAGACTGCATGACAGCTCCGCTGATAGACAACGAAGCACCGGCGACAAAAGCGAGAAGAGCGCGCGGCAACCTTAGGTTCCATATAATAGAGACAGAAGATTGGCTGATATGCTCAACTAGTTTCGAACCTGTCACTTTGTGATGAATAATACCCCAAACATCGCTCAAGGGAACCCATACACTGCCAAATGCTATTCCTATCAGTATTATTGCGAATGATGCGATTATTGTTATGGTGATTTTTGTTCTCAACTCATATCATCCTAAGTAGTATTCAGGATACACAGCTTGGGCTATTTGCTGCATAGCAATTACCACATTGTGGCTTGGGCGATTGCTTGCGTCAGTGCTGATGTAGTACACTGCATCGTTCTTAATCGCTGTTACCTCACCCCAACCATGCCTTGACCTGATCTCATCGAGGGGGTTATCAATGTAGTTCACCGTCGTGAGAATAACATCCGGGTTTGTGTCTAAAATCGTCTCGTCAGAGACGCCAGTCCAACCAACGATGTCCGAGAATATGTTAACTGCACCGACAAGTTCTATCATTTCATTCAAGAAAGTACCCTGTCCGAAACTATACATTTGAGGTGCGGCCCCGATCTCGAAGTAGACTTTTTTCTTTTCAGTGATTAAATCAGCAATTTCCATTATTTTTGCAATCTCTGCTTCCATTTCAGCGACTATTTCCAAACCTTTTTCTTTTACAGACAGAACCTCTGCTATGTAAAGTATGTCTTCCATAATGGCGGTCAGGCTTGTGCTGGAGGGTATATATATCAGACATATCCCTGCATCAGCGAGGACTCTGTATGGATCATCGCCGGCAGCTTGGCTCATCCCGGTTACAAAAATGACTTCCGGAGCCATTAAAATGAGCTGCTCGCCGTCATTCGCCATCATGTCGAAACCAGAGATATCCGGTTTCAGACCAGGCACATTTGAAGAATACTCGTCTGTTGCGAAAATCATGTCTGCGAAACCCAACTCCACAAGCACTTCGGTGTTTGATGGACCGATGGAAACGATTTTTGAAATGCTTTCCGGAAGTTCAATTGTGTTCCCGGCTCTATCATAATTTATATGCCGCCCGGGAACAATGCTCCTGCCTGTTTCTTCGGTGGATTGCGAGTTGTTTCCATTGCAGGATGCTGCTGTTGCCAATATTAGCAGAGACAAGAGCAACGTGATAACCTTTGTAGTTTTTTTCATTTTCCAAATCCTCCTTTAGATATGTGGGTAAGGGAGAAGCAGTATACAATTCTTAGTAGAGGAAAGCGCAGGTATCAGAAAACTGCGTAGCTGTGCTGTTGCTCAGTGGAGTAGTTTATCGTATATCCGTGGCCATTGTCAGGTTGTATGGAATAGTCTTCGATTAGAGCAGGGAATAGGTGCTGCATAATGCGTACAATCACGCCCCTATGGCTAAGAAGCACCACTGAACCGCTGCCTGTCTCATAGGCTTGGCACACAACAGTGTTAAAACCATTGAGTACACGTCCAACATAAGCTTGCTGACTCTCGCCATTGGGACAAGCAATCGTACCGGTATCATCGTTGACCCATGCGATAAAAGCTTTTTCGCCTTTTATTTCATCGAAGCTTTTCATTTCAAATATCCCAAAATCATACTCATTGAGCTCCTCAAGTTCGGTTATCGGCACATCGCCATAAAGAAGAATAGCTGATTGTATTGCTCGATTTAGCTTACTTGTGAAAAAAAGGTCCCCTGGCGGATATATGTTTTGTTTTTTCAGGCGCAACAACGCTTCAATGCCTGAGGGGGATAGCGGCACGTCTGTGCTCCCGCAAAACAAGCCTTTTTCGTTTGCATCTGTTTTGCCATGTCGAATCAGATGGATATTCAGCAATCTCAACCCTTTCAGAGCACAAGACAATCATTGCGCAACATCAATAAAGAAAGCGTTTACAACTCATCGAAACCGGTGATGATGGCTATTTTTTCAGTACTGTTGGGATGCCGCAGAACATGCGAACCACTTCGTCAGATTGCCGTGCAATTTCGGCGAGGGCTCTTCCGACAGCTTCCCGCCATTTTCTCATCTCGGGATCCATTGGTACAACGCCACTGGATATATCATTGGCAATAACACATGCATTGCTGTTTTCCCTGATGAAATTCTTAATCACAAGATCGGTGTCCATTCCTGCTTTGACTAAAGCGAGTATCCATTTATCAAGCTCATACACAATTGGATAGCCATTTGGTAAGTTGGTATCATGTTCGCTGCATCGAAACACATCGTTTTCTTTTGCTTCGAGTCTTTCTGTTGCATATGTAAGCTTCCCCTGATAAACACCACCGAATACTAATATCATGTCAATTCCTCGTCCAAGTTATTTTGTTCTGTATTTTTGATTGTCTTTAGCGATTTAGCGCCTAGTGCTGCAACTTCCTGATTCCGCTAAACAATCGAAAGCGCAATCAAACCGCAAAGCTCGCTTATGACGAGCGCAAATCCTGCTAAATCACCGGAAACCCCTTTAAGATCATTGTATACATATGCCATTGCAGCGGTATAACCGGTTACTGATGCAATACTGACGAGCAAACCGCTGATGCCGGAGCAGATAAAAGAGACCCATGTTGCGCAAAGCGTGGTAACAATGCCCACAGCAATGTACAGCGTCTTTACTTTTTGCTTCCTGTACATATTCACGTTGCTGCTATGGGGAGCGGGTTTGAGTACTTGGGTAGCTAATGCGGAACCGCAGCGCGAGAGTACAGCGATGATGATCAAGAGCCGGGCATTATCGCCTTTATCTATGAATGCGAATGCAGCAGCATATTGCATAAGAAACAATAGTGCAACCATGATAACTGAAAATGAACCTGTGTGCGGATCTTTGAGAATACGTATTTTCTCCTCATGAGGTCTGCGGGAAAGCACTGCATCACTAGTGTCCATATAACCATCTAGATGAATAAACCCTGCTGAAGACAGCATAACAATGGTCAAAATAGCTGCTGCGAGGGAAGGGTGGATGTCGCTTGTCATCAGCAAGCTAGCGGCTACCCACCAGATTGCGCCGATGACAATACCCACAAATGGGTAACACGGCATCATTAATGTCACGCAATCATCGTCCCATACAAGCCCTGGCAAAGGTATGGCGCAAAACATGCCAAGGGTCATATAGAAAGCCCTGATAACCTTTTTCATTGAAGCCCTCGATTACGAATAAATCTTAAAAATCGCAGTTACTAGCGAAAAGCCATCATGGGGAAGAGGAAGGCGCGACACGGTTGCTGAGGTCACCAAGAGCAAGCTCACGGCTGCAAATGTTTGCCCAACGCTCATCTTGCGGTACTCGATGAACAATGACATTTGAAAAGGATACTTCGAGCACAACATCGCTCATCTGTGCGACAGCGCGGTCGATTTGCGCTAGGGATTTCCTGTACAAATCAGTCATTGGGTCATATACCAATGCATCGCTGTAGATGTAGTCTGAAACTATGACGATGTTTTCTATTGTACCCATAATTTGCGTGATACCATTGATTATCTTTGAAGCTGAAGCTGGATCCACGTTTCCGTCAGCATCGAACATTTCATTTGCCAAAAGCGCTGTGACGCTGTCCAATAGATAAGATCCTCCATGGTCGCAGCGTTCCAGGATCTGCTCAATGCTTGTGGGCTGTTCCACAGTAACAAAGCCCCAGCCATCACGCTCCTGCCTGTGCCTGATAATTCGCACATCGTCTTCTGCATCGACAGAACTCATAGTTGCGACATAGTAGAGCTTGCCGTTATCCTGCGCTTTTGAAAGTCGCTGCGCATAAAATGATTTTCCGTTTTTGCATCCGCCGGAGATGAAAACTTTCATTGTCCTCAATCCTTTTTTACAGTGAAATAATCATCGCCTTTTCTTAAATCCTCTAGATAGATATCATCAATTTCCGCTTCTTCAAATGTAGCCATATCGCGCATCATCCCGCAAGCAGCATCCATGATTGCGAACATGATTGGACAGCCGCTGCCTTCACCTAGCCGCATATTCATTTTAAGGCATGTATCTAGTCCCAACGCCTGTGAAGCGTGCACAAAGCCTTGCTCGAACGACTCGTGGGAGGCAAACATGTATTCTTTTGCAGTTGGCGAAATCCGAGCAGCTGCCAAGGCAGCAACCATGGAGATGAAGCCGTCGATAACTACAGGCACGCGCATATATGCGCCGCCAAGGTAAACCCCAGTCATTGCAGCCAGATCAAATCCACCGACTTTTGCAAGAACATCAATGGGATCGTCAGGGTTTGGTTTGTTGCTGTCAACTGCTTTTTGGATTACTTTTATTTTATGCTGATACGCATCTTCCAGTAAACCGGCGCCTTTTCCTGCGACTTGCACAGATGGCAGACCTGTGAGCGCACATAAAACCGCCGCCGACGTTGTGGTATTCGCAACACCCATCTCGCCTGCGCCGAGCAAGGTATAGCCGTCATTTACAGCTTGGACTGCTGTTTCTATGCCTATCAAGATTGCTTGGACCGCTTCGTCATAAGTCATAGCTTCTTGTTTTGCAATATTCCATGTGGATTTCCTTATTTTCTTGTCAATAATTCCGGGATAATCAACATCAGCATTTATTCCTACATCCACAACGATCAAATCTGTGTTGAATTGCTTTGCAATGACCGCTACTCCCGTCAGCCCTCTGACAAAATTGATCGTTTGAGCCAATGTAACGGATTGTGGAGTCACTGAAACGCCTTCTTCAATAACACCATTGTCGGAAGACATGACAATAACGCAACGCTTTTTAGTGTCATAATACATCTCTCCGCTAATGGCAGATAGCTTTTCTGCTATATCTTCAAGTTTGCCCAAGCTACCCGGTGGTTTCGCCAACGAATCGAGCCTTGTTCGCGCTTTCACAGCTGCTTCTTGGTCTGTTTCCTTAATGCTTGAGATGTATTCGCGAAGTTTTTCGATTGACATTTCAGTTCTCCTCATATAATAGTTCGCAAGGGGATTTTCATGTGTTCCCAGACACATGAAAGAGGGCTTTTGTTCTATAATGCGATACAATGGGTTTTTCGATTGATGCAGCGCAAATGGTGTTGATTTTAATGGGTACATAGGTCATATAGAGAGTGAAGGTTCTCGATGGACTTTTGTGTCAGCAGGGGAGACAATGAAACAAAAAATCGGCATATCAATGCTGCGACATTCCGCTGAGGAGCAGGGATGAAGACTGATAGCCGATAATAGATTATCTTTTGGATTTGTGAAATCAACAACGCAAAAGCGGTAGTTATTTACCGCTCGCACAATAGAATCTAAATCCATAACAATCCATATTGCCTCCATACACTGTAGAGTCATTACGGATACGGCGCAAGCCGCAAAAACGAGGCAGGTCTTCCGGCTAAGGCTAAATGCTGGGAGTTCACCTTCTCAAGCGAAGAAACGCTCAATGGTCGTTGGATGGAATATCCACCCAATCTTGAAACCAGCAGCCAACACGGCAGCAGGACTGCTCAGGATTCTTACCTGATTCCCTATTCTTGCATGCGACAGACAAGTCGCATCATTATTGCACACCATCGTTTCGTGATATTAAATTGTTGCTTAACGAGTCTGACTATATCATAATCATCGCCAAGGTGTCAAGATTAATGATAATTCTTGAATGAACATTACACGCTTTATGGTTATTGGTCATTGAGCAATGTCATTTAGTTATGATTTTTCATCGTTACGGGCTCGATCCGCAACCCCCAACAGTACGCACCGTTCATGGGATTCAAGTGTCGAACACGGAATGACGAAGAGGGTTGTTTGTGCTTAACTAAATGACATTGGGGTGTGACCTGTAGCAGTTAAATAGGACAAGAGAGCTAGGATTCGATAGCTGCGGGAGAATCTGTTATCGAATCTTGGCGCTTGCCGATGTATTGAGCGTTTCGAGGTATCGCATAAGTCTCGATTTGCTTGTGTACTCCGACAATGCCTGTTATCGCGAAAATCAGAGCCACTACGATGCTTCGAATAACTTCTGCATCAGAAAGATAATAGGACGCAAGATACTTAAAATCATCAAAAGAAAGCAGATATTCGAAATATATGCACCCGTATACGTATATGTATACAAAGAAGCTGCTTACAGATGTGACAATAGATATTGAATAGATAGCGATTCCTGCGAAAACGCGACCTTTAGGTCCGCGAAACATCTTGTAACCTGTGAATGCACCAAGGGCAATGAAGAATGCCAATACGCTGAGTATCCACCCGAAATGATATGCGACTATCCATGGAATCGATCCAATCAAAGCCCCCAGCATAGCTCCTATTATCCCGGTCAGATAACTGATGGGTGAGGCGGAATAGGATTTGTTGCTAGTCTCTATCTCTTGGGTGCAGTCAGCACATACAGGGCAAACCACATTTTGGAAAAGCACGATATCGTCAGTCTGCTTCCCGCAATGGACACAGGAGGTGTTAGGCAACGCATTAGCGCTTTTCGCAGCAGCGATGATTGCCTGGATTACTGAAGTCAGCGTTTCGGTATCCAATAGTTTTCTTGTCTTGCTTAACGATATCTCGATTGAGTCGCCTTTTTGGGTAAACTTTGTTATGCCAACTCCTTTGAATTGTTTCAGTGATTGCCGTATCGGGTCTTCAGCTTTAGTAACAGGGCAAGACATGCTGAAATATATGTTCAGCATGTTTCCAGTTGGTGTGATAGTGACATACACATCGTCGACAATACCGTGCAAAAAGCGCTTTTCGGCAGTAAACCTTCTAGCACGGGCAAATTCTATTAGTTTTGAATCCATGGGGACATCTCCTTTGAAAACAATATAACCTATGTTTGAACAGATTGCAATCATTTTCTATACGAGTATTCCGTCTACCGAATTACTAGTCTTTTTATGGTCTTTTTCCTACCATGCGGCTCGGTGAATCCTTTTATAAGCACGATTCCAAATCTCGAAAAAAGCTCCTCAGCGCCTATAACACCTCTCATCGTGAACCCATCTTCGTGATCTTCATAATACGAAGCATTTGGAAAACCATGTCTAAAGGTTGCAACATCATCCATGTCTCCCATATAGTACTTTGGAGACCCTGGGTCATAGTTTATTATCTGGTAAGTGACATTCCACGACTTCATTTTTCCAGTAGGCTCATCAACCACCAAAAGTATAAGCACTTGACCACCGCGTTTTAGCATTTTGGACCATTGGCGATATTTTCCAGAGCCTACATGTTACATGTGCTCCGAAACCTTTCAACGAAAGATTAACCCATTCTATTAAACACTGCAATGCTCTCTTGTCGCGTAAACCTGGCTTTTGGGTTGAATCTAAGAGGATCTAAACTAGTTCCTGTCATTAACCCATTAGCATAACAAGTGTTTATACTATCGACTGCCCATGGAGCTGCGTTTCCAATATCGATATATCCGACATCATCGGATTCGATAATATTCATTTCTAGTAGCATACACATTCGAATTAGCATTGTTGCAGCTTCTTCTCTGGAAAACCACCCAGTTGGTGTAAAGCTGCCAGGTCTTGCTTCGGTTGGTGCTCTTGTACCTGTAGTAATACCGAGAGTATAAGCCGCAAGTATGTACTCATTTTCGGAATCATCAAATGTGTTATAATCAATTGATTTACCCATATCTGCTAATAGCATTTTATATGATTTTCCTGTCATATATTCGATAAACCTAACTGCCAATATACAAAACTCCTGTCGGCTGATTACATTACTATAGTTACGCTGTATTTGGGTAGGTACAAAGCCTTTATAGTACGCATCTCTGATTTCAGGTCTTGCCCAACTATCAGCCGATACCAAATCGGGAGCATGGGTGACTAATTCAGTAGCTGCAAGGTTATTTTGTAAGATAAATTCAGCTGAAGCTAGTGGTAAATGATTACGAGCAAATACAGCATTGTTCACATTAAACCATGCGTTGTTAGAAATGCGCTGGGGCGAAGA
>Ga0099364_10014457_pt1 | contig 10505 bp, 10 predicted proteins | sample TergutTh196P3_FD_73070 | JGI IMG/M metagenome (GOLD analysis project Ga0099364, IMG submission 73070) | Microcerotermes parvus P3 segment gut microbial communities from Pointe-Noire, Republic of the Congo - Th196 P3 | ecosystem: Host-associated > Arthropoda: Insects > Digestive system > Gut ...
ACAATAATCTTTGCGCTGTTCCGGAGGATGAATGCTCGCTGTTTGCTTACGGCGCGCAATGCATTGAGCGGGGAGTGGTGGATATGCTCGGCTTAGGCCGTCAATCTTTTGCAGATCCGCTGCTTCCCAAAAAACTTCGCGAGGGTAATGAAGACGAGATAAAATGGTGCACTTTATGCGACAACTGCCTTGAGTTGCTGATACGGCAAAGCAAAGTCGGGTGCAGTACATTCAATAAATACTATACCGATATTCTTGTTCAGACCCGTAAAGAAAAGGGGCCTTTAAAGGTGGCGCGTACGTAGTAAAATAGGGAGGCAGTCGCGGAAAAAATTTTTACGTGACTGCCTCACGAATTTTAAAGACCTTCTTTGATTCACACGAGTACGATATGGCTTGGGCGTTTATCGGGATCGGTATATGTTATCCTGCCTTCTTTCAGCATGGTTTTCGTTAATGACTTTATTGTGCTTTTTCCACTTATGAGACCTAGTATTACCTGCTCGATTTCTTTTCGGCTAATATCATCTCTATAGTACTCTTCGGCCGGCGTAAGGCCGTCGGCACTTTTTTTGCGTACCCTGAGCCGACCTCTTATTGGACACACAAGTTGCAAGTTGTTTGACAATTCCATCAATGCTTTCTCCTACAATTTCAGTTCGCCTAAAAAAATTTTATCATGCCGGCGAAGTCAATACAACGAAAACTTTTTTCAACGAAAACTTTTTGCGAAACTGTTGCATCCCAAAAATATCGCTTGACCTTGTGATTTTTCGGAAGTAATATTTGAAACATCGTTAAATAATTTAAAATAATCGCGCAAAATAAAAAACCACCTGAGCGGAGGGTATGAAATGTACGATATTATTACCGTCGGCGAGATACTCGCGGAAATACTGACCGAGCGCACCGACCAGGAATTTACCTCGCCCGGCATTTTGCTCGGCCCTTACCCGAGCGGCGCTCCGGCGATAGCCATCGACCAAGCGGCGAAAGTGGGGGCGCGCACGGCAATGATCGCCCGCGTCGGCAAGGACGATTTCGGGCGGCTCAACATCGATCGCCTGGCCTCCGACGGCGTCGACGTATCTCATATTATTGAGACGACCACGAACACAACCGGCGTGGCTTTCGTCACGTATTTTTCGGACGGCAGCCGGCGCTTCGTATATCACTTCACCAATGCGGCGTGCGGCGAACTGTCGCCAGCCGACGTAGACGAGGACGCGATCAAAAACAGCCGCTACCTGCATATTATGGGCTGTTCGATCACCGGAAGCCCGTCAATGGGAGAGAGCATCATGCGCGCGGTGGACGCGGCGATGGAAAGCGGCGTCAAGATAAGCTTCGATCCAAACATACGCCCCGAGCTTTTGGTCGGAGAGATCATGCAATACTACAAAAAGATAATAGACGCGAGCGACGTGTTGCTCGCGGGTAAAGGAGAGCTCGCAAATCTGTTCGGCGAAGACACGGACGCGGCGGTACGAGAACTGCTGTCCCGCAAGGATCGGATAGTAGCCGTGAAGGACGGTTCGCGCGGGACATCGGTCTACACCCGCAAAGAGGCGTTCATGGTTCCCGCATACCCGGCGGTGGAGGTTGACCCGACGGGCGCCGGCGACAGTTTCGACGGTACTTTCCTTGCTCTCTTGTGCAAGGGATGGGACATAAGGCAGGCGGCGGACAGAGGTAACGCGGCCGGAGCGCTTGCGGTCGCCAAGCGCGGGCCGATGGAAGGCAACGCCGCGCTTACGGAAATAGAGGAGTTCATAAAAAAATCAGGCGGAGTGACCGTGACTGATATTAAGAACCCATACGCCTGATGACAACTTCGAATGCGCGAACACAGGAGTTTTGATTGGCCAAATAAAACGAAAATGATTTAAGGATGTGATGAGAAATGATTCTTGATGGACACATTCATACGGCATGTACCCCGGAAATTTCGGGGCGGGAGTGCCGGGAATCCCTCCTCTCCCGTATGAGTGAGGCGGGGATCGGCGGCGGGATGCTCATCTCGATGGATCCGATGGGGTGCGGCAAGCCGTTTACAGCCCGCGAACGCCTGGAAAAACTCATGGATATCACTGGAGGACATCCGAACCTCTACACAGCCTTTTGGATAGACCCGACGGCGGATGACGCGTCCGAACAGATTGATATCGCAGTTTCGTTGGGCATTAACGCGTTCAAGGTCATATGCTCGCGCTTTCATCCCTCGGACGAGCGCGCGATGGTCACGTATCACAAAATTGCCGGGAAGGGGAAACCGATTTTGTTTCATTCCGGTATATGCTGGGATGGACTGGATTCCGCAAAAAACAATCGGCCGGGAGAGTTTGAGTGCCTGATCAACGTGCCGAATCTTAAATTTACGCTTGCCCACGTGTCGTGGCCCTGGTGCGACGAGTGCATTGCCGTGTACGGAAAATTCAACAACGCTTATTTCTGGCGGGACGACGTAAGCTGCGAAATGTTCATCGACGTGACGCCGGGCACCCCTCCCCTTTGGCGCGAGGAGGTATTCAAGAAGCTCTTCTGCGGCGATTACGACGTCGTCCATAACGTCATATTCGGATCCGACTGCAGCGCGCACGAATATAACGCGGGCTGGACCGCCGATTGGATGCGGCGCGACGGAGAACTGTACGAGAAATTCGGACTCTCGAAGAAGGAGGGTTTTCTGAGTCATATTTACGGTGAAAATCTCCTTCGGTTCCTCGGTTTGTCGGATGAGAAATTCGAGAAAAAAATCCCTATGGTCGCGGAATCGGCCGGTGAAACTCTCACGAGAGAGGTTTAGAAAATCATGGAATTACGCGAACGTGCTTTATGAGGCGACGACGGGCGATTGACAAAATAATGCAATTTATGTAATATGGTTTTTGTTCTTGGAAAGCATTATAACGAATAAAGGCAAAAACTCTTGATATCAGTTGTTTATTGCCGAAACAGGAGGGTGTTTTCACGCTAAAAAAACCTTTTCTGTTTTCAGATTTTAATTCGGATTGCGTCTTCGTGGCCGACAGCGCTTTACAGGCGGCAATTCAACCAGCGTATTTGGCAATCAGGCAATAATTCTAAAAAAAGTATGGAGGGATAGAGTTGGGTAGAAATCGAAGATTTTTAGCTTTTCTTATCTGCGGTATCATGGTCGTATCATTGGCTGTGTGCGGCGGCGATGGGGTTGCGTCAGCCGGGGTTATTGAACTTACCTTCACAACGTCGCTGTACGTGGAAGAACCGCATCAGGTCGCGCTCGACAATTTGCTTGAGGCTTACAACAGTATCAATCCAAACGTCAGGATAACTATCTATGGCGCGGAGTACGACCGCTTCTGGGACAACCTGACCACTGAAATCATTTCAGGCAACGAAGCCGATATGATACAAGTGGTTCCGGACTTCCTCGCGAGTTATCACGCGCTGCGCCCGGGCGGGGCGTTTGTGGATCTGAGTCCTTACATGGCTGGCAAGAACTTTGAGGATAACCTTGTGGGCCAGGATAAAGCTCAAGTTGACGGGGTTACCGTCGGGCTTTCCAACTACGCTTGGGGTACCACCGGTCTTTTCTACAGGAAATCAATAATGGAAGCGGCGGGCATCGATCCGGAGTCGATAAAAAATAGCGACGACTTTGTGGAAGCGCTAAGGGCCACAACCGGCGACGGCGTATTCGGAATGGGCGTCGTTGTGGGGCCGCACGCGTTTGTAGTGGACGAATGGATGCGTTTCCACGCCCGTGCCGTCAGCGGCGGCGTCTTCTTCCCGGAAGAAGAGGGGCCTTTTACGTCAGACAACATTAACGTCAACAGCCCTGAAAACGTATGGGCAGCCCGGTGGTGGCAGGGTCTTATCCAGGAGGGTATACTGAGGCCCGATCCGGATAAGAGAAACGCCCGTGAATTGTACTGGAACGGCATGGCGGCTTTCAATATGGACGGCCCCTGGTTTATCGGCATGACCGAGCAAAGAGACCCGGCGATACTGGACGACACAGGGCTTATCCCACACCCGGATATGATTTACGACGGCCGGGTCTATAAGCCGAGGCCCGGTTTATCGCCGTATATTACATCCATAAGCACAAACAGCGCGCACCCCGACGAAGCTTGGGCGTTTATGGAATGGATGGCATCCGACGAAGCGCAGGCGATTATAGCCACATGCGGCATGACGCCGGCCAGCAGATCGTTTGCCGAGACCGACGCCTATCGGGCGCAGTATCCCATGTCCTACCAGTTCCTTGGTTTCATGACGGACAATTACGGTTCGCTTATTTTAAGCCCGGCGATTCCTCAATATCAGGAACTTCTGCGGGTTCTAATCGACGCCGGACAAAACATGTACTCCGAAAGAGCAGCCGATCCTCAGGCTGAACTGGATGCCGCCGCAGAGATAATGAAGGCAATCATGGATTACTAGTATCAATAATTTACCGAACCGCACGGAACCTTTTTTAAGAGGTTCCGTGCAAATAATATAATCACGTTTTACAATCCCGGCTCCATCCGCAAAGAAGGGGGATGCCATAATGAGGAGCCGTCATTTTAACCGCAACCTGTACGGTTATTTGTACATTCTGCCCCTTGTGATCGTTATGGTTGGCATACTTCTTCTTCCGATCATCAGAACGGCTGTGATGAGCTTTCAGAGCTGGCATATGACGCGTCCGCAATCAAACGGAGAATTTGTCGGGATGAGAAACTACGCCCGGCTCTTCGCCTCAGCCCATTTCCAAAACTCGGTTCGCGTATCCGTAACGTATATAGCTGTTACCGTACCGGCGCGTTTTGTGCTTGGCTTCGCGGCCGCTCTGCTTTTGCACCGGAAATTTCGCGGCCGCGCAATTGCCCGCGCGCTGCTGATTATTCCGTGGGCCGTGCCTGAAGTCGTCACGTGCCTGATCTGGATCCTGATGTACGAAAGGGATTTCGGCATTATAAACGCTTTGCTTAGAAGCGGCAACATCATCAGCGAAAATATCGGCTATCTGCAAAGCACCCGCACTGCTCTTAACGCGGCGATTGTAGTGAATATATGGAAAGGATTCCCATTTGTAGGCATTATGCTGCTGGCGGGGCTTCAAAGCATACCGGACGAACTGTATGAGGCGGCAAAGGTCGACGGGGCAAATGCGATCTCCCGTTTTGTCCACGTCACTATCCCCCAGATCAAGCCCGTTTCCATGATCGTCTTTCTGTTGCTCGTCATCTGGACTATTCGGGATTTCGGCATTATATACCTCCTCGCAAAAGGCGGCCCATCCCGCGCCACAGAGGTTTTGACGGCATATTTGTATACCCTCGCGTTCACGAATTTCGATTTCGGCACCGCGTCGGCCGGCGGCATGGTCATGCTCGCGGTCGCGCTGATCTTTACATTTTTTTATCTGAAAGCGATGAATCGCAGAGGTGACGAGATATGAAAAAAAATCCGTTTAAAAACGGGGGGACAATCGCGCTTATATCGCTGATTTGCCTGTTTTGTATTTTTCCATTTGTCTGGATGATTTCGACGTCATTCAAGACGCCGCCGGAGATTTTCACGCACAATCCACGCTTCATACCAAGCGAACCCACGCTGGACGGGTACTACACGCTGTTCACCACGCGCTCTCGCGTCGTTGACTTCGTGGGATGGATAAAAAACAGCGCCATATGCGCGTTTTTCACTTCTGTAATCGGGTTGGTTGTGGCGTGCTCGGCCGGCTTTGGCATGTCCAGGTTCCGTTTCAGAGGGCGCATGGCCCTGGGTTATTTCATTCTGACGTCCCAGGTGATTCCGAGTTCGCTGCTTGTCATACCGTTATTTATGGCACTGAGCAGGCTAAACCTGATAAACACGCATTTGGGGCTTATAATAATGTATGTTTCATTCGCAGTTCCGTTTTGCACGTGGATGATGAAAGGCTATTTCGACACCGTGCCGATTTCTCTTGACGAAGCGGCGCGCATAGACGGCGCCGGCGAGATTATGATATTTTTCCGCATCGTCCTTCCGCTGACTTTGCCGGGCGTGGCAGTAACGGGCCTGTTCTCGTTTATTGTGGGATGGAACGAATTTTTATTCGCGAGCATCGCGATGCGCGACTACTCGAAATGGACGCTGCCGGTCGGGCTTGCCAGCTTCCAGGGGCAGTATTCCACAAACTGGGCCAATATTATGGCCGGCTCGGTAATCGTAACGATCCCGATCGTCATTCTTTTCATTGTGCTGCAAAAGTATCTTGTCACCGGTATGACGTCGGGCGCGGTTAAACAGTAATACCGATTCGAAATCAGGGGCATGAAGTTAAAACGTTAAAAACAAGACTGCCAATGGCGTTGCGAATCACATTTGCACTCGATTGATTGCGAATTAGTATAGGCTGACAAAACTAAAAAAGAAAAGAGGATGCTCTAATGATTAAGTTCGGCATTATTGGAATGGGTGAACGCGGAAGAATGTTTCTGGAGACGATCCGGCAGAATCCTTTCGCCGAAGTCGCCGCTGTTTGCGACAACAATCCGGTCGCGGTTAAGGCCGCCGAGACGGACTACGGCGTTAAGTGCTTCACGGATTTTAAAGAGATGATGGATTCCGAGAAGCTGAGCGCGGTCATCGTTGCCACGCCCGACTTCCTGCACAAAGACCCCGTCATATACGCAGCCGGCAAAGGGCTGGATATGCTTGTCGAAAAGCCATTCTCGACCGATGAGAAGGAATGCGAAGAAATGCTCGCGGCGATCGAGAAGAACAACGTGAAATGCATGGTGGCGTTCGAGAACCGCTGGAATCTGCCCATCGCCGCTGTTAAGGCGCAGATAGACGCCGGGCGCCTGGGCGACATTTTGAATATAAACGCCAGGCTCAGCAACCGAATTTGGGTACCCACACAGTACCTAAGCTGGTCAAAAGGCTCAAGTGTCGCGTGGTTCCTGTTCCCGCACATCCTGGATATGACGATGTGGTTCAATGGCTATAAAAAAGTAAAACAGGTGTACTGTGCCGGCACGAAGAAAAAGCTTGTCTCGATGGGCTACGACTTGTACGACACGTATCAGGCGATCGTATCCTTTGAAGACGGTACGAACGCGACGCTTTGTTCCACTTGGGTGTTGCCTGACTCGCTCGCGCTGGGCTATGATTTAAAAATGGAAGTTATCGGCACCGAGTCCGCCGTAAACATCAACACACACGACCAATGCGTGCAGCACTTGAAATCCGACCGCATCGACAATATTCACTCGCTGAGCCAGCCGATCAACGGCAGGCTGACAGGGTGCCCGTCTTATATGCTTCATTACTTTATAGACTGCCTGAAGGACGGTGTACAGCCCGAATGCGACGCTAAACTCGGCGCTTATAATACCAGGATTATCTGCGCGATTCACAAGTCGGCCGAGGAAGGCGGTACAATTATTCGGTTTTAGTGAAAGGAAGCGGATTGTATGACTGATGCAAAAATAACGTCGCCAGGCGCCGCAGAAGCCACGCCTTCAGAACGCAGGGTGTTGCGTGAGCTTGCGGCGCGGATTATGGAAATTGCTGTTTCTCCTCGCATGGACGAACGGAGAAAAGCGTGGCGTGCCTCGCATGACCTGAATGCGTCGCGTCCGGTGATATTAGTGGAAACAATTGCGGTGGACGGATTTAAAGACAAATCGAAGCTGAATTGCTCCGACCCGTATCTTCGGGATGTTGAAATGACATTTCGGGAGTATATACGGCATTACGAGGAAATTAACGACGATTTTGTCATTGATCCTGTGTTTCGTATACCTTGGAAGATAAGGAGTTCCGGCTATGGTATTGACTTGGGAGAAAAGTACCCGGTTAATGCCGGCTTGGGCATCGCCTACAGTTATGATTATTTTATCAAACAACCGGAGGACATCGAAAAACTCAGCTACAACACTCATACCGTACTGCGCGACGATACGGCAAAGCTTGTGCATAAGGCCGAATCGGCATTTGGCGACATTATGCCCGTCAAACCGGGCGGGCTGGATCTCATACACACCGAATGGGACGGACTCTTTTCCACCTGCGAACATGCTGTCGCGGAGGACGGTTCCAGGCGCTATGTCGGCTATACGCCCTCCGTTGGCTGCTATTTTATCGGCATCTGCATGATGGTATATAAGCTGCTGGGTAATGAAAACCTGTCGTTATGGGCGTATGACCATCCCGAAACCATTCATAAAATCGCTTCTTTTGTGTGCGAAGATCGTATCAGATTTTTTAAATGGGCGGAGAACGAGGGGCTTTTTTTATCCAATACGGGCAGCCATTTAATTGGTTCCGGCCCTCTCGGGCCTGTCTCGGTTCTTACCAAGCCTCCGGACGCGCGGGCAAATCTTCGCGATATTTGGGGATGGGCGGAGGCACAGGAAGCGGAAATTTTTTCGCCGGATATGTACGAAGAGTTTTTTCTGCCCTATATCGCAAAAGCGTGCGAGTTGTTCGGGCTTATCAGCTACGGTTGCTGCGAGAAGTTGACTGATCGCGTCGGCAGAACCCTGGCGCGAATTCCGAACATTCGAAACGTAGCCGTCTCGCCGTGGAATGATGACTCTGTCATGGCGGGGCTGTTAGGAAAACAGTACTCCTACTGCCGCAAAATCATACCAGGCAACATGTCGAAAAAGGAAGCGGACTTCGGCATTATGAAAGCAGAGCTCAAGGGTATCGTGAAGGCGGCCGGAGACTGTAACCTTCAAGTGTGTGTCCGAGATGTGTACGACGTGCATGGCGACATCAGCCGTTTGAGCAAATGGGCGGATATGGCAAAGGGTGTTCTGGGTATTTAACGGCATATTATCGGCCTTGAAAATAATTTCTTAAAATCGCATGTCTTGAAAATTGCGAACGATCGCCGCAACGGGAGGTTGGGTACAAATGCCCCTTTATGAAGTGAAGAGAGTGGCGGAAGAGCCTGATTATTCAGCTCTGCCCGTCTTTGAGATAACTCATTTTCTGACGGAGAACGCGGAACCCCGGGCGCGCGGTCAGTTTTTCCTGCGCGAAGGGATAGGTTTTGAATTCGTAATGTGGTGTTTTGAGGAGAATCCTCGCGCTCTGTTCCACAATCCAAACGATCCTGTACATACTGACAGCTGCATGGAGGGATTCGTGAATTACTATCCGGAAATGCGCGAATTGGGCTACCTCAGCGTCGAGATAAACGCTAACGCGGCGAGCCATTCATCCTTCGGGACCGGGCGGTTTACGCGGAATTTCGTCTTAGAACGTGGTTTGCCGCATCCGAGGACCTCCGTGGAATTTCTGACGATCGAGGGCAAGCCGGTTTGGAGAGCGCGCGCAACGATACGCCTTGAATTGCTTGAGTCGCTCTACGGAAGAAGCGACTTTCAGTCGGGACACAAAATGGCGGCAAATTTTTACAAATGCGGAGATCACACGGACGCGCCGCATTGGGGCGCTTGGGCGAAGATTGAAAAACTTGACTTCCATGCGCCCGAGTATTTCGGGGAATTGGTTGTTTCGTGAACATCGCCGCTGAATCGGCAGGGGAAACTCCGGCGAGGGGGGTTTAGGGAACCGCCGAGGCGGGAGGCCGGATGCGCCGGCGGAGATGCGAACCGGTATCAAGTTAATCTAAATATACAGGAGGTAGTTGTCATGAAAACGATCAAGGACAAGCAGATTTTGGTTGCGGCCGACTTTGCGGGATTGGCCCTCAAAGATGCGGTTGTGGAGCACCTCAAGAAGAAGGGCTGGACGGTGACGGACATAGGCGTGAAGTCGTTGGATGAAAAGAATCCCGAGATGTTCCACCGCATAGGCCTCAAGGTCGGGGCCAAAATCGCGGAGCGCGAATTCGAGCGGGCGGTTATTTTCTGCGGAACCGGAATGGGCATCCACATCGCGGCGAGCAAGTGCCCTCACGTCCACGCCGCCGTCGTCGAGAGCGTCCCGGCCGCCAAGCGCTGCATCACCGGCAACAACTGCAATGTGCTGTCGATGGGCGGGTTCTATATCGCGCCGCAAAAAGGTATAGAGATGGCGGAAGCCTTCCTTGAGTACGGTTTCGGGGAAGGCTACGAGAACTGGAAGGGTTTCTACGAGTTCCACAAACTCGCTTACGACGAGTTGGAGGCTTTCGACTACGAAAAATTCAAGGCAAACGGGTTCGAGGTCATTAAACTGGGTGAGGTGGACTTGGGTCCCCAGCCGATTTAAAAGAGCTTATACCTCTGGACCCCCTCGGGGGTCCAGAGGTTAATTTAATTCCACAGTCCGACTTTAATTCACCACAGCACTGTCGTCCATAGGTAGCCATAGAGGGAGGCGTCGCACTCCCGCCACTTGCCGCGCACAAGTTCGATGTCGCCGCTGAGGTCTCGGTATCCCGCCGACTCCGTTTCCCACGGGCGAACAACCCCGGGCGGACGACGCCCCGCCGGTATATCGCGGGCGGGCGTGAGCTTCCGTGAGATTTTCGGCGAGGCGCGCGAGTAAACGCCGTGTTCCATCGTGTAATCCACGGCTGTCCA
>Ga0099364_10014458_pt1 | contig 10505 bp, 8 predicted proteins | sample TergutTh196P3_FD_73070 | JGI IMG/M metagenome (GOLD analysis project Ga0099364, IMG submission 73070) | Microcerotermes parvus P3 segment gut microbial communities from Pointe-Noire, Republic of the Congo - Th196 P3 | ecosystem: Host-associated > Arthropoda: Insects > Digestive system > Gut ...
CGTGGACTGTTACGGCGCGGAGCATATTCGAAATTGCCGCGACAAATCCTACACCCACAACGTCGAGAGTATCAACGACGATTTGCGGCACTATATTCCCATTTTAAGGCGGCGAAGTCGTTGTTTTCCCAGGAAGCTTGAAACTTTGCGAGCTGTATTAGAGGTTTTTGCCGACGCTTACAATCGGTTCGGCGTGGCAAAAATGAATTTTAGGCGTAACCGTGATAAGATTTCCCGCGAGTTGCCTTTTTCTGTGCTGGATTTTTTGTGATTCGATGCGTTTGTCCACTGCCGAAATTTGGCAAATTGACAAATCACAACCCGATGATGAGGGTAATTATGACGTTGAGTTTACAAGTAGTTACGGAGCAACGGAAACATCGCATTACGATGCACTTGGACGCTGTTGGGTGGAGGAAGAACAGGAAACGCAAGACAACTCGAATGTCACGAAAAATGAAAGTTTTAGTCAATTTGGTTTACCTGAGCGGACAATAAGCTCAAATGGACTTTTGGAGATAATTAAGGATTATACCTACACAGAAGACGGAAATTACGTCGAAAGCCAAACTGACGTAAACGGTGTAACAACAGAATATGACTTTGATAGGAATTCAGGACGTTTGCTTTCACAAAAAGATGCACAGGGAAATACTGAAAACTATGTATATGATGCGATTGGTTCACTCAGGCGCATTTCGCAAACTGTCAACGGTCTTTCAAACGGCGATGAAATATTCAACGAATACACTTATGAAAATGACCGCTTAAAAGAAATCAAGCATAACGGCTACATCTATAGTTTTGAATATGACGCTTTTGGCAACGTTACTGTAGCAAAAATTGATGGTCAAACCGCCATAACGACCTCCTATGTACCCGATGGGCGTGGATTTATCAACGAAATTACATATGCAAATGGCGGCAAGATTTGTTATAGCTATGAAAACAATAACATAACTGCTATTGCTTATGGCAACGGCTCGGCGGCGTATACCTATGATTATGGTGAAGACGGCACATTACTTTCATGTACAGATAAAATCTCTGGCAGATATACTAAATACAGTGGGCAAAATGTAGAAGTTTATATAACAGCAGTTGCCGGAATCGAGGGCATTAGCGAAAACACTCTTGTTTATTCAAGTGAGATGCAAGAAGATGGTATTATTTCTGAAAACTTTTATGGAACACAATTACTGCGCAGCAAACAAACGAGTGAAAAGAATTCTGAAAGCCACGAAACACGTAATGCTAGCCGTTTTGAAATCGGCGAACGACAGGGAGAGATATTTTTAACTCAGGATGAATTTGGTCGCCCAATCAACAGAGGCTTATTGCGTCCTGACGGTAGTGGAATCGAAAATCAATATGTTTACAGAAATATTTCTGATACGCAGACGACGTGGCAAATAAATAAGCAAACCACGCAAGTTCTGGATGCTAACAATCAATCTCAAACGCTTTTGGACACTGATATAAGCTATGATAACCGCGGCAATATTTCTGAGATTTCTTCAGGCAACGAAATTCTGGTGCGTTACAAATATGATGGCGTGAATCAACTAATTCGTGAAGATAACAAGCAATTTAACCGCAGTGTAACTTACACATATGACGTGGGCGGTAACATTACGGCGCGTAAATATTATGCGTTCACACTCGCAGAAAATCTTAGCAATCCAAACAAAACTGTCGCTTTTACTTACGATAAAGATAAGCTAATAAGCGCGAACGACGGTTCAAAAACCGTAAACTATCAATATGATGCGCTTGGCAATCCGCTTAATCTTGGCAGTAGTCTTTGGACATTGGGCAATGGCAGTGAATTTGAGGATGCTCGTTTAACTTGGCGAGGTAAACAGCTTACTGCAATTAAAACAGATGAAGTTGATACAATTTTAGGTGAGCTTGGAGATTCGCCTGATATCCAATACGAGTACAATGAAAACGGCTTGCGTTCACGTAAAATTATCTCTTCTGATTTGCTCAATGCATCTTATGAATATGTTTGGAATGGCACACAGTTGGTGGGTTATGCAATCTATCAATCGGATGCCGAGCCTTCATGGGTGAGAATTCTCTATGACGACAATGGCGAAGCTTTGGGTTATATGCACGGTATGGAAGGTGAAGTTGCTGAAATTCTTTGGTTCATTAAGAATCTCCTCGGCGACACAGTGGGTCTGTATTCTGATACCAAAAATGAGCAGGTAGTCACGTTCCACTATGACGCATGGGGCAATGTTTCAATGCAAAATGCGGGAGCAAACGACGGCGAGTTGGACGAAGAAGGTCAAGAATATGCATTGATAACTCCGCTATTCTATCGCGGTTATATGTATGATGTGGAAACGGGCTTCTATTACTTGCAAAGCCGCTATTATTCGCCGTACTTATGCAGATTCATCAGCCCTGACAGATATTTTGATACTGGAACTAGCTTGTTGGGAACGAACAGATATGCATATTGTGATAACAACTCCGTTATGTATATTGACCCGACAGGTGAGGCAAGTCTTGGTGCGTGGTTATTGGGCGGCATTTTGTTTGTTACAAACGAAGTTGGAGCAGTTTTCAAACAAGTTGGGAATGTGGTTTCCACTTTTTTAGATAATCCGATTGATTTTGCAATAAGTGTAGTTGCTATCGCTGCCTTTCCATTCATCTGGGCTTGGAATGGTGTTAAAAACATCTTTACTTTTTCTGGTTCAGGAGGAGGCTCGTGGGGTGGCGGAGGTGGCTATTCACCGGGGCCGTCATACCCTACCGAAACCATTGACTTAGGCGTAGGAGAAACTTACACTGCAAGTGTAGGAGAGGCGGTGTATTGGGAAACTCCTGATACAAGATATGTACACGTAAACGCATCCTCAGGTTTAATTACTGCACTTGCAGAAACAGGATATTGCTTGGTGCGAGCAGTGAGGCATAGTGATGGACTTGTGGTAAAACATATACGCATTACAATACATCCACGTCCGACGTCAGTAAAATTTATTGAAGGAACAGTCACGAAAGCTTCGATACCGAATTATGGAGCATATATTTCCGTTGGAGAAGTGATTAATTTTGATTCGATTTTTTATGATGCAAGTGGAAAAGTAACACGGGCAAATAAACGAGATTACAGAATAAAATCTGTTACTGTTAGTGGAATGTTACAGCAAAACCCAACACTTACCGGAAAAAACACTAACAATTCATGGTTCAAGGGGTTGAAAACAGGCACTGCCACGATTGAATTTACTAGCTATTCGAGCAGCCTTACTCAAACATTTCAGATTCACGTTGTTAATTATCCAACAGTAAACAATTTTAAGATTGATAATGCGAAAAACTTCACTACAGCGGATACGACGTACAATTTTAATATTGATCCGGTCGAATTTATGTGTTTGGAATGGACAAGTTCCAATACAAACGTTTTAGAAGTTACAAATAGGCGTAATGGACTTGTAAAAGTCAAAGGCACAGGCACGGCAATAATCAAAGTCTTCTACCGCCCGCAAGGTGGTCTTTCGCACTGGGGGCATGAGGTGAGGGTTACGGTTAGCGCTCCGACCGTGGCGGTTACGGGGGTGAGTTTGAATCCATCAGGTAGTGTGACGTTTTCAATAAATTCCTCATCCTACAAAATAGTTGCCACAGTCTCTCCTAGTAACGCAACCAACAAAACTGTTACTTGGCGCTCGAGCAACACGGCTGTGGCAACAGTAAATTCAAGCGGCAATGTTACACCAAAAGGTGTAGGAACAGCAACGATAACCGCGAGCAGCAACAACGGTAAGACGGCAAGCTGCTCTATAACGGTGATGAGCGCCAATAACTTTCAGCTTTTCCTTGATGGACGTGAATTTGGAACAGGCTCGGATACCTACAGAATACTGAATAATCTAAATGGCAGAAATCAAATTTTCTCTTCTGTTGCCAATGAAGTGCGTTTGATGGCGAGGGAGGGAACACCGACTGAATTTGCGCAGAACAGGATTGCCAATTTTCTTGTAGGAGCGGCGAAAAACAAAAAAGCGTATTGGGACGCTCAGCTTGAGATGAATTGAAATTTATATCACTCTGATCCAATTATGATGAGCAATATCTCGGTTCAAATAGAGTTGAATAGGGTTTTGGAATTTATTGGGCTTGTCAAAAGTGGAGCAAAGTATGACATTAAAACACAGTCAGAATGGAGATATCCGTATTCCAAATATCATGGTAGCAATGTTACTAACAAAGCAATGACCCCATTTTTATATTTTAATGGAGAATTATGGAGTGCTGAAAGTTTGGGTAATTTTGCATTTGGATACTATGGAGCTGCATATGGATATTCTGTAACATTTTTAAATGTAGGGGGCGGTTTTTACCAAAAGGCAAGCGGGGGTTCCGAATGGACTTGGGCAGAGTCATACTACGATGATCCAAGAGATTATGCCGAAATACAAAGAGGCTACTCATATTATACTACGGGGGTGTATTAAGATGCGTTTTTTTTAAATGGATTCTGCTGCTCGCAAGCACACTAGCTATAGTAGTTTTTATTTCTTACGACATTGTCTTTGAGATAATCGGCATTAGTTATGCCTTGCAGGTGCTGTTATTACTACTGAATATTTGTGCATTTTACTTTCCAAAAGAAAGAAAAAAATCAGACTATATTGCGCAATGGCTATTGTTACTATCCAATTGCTTGCTCTTCTTTGTTGAAGAAATGTATCTCTTTGGATTTATCACTTCAGTTATATATATCGTTATATTGATTAATGATGTTGAAAAAGGTAAAAGGCGTCCTATAAAAGTTTTTTCTGTAGTTGTGAACGCAGCTCTTTTGTTGTCATCTATAATTTTATTGTTGGGGCTACTTATTTTAACTCTTGCACCTCCGTTAAGAAATAAAGAAAAGATACCTAACCAGAATGGAAATAAATCCATTGTTATATTGTCCACCGAATCAACTACTGTTTCCTCAATACTTTATAGCTATGAGTTTGATTTAATAAAAAACAACGTTTATTTGAGGCGGAAATTAGGCAGCAACGGCACAGGGCAACTTTTCGATAAACATAAACAGTGGGAGAATAGAGAAATAAAATGGATTGACGATAAACATTTTGAAATTTATGGTATACGTTTCAATATTTTGGGGAAGCAAATTGAATAATCGCTGTAGTCTTCACAATTAAAAAGCTATGCACAAAACCTACTTGTATCTTTCTCACAACTATGCTATAATATCCCCAGCGAACCTTGAAAAATTAATACCACTGTCTGTTCCAAAACCGCCCGCACGGCAACATATCTGATAAAGTCTTATATTGATAATCACTTAAAGAAATTTGCAGGAACTGTTTCAAGAATTGATGCAGATATGCCTAATCCATACCAGGTGGCTACACATCTGGCGGATTGCCTGAAGCTGTAATTGATCCAGTTTCATTTAGTTAAAGAGAGTATGAGTATCTATTTTCTAGAGGATATAGATTAGATTTAGGCTCAAATATGATGATAAAATAGGAGGAACCCATGATTAGATTGTCAAAAGAGGAAAAAAAAATTGTACTTAAGAGATCCAGATTTCTTGAGAAGAGAGATTTTGTATATCTTAATGAGGAAGAGTTTGGTTTTACCTATGCCAATAAACCTATATATGCTTCTCCCACATATAATTGTGAAGAAGGGATTGAATTTTTTATATTTTGGGGTAGGCATGCCGATGAACAAGATATATATATAGCCTTTTTTAAAGATAATCATAGAGAGATGCATTATCTCTCATGGCTTGTATTTTTTCATGACAATCGACGAATACAGGACTTGAAAGGGAAAGAAAAACTTCTTTATCTTCTTGATTTTATCGAAAAAAATTTTGCTTTCGTAACAAATTCTGAAAATTATTCAGATATTAACGCACGCTATAATGAATACCAAAGAAGTTTACCGCCAACAAAATTTAATCCTGATACAGGAAAATATGAGCTTATTTGAGTGAGAGAAACTCATCCAAAGACACACTTAAGAAAATCTTAAAAATAGAAAGGAAAAAACATGTATATTACCCCTTACGTAGAAAAGTTACAAAAAGCGGCGAATTTTTTGTTGGAGAAAGGTTACATTGTTTCTGATGTTTCAGAATATACTATTGAGTATGAGAAATGTCAAAAAAATTGTAACTTACTTTCTGTGTTAGAAGCATTCCCTCAAAAAATATCTATATACTCGGGGCGCTATATTGATGCTCCAGAAGTAGAAATACGTTTTGAAAATAATCCTCCAGAGATTTTTTATGTGGGCGTCATGCGAAATTTACACCTCTTTAACGTAGGTGAACGTGAAGAGATAATTATTTCTGATGAGAAAGATCTGTCAAAAATTGAAAGATTATATCGAGATATTGAGTTTCTAAAAGAAAACTTTGATGACATCACAAATCTTGACTCATTGCGCAAAAATGATGCAACTTATAGTAAGCTATTTTCTGAATATCAAATTAATTTCGAAAGAAGACGTTTGTCTATATACGCACCTTATGAAAAAAAAATTAAAGAAAAGCTAAAACTCTTTGAAATTAAAGGTGGAATATTAGAGACAAGTAACAAGCTTTTTTCAGAATATAGTTTTTTAAAAAAATCAATCTTAAAAAAGTCTATTAAATTTTGTATACAAGTAGAAACAGGTTTGTTTTCTGAAATGCCAGGGGTTAGTATTACTTTTCCGACACATGAGTTCATGAATACCTCTGTGATTTGGACAAAAGCCTTTATGCAATACCAAAAAGGTGAGGTTTATGATCCCGATAACAAAAAAATAAAAGATAGTGATTTTCCTAAATATCTCATTGAAATGATTGATTTTACAATAGAAAATTTTGATAAGGTAACCAATTATAACGTTTGCGTTCAGTCGCGTGACATGGTTATTCGTTATTATAAGGAACACAGTTAATATAAATTTGATAAAACCCAACTGGATTAAGGATGCCTCGTGGCATTGAGGATGGTGCAAATGCTAGTTGGATACCAGGTGGCTACACATCAGGTGGTATACCCGAAGCTGTAATTGACCCAGTTTCATTTAGCAAAATAACATCTAAAAGAATATTATCTTAAGTAAATTAATAACTATCAAATGAATTGGAGAAAATCATGAAAAAGTTGAATTGGAGAAAATATATAAAAATTAGACAGTGTAATTCAGGTAGCAGCGTAGGGACTATAGATAAAAATTATGTATTGGCTAATTATACTGGCGCGTTTAGCATACCAGAATTTTATTTGCTTTCTGATGAAGAATTTTTATCATATGAAGATTGGTGTAATAACCTTGAGGCATACAGAAACATTATCTGGAATCGTGAAATAGTCGCGAGTGCGCTTTGGGATGATTAGGTTAAAAATCCAGTTGTTACTGGCAAAATTTAGCTCTGCAAAATATACTTCTATAACATAACAAAGGAGTTCATTACAATGTGGCGAATGTGGCGAAAAAAATCGAAAAACGATATTAAGTTTGGCGGAAAATTAAGAGTGCAAAATTAAGCGAGAGGCGGATTACCGCTAGCTTGGGTGTTGCACATAAAATTTATGGGCGGTTGCGGCTAACCGCCCTGTTTTGTTGTTGCTTGCGCTGTATCTCTTCACAATCCGAAATTTTCAGAAATTCTTAAGAATTCTCCCACCCCAATCTTTACTATTGTGCGCTATAATATGAGCAGGGCACAGGGGATGAGACTATAACTTTCTACTTTCCTGAATCCTGGAAAACTCACGGGAGGTGTGTTATAATTATGCACAGGACACTTATACCCTACAAGGGAGGATAACATGAACATTTTAGTTTGCGACGACGACAGGGAGATCGTTGACGCCATCGCCATCTATCTGGCGAGCGAGGGCTACACCATCCACAAGGCATATGACGGCAGACAGGCATTGGAGATAGTGGAAAATCACGACATCCAACTGGTACTTCTGGACGTGATGATGCCCAATATGGACGGCATCAACGCCATGGTGGCAATACGTCAGGAACGCAATCTGCCAATCATCCTCCTGACGGCAAAATCCGAGGACACAGACAAAATCGCGGGATTAACCCTAGGCGCGGACGACTACGTCACCAAGCCCTATAACCCCCTGGAGCTACTTGCGCGGGTAAAATCCCAACTTCGGCGCTACACCCAACTGGGCAGCGCGGTTATCACGCGGGGGGTCTATCGAACAGGAGGGCTGACTCTTGACGAAAACGCCAAAAGCGTCACCGTGGACGGCGAAGACGTGAAGCTCACGCCCATTCAGTACAAAATCCTACTGCTGCTCATGCGCAACAAAGGCAGGGTCTTTTCCATCGACGAAATCTATGAAAACGTGTGGAACGAGATTGCCTATAACAGCGAAAACACTGTGGCGGTACACATTCGTGGAATACGCGAGCGGATTGAAATCAATCCGAAAGAACCAAAATATTTAAAGGTGGTATGGGGCATTGGATACAAAATTGAAAACATCAAAAATTGATGTAAAACCAAACAAAAACCGAAAAGGTTGGAGCTATAACCCTGTTTTCAAAATCTTGGCGGTTTTACTGATTTGTTTCTCGATGGCAGGAATTGCTAGGGGCATTTTCGTTTTCTTCGACAAGTATAACTACAGCGCGAATATCAGTTTTGGAGATATGTTTGTTTCAGATTACAAACAGTCTAGTTGCTATTTTCAAGATTTGCATAGAGAAGAGAGTTTTATCGACACGATACTTGAACTGAAAAGCGAAAAGTACATCAAAGACGGCAACACCAATCGTAGGGATGAATTTGCTTTTGCCCTTTCGTGGCTTGAAGTATCACGTTTGCTTTATTACATTGACGCAGACGGCGAGATTTATTCCAACGCCAGCCTGAAAGAAATCATGAGCGATCCTGAATACAAAAAAATTACCCATAACGGAAATAGTGAGGCAACATATACCTTTAACAGTGAATATCTGCAAAAGCAGAGCGAAGAGTTTTGGGCAGTTGTAAACGCTATTTGGATGCTCATTAGAGGCATTGCCTTTTGTCTGCTCTTATTCTTGCTTGCGCTATGTTACCTACTTTATGCCGCAGGCAGAACAGCGAGCAATCCCAACGAATTAACAATGCATCCAATTGATAAGATCCCAACCGAGCTTTTTTTTGTACTATGGGTTACTTTGGTGTCATTTTCCGTAATGGTTGTTGGTGACGGCTTCCCTTACGCAGAAGGTGAGTTTCTGAAAAATGTTATTCTATCTGCCACCTCGCTGTTCTGTTTGCTGAATGTGCCATTTATTTTAAGCCTCGTACGCCACATCAAAAACAAAACGCTGCTGAAAAACCTGTTTGTCTATAAAGCCGCAAGCTTTGTCTATAACAATGGTAAGAAAATATTTGATGCAGGTTCACCGATGCTCAAGGCAATATTGCTTATTGCCGCTCTGGGCTTGCTTTCAGCAATACCGTTCATGTTCTTTATCACAATTCCGTTATCTGTTTATTTTGTCTACAAGCAAGTAAACAAGTTTATCAGAATTAAAAAGGGTTTGCAGAGGGTAAAAAGCGGTGTGTATGACGAAAAAATATTAGTAGACGGCAAAAGTGAACTGACACAGCTTGCCCAGGACATCAACTGCATCTCCGCCGGGCTTGGGGAAGAGGTTGAGCGGCGCATCAAGAGTGAACGGCTGAAAACAGAGCTGATTGTCAACGTTTCTCACGACATCAAAACCCCGCTGACCTCAGTGATTAGCTATGCCTATCTGCTGCAACAGGAAGACATTGACAACGAGGATGCGCGCAAGTATATCGATATCATCGCCCAAAAAGCGGGGCGGCTCAAGACGCTGACCGACGACCTTTTTGACGCGGCGAAGGCTTCTAGCGGCAATATTGTTGTAAACTTTGAGGATGTGGATTTGAATGCCCTGATTACCCAAGGACTGGGGGAGATGGACGACAAAATCAAGGAGAGCAGACTGGATTTTCGCGTGAATATGCCCGACAAACACGTCATAGCCCGTGCCGACGGCAAGCTTCTGTGGCGGGTTCTTGAAAATCTGTTGAGCAACGTGTTCAAGTATTCCCTTAGCGGGTCGCGGGTTTATCTGCGCTTGTGGCGGGACAGCGATTTCGCCTACATCGAGCTGAAAAACATCTCGGCGCAGGAGCTTGACATCCCCGAGGACGAGATTTTGGAACGCTTCAAGCGCGGGGACACGGCAAGATCCAGCGAGGGCAGCGGTCTTGGATTGGACATTGCCCGCTCGCTTATGCTTTGCCAAAACGGCGAGTTGAGCGTTAGCATCGACGGTGATTTGTTTAAGGTTCGCCTGCAGATGAATAACGGTTGATAGAAGAATACCAGGATACAGTATTGAGGATTATAGTCTCCTAACATGAAAATCAACTCGTCTTTGCGGTGCATTTTCCATCTGACTTCGTCAAAAATGCTCGTAATACGAAAGTATTCCTGCGCTTTTTTCATTGCCAGACGAAA
>Ga0099364_10014459_pt1 | contig 10505 bp, 9 predicted proteins | sample TergutTh196P3_FD_73070 | JGI IMG/M metagenome (GOLD analysis project Ga0099364, IMG submission 73070) | Microcerotermes parvus P3 segment gut microbial communities from Pointe-Noire, Republic of the Congo - Th196 P3 | ecosystem: Host-associated > Arthropoda: Insects > Digestive system > Gut ...
CATGCTTCGTTAGATTATCAAAGTAAATCATAACGTTCCGACACCAGATGCAATCGAACCGTTTTTTGAAGGGAAGTTTTTGTTCCATCAAATTGAATCGCCGGTAGATTACTTCCTTTTTCAGCCGTTTGATAACAGCATAACCCTCCGGTACTTGCTTAAAATACTTGTCAATCATCACCTGCGGCACTCCTTCTAACTCGTCTGCGGCATAGATACCGCTCCTTGCCGTAGCCAATGCTTTTTCGGAAATGTCCGTCGCAAGAAGACCGCACCGCCAATTTTTGTAATCGGCACCGAAATACTCCAAGAGCGTCATCATCAGCGAGTAGGCTTCCTCGCCGCTGGAAGCAGCCGCACACCAAATCCGCAAATCGTTGTTGTCGTTCGCCGCATGCTCTTCGGCCATCCAAGGCAAAATGTCGCTCTTGAAAAATTCGAAATGCTCCGACTCACGAAAGAAAAACTGCCGGGGCATTGTAATCGAATTGATACGTCCGTTCAGCCGTTTGGTTGATTGAAACAACTGCTGCCATACCTCCGTCATCCTACGTATCTGGGCGGTAAAATGTTCCCGCTCGTCATTGGAAGAGAATCGCCATGCCGCACTATCATTTAACGCCTTTGTGAACCTGCCTAGCGATTGACACGTCGCTGCGTGAGCAATCAAAAAATCCAACGTATTCGGGTCGGTTACTTGGCGGACTCCCTCCGCAACCTCTCCCGAAACATCCTGAAACCTTGCCCGAAGGACAGTTAAAACTGCCTCGGTTTTTCCACCGGATTTTGCGATGTCGCGGTCGGCAATCCTACTCGCCAACTTGTTTCCGTGTCCGAGCAAGTCCAACACCTCATGTCGGACTGCTTCAAGTTGCACACCAAGATTCGTCAATACTTGGGCGGCAATGGATGGCGTGTTGATGTTCAAGGGCATTCACAAATATTTGAAAGCAGGATACAGTGTCGAGGAGTCGGTCATACGTGGATGCATTGAATTGTTGCGAGTTAGTCTTATGGTAGCATTTGCAGCGATTCCTGGTCTTTTGCCTGCATCGCTTGCGACATCATTGGGCAGCGATGTCCAGCGTCCGCTTGCAACGGTCATTGTTTGGGGACTCACCGGTTCGACGCTCTTTACCTTGCTCGTAACGCCGGTGTTTTACCGCATTTTTATTAACCCTTTGCCGGTAACAAGTGAATGAGAAAATGTATGAAGGGAACTTGCCCCGTTGACACCCACGCCCAGTTTGTATAGAATAAGAGGCTGCTTGGAAATTAAGTGCTTGAAAACAAGGGCTTTGACGATTGCCGTTTTTTGGTTTTTTGTGAAAACCCCTATGTTTTCTGGGAAACAGCATTTGTCTAAATACGAAAACCCCTTGATTTTCAGCGTCTAATTATTAAACTGCCTCTAAGTCGTGATGCTCGGACGCTTGCACACCAACAACCGGAAACCGCAATGGAACAGGTTCGTATCCTGTGCCGCTCTTGGTCTCTGCTTGTTCGCTCTCGTTGCCATGCCCGCATTGGATCAGCATATTTTTCATCACAGTGCCGTAACTTACAGCGAACATTCTTCTGATTCCGAAAATACCTGTCCGATTTGCCAATTTGTCCGGCTGGTGACTCCCTACTTTGTGGACATCGAACTGGTTCCGTTGCCAACGGACATCGTTGTCGAAACATGTTTGACGGTCTCGATTCCATCGGTTGCTTACGCAACCGCTCTTCCCCCGTGCCGTGCTCCGCCGGTCGTCTGATGCCAGCCACCTTGATTTGTACTTTGCGTTCTTTGCGAAGCCTTTGCGTTCCCTGCGGTTAAAAAATCTTTAACCGCAAAGGATGCTGGGATTAACGCAAAGTATGCAGAGAGTAGTCGCACTATAACAACTTACACAAAGGAACCCCCTCATGAATCAACTCCGAATTTTTTGGTCGAACGTTCAGTATCTCCTCTGTTTGGCGGCGGTGATCGGCGTTCTTGTTTATCTGGTCATGCACGGCAACACGCCGGCAGTCAGTATTCCTGCCGATGCCGACCGAGAGGCGGCAGTGCGAGTGGTCGGAGCGAAACGCATTGCCATCGCTTCCGATTCCCCGCTGGCAAAGAGATTGCACGTTTCCAAAGTGGAAACTGCCGAAGTTTCCACGCCGCTCGTTACCGTTACCGGTATGGTGGCTGCGTGTCTCCATCCCGGCAACGGAGAGTGTGAAGATTACTGGCAATTCCATTCTCCCGATTTGCTGACCGCTTATACCGATTGGCAAATGGCAGTGGACGAAGTTGCCTTCTTGGAGGAGCAACTGGTCGCCATCGAAGAACTTACGGAAATACAAATCGAGGCTGCTCAAAAACGTGTCGAACAGTTGCAGCGATTGGTGGCAATCGGAACGGAAGCCGGAAGAGACTTGACGGAAGCACAAGCCGAATTACTGCAAGCACAGATTGAAGGACGAAAGGACTTGCATGAAGCCCAAGCGGATCTTCGATTAGCGAGAAGAATGGAAACCATGCTTCTTCGGCAGTTAGAACAGGAAGGACTTGAACCGGCACTCTTGACTTCTGCCGAAGGAGATATGGACATTATCATTGCGGAGGTTCCTGAAAGTTGGGGCGGCAAGATTGCTGTCGGACAAAGTTGCGAAGCCCGGTTCCTCAGTTTGCCGGGACAAAAATTTACCGGCAGGGTTCATGCGATTGTTCCTGTACTTTCTGCGGAGCGGCGTTCGCTTCGGGTGTTGCTTTCCATTTTCGACTGCGATATGACGTTGCGCCCGGGCATGTTTGCGGAAATCGGCATCGGTACCGACTCCCGCAGTGCATTGCTTGCACCTGCCGAGGCGGTCATTCATACGGGACGTTCCGATTATGTTTTGGTGCAGGAAGACGAGTCGACGTGGCGTGTTGTCGAAGTCACTGTCGGCGAGTCGTGGAACGGCACGGTCGAAATCCTTGCTGGTCTGCAAGAAGGAGAACTCGTGGCGGGGCGCGGTGCCATTTTGCTGAAATCGTCTATAATGAAGTCGCTGTAAAGGAGCGGATAGGCTTGCGGTGGGTTACATAAAAACAGCAAAAGATGACACACATAGGTATAAAAAAACGAACGAGTTCGCCAATTTATCTCGATTTTGAACATGGCGATTTTGATACACATAACGCTACGGCAATTTTTCCTCGGAGTAAACGAAAAAAAATCGCCTTCGGCTGGTACGGAGGAAAATTTTCCCATTTGGATTGGCTTCTTCCGCTTCTGCAGGATTCACATCATTACTGTGAACCTTTTGCCGGTTCCGCAGCAGTGTTGCTCAATCGCAATCCTTCGCCCGTGGAAACTTATAATGATATTGATGGAGAAGTGACTCACTTTTTCAAGATCCTCCGTGATAAACCGGATGAGTTGATTCGCGGAATTGCGTTAACTCCTTTTTCCCGTGAAGAATACTACACAGCAATTTATGGGAATGGAGGCGAAAATGTTGACGATGTGGAACGAGCCCGTCGCTTCTATGTTCGTGCAAGACAAACGCGAACTGGTCTCGCTCAAACGGCATCTTTGGGACGATGGGCAAATTGCAAAGATTCAAGCCGTAGCGGCATGTCCGGTGTCGTTTCTCGTTGGTTAGGCGGAGTGGATGCGTTGGAAGGAATTGCCGAACGCTTGATTCGTGTCCAAATTGAAAACCGACCGGCAATTGATGTCATTCAACTCTACGATAGTCCGAATACATTTTTTTATTGTGATCCACCCTACTACCATGAAACTCGCGGCGATTCCAAAGCATACGGTTTTGAAATGGACGAAGAACAACACAGGGAATTCTCCGACATCGTTAATCAGTGTTCTGCAAAAGTTGCTGTTTCAGGCTACGATCATCCGTTGATGAATGAATTGTTTTCTGCTTCCAAGTGGAAAAAAACAATAGGAAATGAAAGAACAATTCATTCAACGAAAGGAACAAGAGTAGAGGTTCTCTGGACAAACTACAATCCGAAACAACAAAAGGAGTTCTTTTAATGAAAAATAAAAAGGCAGAAAAAATACTTGACCGGATTTTCCAAAAGGCAAGTGCGGCATCCTTACAGCCTTTGGTTAAAAAAAGAGAGATAGCGGAGCGGATAGAAATAGTCTGCCGTACTCCGCATGCAACAATCCGTTTTTTGATGTCGTGTTTGCTCGGAAAATTGATTGATTCCAAAATGGATCCGAGGAAGCCATATACGGAAATCCAAGATGACGATTGCTTTTCGGGAAGAGCTCTTGATGAAGATTATTTGGCGGCGTTCATTGCCAAGCATGAATTACCATGTCGAAGTACAACAGCTTTTTTAACACCGGTTTTTCGCACAATGAACCGACCGATTACCTTGGACATAAAACTGGAGAGTCGCCCTAAACATGTAATTTCCGCAGCTGTTCAACTTTTGGATGATGTTGTTGGCAATCGTATCACTGCGGAAAAACTGTTCTCCGAGATTGTCCGCACTCTCATTTGTATCCGGGATGAAAATAAAACGAGGATGGAATCTTTATTGAAGTCCATGCGGAGTAATGTTGGAAGTTTACCTTTGTCGTCGGGTGCTATTCTTGTTTTGATCCAGCAGCATCTCTTGTGTAAAAATTCAAGTCGGCTTCCGGTTTTGATCGTTGCAGCGGCATATCGTTCAGTGGAAAAAAGGCTGGGCGAGCAAATTTTATCTCTCCACGCACATAATGCTGCCGATTTGCAAACCGGAGCCTTTGGAGATGTAGAAATTTGTCTGGAAAATGACGATGCTGTTGTTACCGCTTATGAAATGAAGACAAAAAAAGTTTTGAAAAACGATATTGATGTAGCAGTTGAAAAAATACAACGTTCTGCATATCGTGTTCATAATTATATTTTCGTTACAACAGAGTTAGTCGATGAAGAGGCGGAAAATTACGCTTCGGAATTTTACGAGAAAACCGGTGGAACGGAAATCGCAATCCTCGATTGCCTTGGCTTCTTGAAGCATTTCCTTCATTTTTTTCATCGGTTCCGAAAAGATTTTCTCGATCATTACCAAGAACTTGTTTTAGCAGAACCCGATTCCGCCGTAAGCCAAAGTTTGAAAGAAGCATTTTTAACGTTACGCAAAAACGCAGAGACCGACTGATGCGTTAAGAAAGATAACCCTATTGCCACAGCCATGTTCACCTACCTCATCCTATCCGCACTCCGTCATCGCTGGTTCATTTTGGGCTTTGCATTGCTCATAATGGGAACCGGTCTCTATGCGTTTCGGCATCTGCCTGTCGATGCCTACCCGGATATCTCGCCGATAAAGGTCTCCGTTATCACGGCGTTTCCCGGCCGCGCACCAGAAGACATCGAACGGCAAGTGACCATTCCCGTCGAAATTGCGATGAGGAACGTGCCCAAAGTCGAAAGCATCCGCTCGCAAACGATCTTCGGACTCTCCGTCGTCGATATGATATTCGAAGAAGGCACCGAAGTCTATTGGGCTCGACATCAAGTCAACGAAAAACTCCGCTCGGTCGAATTGCCGGAAGGAGTCGAAACGCCTGAACTCGAAGCCGATACAACATCCTGCGGCGAGATTTACCGTTACGAACTCGTGTCCGATGGCACTCACGACGTAATGGACTTGCACACAATCAACAACTGGGTTGTCATCCCTCGTTTAATGCGTGTTCCCGGCATTGCAGAAGTTTCCAACTTCGGCGGATTGCAAAAACAATATGCAGTTACATTCAAACCTATACAACTGGAACGCTACAATTTGACGCTTGCCGATCTCGTCGATGCCATTCAAGCGAACAACGACTCGGCAGGCGGCAGCGTACTCCGCCGCGGCAGTATGGACTTGGTCATTCGCAGTGCCGGGCATCTCGAAAACGCACAGGAGATCGCCGATATTTTCGTCAAATCGGTTGAGGGAACGCCCGTCTATATCCGTGATGTTGCCACTGTGGAAATTGATGCCGCCACCCCGTGGAGCGTGTTCAGTAAAGACCGTACCGATGAAACGGTGCAAGGCATGGTACTCCTGCGGCGAGGAGAAAATCCGTCGTTCGTCCTCGAAAAACTGAAAGAAGCCGTCGAAGAATTGAACGCTTCTGTCCAAATGGAAGGAGTCAAAATCGTGCCTTATTACGACCGGCAATTTTTGGTCGATAACACGCTCCACACCGTTTCGCATAGTGTTTCGCTGGGTATTACGCTCGTCGTGCTGATATTACTCTTGTTTCTCGGTCGTCCGGCAATGGCACTGACGGTAGCACTTACGATTCCGTTTGCGTTTCTCTTCGGTCTCGTGATGATGTATCTAACGGACATTCCCATCGGTCTGCTTTCTATCGGTGCGATTGATTTCGGTATCATCGTTAGCGGAGCAGTCATTATGGCGGAAAGCATTGCCCGCCGACTCGGTGAATCGAAACAGACTACTCCCAAAGGAACCTTTGCCGTCATTCGGGACACCGCTCTCGAAATGGGCAAGCCGGTGTTGGTCTGCGTCTCCTTGATTATGGTTGCCTTTCTGCCGCTCCTCTCTTTGACAAGCATTGAAGGCTTGCTGTTCCGTCCGATGGCACTGACAATTCTGTACGTTTTGTTCGGCGGTTTAGTTTTCGCTCTGTTCGTTGTGCCGGTACTGTCCACGTTTTTCTTCCGGCGAGGCTATACCGAGTGGGAAAATCCTCTGTTGCTGTTGATGATGCCCGCTTACGCACTGTTGTTGCGGGGACTTCTGCACATGCGGGTTATGGTCGTAACGTTTATAGTGCTTGCTCTTATTTTGGTTTTATACCATTTGATGCCGAGACTCGGTGTGGAATTTTTGCCCTATCTCGATGAGGGAACCATTTGGGTTAAAGCGAACTTTCCCGACGGCACTTCGTTGGAACAGACGGCGGCTTTCGGTAAGGAAATCCGGGAAATTGTACTGGAATATCCCGACATTGAATTCATTGCAGTTCAAGTCGGTCGTGCCGATGCTTGGAGCGAGCCGTTTCCGGTCAGTCGAATCGAAATCATGATTGGTCCGAAACCGCAATCACAGTGGACGCAATTCAACACGAAACGGGAAATTGTCGCTGCCATCGGTGAGCGGTTGCGAGCGGAATTTCCGACAACACGATTCAGTTTCACTCAGCCGATCATCGACATGGTAACACAGGACACGAACGGCACATCCGCACAGTTAGCCCTTGAAATATCGGGCGACGACTTCGATGTCTTGCTGGACATTGCTAATCAAACGGCGGACTTACTCCGCAGTATTCCCGGCTCGCTGGATGTGAACATCGAGCAGGAGGGACCGCAGGCACAACTTCAAATCACATTGGATCGGCAACTGTGCGCCCGGTATAACGTCAAGGTCGAAGATGTTACGCAGTTAATCAATATCGCCATGGGCGGCGATCCGATTGGCGTGTTGTATGAAGATGACCGGCACTTCGACATTGTGGTCAAACTGGATCGTGAGACTATTTCTTCGCCGCAGGCAATCGAGAGGTTGCCGGTTCATACCGAAGATGGTACACCGATTCCACTGGCACAAGTTGCGAACATTGAAATTGTGGACGGTCAAACATTGATTACCCGGCTTGAAGGACGACGTTGCTTGACGGTGCGGACGGATGTGGTCGGACGGGATGAAGGGGGATTCGTTGCCGAAGCCAAAGCGCGATTTGAAAACGAAATGTCGGTGCCTGAAGGATATTCGGTGGAATGGCTGGGAATGTTTCAGAATTTGGAACGTGCCTATCATCATTTCTTGTTGATACTGCCGCTCACGGTGGGCATTGTGTTTTTAGTGCTTGCGGTCAGTTTTGGTTCTTTGCGGGCGGGGTTCATTTTGCTGTTGCCGATTCCTTTTGCGTTTACTGCCGGTGCGTTGGCGTTGTATCTTCGGGATATGAATTTGAACGTTTCGACGGGCATCGGCTTTGCGACATTATTCGGCATTGCGGTCATGGATGGCGTGTTGATGTTCAAGGAAATCACTCGCCGTCGGCTTTTGGGAGAGTCGATAGACGAGGCGATTATTCGTGGTCGGATTCATTTATTACGTCCGACGTTAATGGCATCGCTTGTAGCGATTTTGGGGTTGTTACCGGCATCGCTTGCGGCTTCGCTCGGTTCGGATGTTCAACGTCCTTTGGCGACGGTAATTGTTTGGGGGCTCACGGGTTCGATGTTATTGACGTTGTTTGTCATACCGGCGTTTTATCGCATTTTTGTTCCGCCGTTGCCGCCGGTGGAAAGAGATGAACAAGTCTGACAGTTAACGAAGGGATAAACAAGTCGTTCGGCTTTGCTTCTTTCTACAAGTCGTTTCATAACTCGTTTTCTGCCTTTTTTGGACTGGAAATTCCAGTGTCGAAATGGGCAAAATGCGGTTATGAAACTGCCTCTACTGTTGCTGTGTTTCATCTTCTGTTCATGACCAAGAACGTAGAACTTTTCTGGGGGATTTTTGTACAAGTGAGCATGTCTCCTAAAAACAAGCGGAAAAATATATTCGGGAATGACGGCACACAGTTCTCCCGCCTCAATCTTTGTCTTCCGTTGCTTTTCGTTGCTGCTCTGCCCGTGTGCGTTGCCGTTTCGTCCGGCGGTCTTCGTGGACTCCTGCACCGGTCGGACGGGGACTGTGACCTGTACGGTTTTTGACTTTGACCGTGATTGTGATGGTCTCCTTCTTTCTCCTGTTCATCTAACTACTGCCTCCTTTGAAATTGTACAGCGGACGTATTGTTTTCAGAACGGCAAGCGTATCCTGACTGTTCTCAATGATTTCCGAAGGATTTTTATATGCAAATGGTGATTCGTCAATAGTGTCCCGACTCACGGTCGTCGAAAAAACATCCTTCATTGCCTTCTTGTATTCCGAAAGCGTGATTGATTCCTTTGCCTCCTTCCGGGACATGACCCGACCGGCACCGTGCGGAGCGGAGCAGTTCCAGTCGGCGTTTCCCTTGCCCACACAGAGCAGACTCCCGTCCCGCATGTTCATCGGAATAAGCAGCCGTTCGCCCACACGAGCGGACACAGCCCCCTTACGAAGGATTTTGGTCTCCGTGTCGATGTAATTGTGTACCGTCGAAAACTGGTCAATTATCTTGAACTTTACCTGCTTCGATAATTCCTTCACAATGGCATTGCGGTTCAAATCGGCGTACTGCTGCACAATTTCCATGTCGTACAAATAATCCGCCATCAAGTCGCCTTCCAAATACGCCAACACCCTATCGGCACCTTCGCCGGTTCTGCCCAACGTATCGGCGGCGACGTTCTGATAATACTCACAGACCTGCTTGCCCAAGTTCCGGCTACCCGAATGGACGATGAGGTACAACTGCCCATCGTCATCCTGTCCGACTTCGATAAAGTGGTTTCCACCGCCGAGCGTACCGATAGAGTGAACGGCACGGTCAAGGTCAACGTGCTTGGCGCATCGCAATGTGGTCAAATCAATTTCATCGTTAAAGCGGTGCGGAGTTGACCGGACGTGGAATCCCGAAGGGATAACCTGATGCACCGCCTTGTCCAGTTGGTTGAAGTCTATCCGCTTGTCCTTCAAGAGCGTGGTAAGCATACCGCAGCCAATATCGACTCCTACGAAATTAGGGCACACCTTATCTGTGATGGTCATTGTCAACCCGACTGTGCAAGCGATTCCGGCATGGCAGTCCGGCATCACTCGGATTGTACTACCTTCTACGAACGGCTGATTCAACATGTGCTGCATTTGTTGCATGGCACTATCGTCGACTTTCTGTGCGAAAATCTTCGCCGTGTTGTATTCGCCGTGTAACTCAATCATTGTCCTGTCCTCCGTGCGGCTTCGGCATTGGGATTCTTCAACGGGTCGTAGTCATCCGGGATATCAGTTCTTCACGAGACATTGCCGTTAACTGTTGAAGGCGTTTCGCAACATGCTGCCTTGAGTCTGGTCGCCGCCCTTGATGAAAAGCAATCTTTTCCCTTATGCACTCGCACTTGTACTCAAAAAACGCTCGCTCACTTGCTGTAAAGTTCATCTGCTCTCCCTCCCAAATTAAAGTTTATGCCATCAATAATTTCATCTGTATTCCTTCCATGACTACCGCAGCCCCATAGCGTTAACGTAGTCACGGAACGCTTTCGCCTTCACCGCAAACGCTTGGCGATACTCTGGAGTAATGTATGTCGCATTCGGGTCGGCTAACGTCCGTTCGGAAATGTCATTAGACTTGTTCCCTAACCCTTTTACGTCTTTTCGGCGTTGAGTATCGCACAGATGAGTTTCGTTCGTAACAGGTGCCTGCGCCGCCGGTTGCGATAAGGATAAGACATAATCTTGAATACCTTTATCTGAGCATTGATGTTCTCTATCACAATACGTCGACGAGACAACTCCCGATTAAACGCCTTCTCCGAATCCGATAACTCCTTCTTTTTGCTCTTCTTAATCGGTATCAAACTCCATTCATGATAGTCCAAAATGCCTTGATAACCGCTGTCCGCAAAAATGA
>Ga0099364_10014460_pt1 | contig 10504 bp, 9 predicted proteins | sample TergutTh196P3_FD_73070 | JGI IMG/M metagenome (GOLD analysis project Ga0099364, IMG submission 73070) | Microcerotermes parvus P3 segment gut microbial communities from Pointe-Noire, Republic of the Congo - Th196 P3 | ecosystem: Host-associated > Arthropoda: Insects > Digestive system > Gut ...
AATCTCGGCGTGTTTTCCGTCCTGCCCTAGAATATCCCCAACTATCCCCGCAAGCTTCTCGTTGAGCGCGGCGAGGGCGGGGTACTGCCCAACAATTAGGAAATCCCCGGCGTTCGGCATGAACGCGCTGTACCGTGCGTAGTCATAACCGGACGAATCGACTAATATCCCATCGCGCCGCCCCTCGCCGACAATAAGCAGACAGCGGCGGCGCCCCGCGTTATCGTGCGTGGAGTCAATCCGATTGTCACGGATGAAGTCCCAATCACGCATCAGATTGCGCGAAAAACGGTCAAACTCCGCGCCGGAAAGACGGATGACCTTCTCAACCACAGCGTCAACCGATTCGATTTCCGGTTCCTTCGCTCTAAAAACAGCCTTTGTATACAGCATAAAACCGCCCCTCCCTATAATTCCGGTCCCGTCTTTTTCCTGCCCCGCTCCGGTTCTTGCCCCCGCGGCGATTTGGGGGCGTTACGCGCCTTCCGGATTTGCCGCAGGACTGATGGCTTCTCATCCTGACTGCCGTTTAGCGTTTCCCGTACCCTGGGAGCGGGAAGTTCCGCTTCTTTTGCGCCGTGTTCGGCGGCGTAATCTTTAACGCGGGAGGCAAAAAATTGCAGCGCTTTTGCTTCTGTCTCAAAGCAATGCGCCAAGTGATAATCCCTGTCCTCGTCTTGTTCAAAGAACCGCCACACCATGAAAGATGGTGATTCTCCGGCATTTTCAGCCAACGCGAATCCTTGATTATTATCAAACAATACAGTCTGTTTGATCTCATATCCATCTACAAACCCTCTCTCCCTGCGGCTGGGAAGCAGCCCCCAAGCCTCAGATGTAAGCTGATCTGCCATATCGTCCACAATGGAACGCGGCTCGATATCCCAATGCGCCGCCATTTCCTTTATCAAATCCCTTGTGGCCAGAATATCGCCGATTGCCATATCACCCTGGGCGGCCACCATCTCCATACCAAAAAGATGCAGGCCGTTAATCGCGTTCATATGTTGGTGATAACTGCCGATAAGCTGCCCGCCGGCATTGACGTCTTCAATACAAGCATCAAAAGACTGCATAAAATAAGACACCGGCTTCGCGTTTTCGCCATCATCAATGCCCCAATACAGGACAAGCCTCTCTATGAGGCCGCGCATCTCGGCGATTTTCGGTGATGCTGTGTCCTTTTCCGCTTGCTGGGCGGCGTATAGCTCAAGGCCGTGGATGCAGTTTGTGATAATCTCCTTGTCCTGCCGCGCCTGTGGCTCCATCATGTCTATTAATTCATTCAAGGTATATGTTGGCATATCTGCGCCCCTTTCTGTGGGATTGCTCCGCAATCGTGTTGAACTGCACATGAACTGGCGTTCATATTCGTTCACATTACATTGCAATTCGGTCGGCTTTTCGCCTGTCGCCGGATGGATGAAGGGCAAACGGTCGGCGGCACAGTAGGCGTTGCTGTTTAGCTGTCTCTGCCACGCGCCCACACTCGGCGCCCACCGGAAGCCGTTTGATTTCAGCGCGGCCCGCTGCTCCGCTCCGGGTTTTCCATCGAAGAAGATTTGCAAACGGTTCTGCGCTTTGTTTGCTTCTACGATGCCGCCGTCAAATGACCAACCGCTGTAATCCTTCTCCTGATGCTGCTTTAGCTCTCCAATGCGCGTTTTCAAGCGCCGTATTTCCGCATTGTTATTGGAAAGCTGATACGGCTCAAACGGAACCGGGTCTTTGCGCCAATCACGCGCCATCCCCGCCTTCATGCTTTCAATCTGATCGGAAGTGAGGCCGGGGCAGCCGTCCAACGTTTTGTTTTTGCGGTAATATGCGTTAATACCCTTCATAAACTCCTGGGACTGTTCGCGCTCGGCGAGTTTTTGCTCCAGCTTATCTGTGGCGTTTGGGTCGTCCGCGCTGACACCGCCTGTACCTGTATTGCGGATTTTATCAAGCAGACCCTGTATATGCCGCCATTCCCCCATATTTTTGTCCCGCGCCGCGTTCTGTTTTTCTTTCCTGCGCACCGGGAATTTTGAAGGCCCCGCGATCATGACAGAGGGGACGCGGGCGTCAATCTCATTGCCGCGGTTTATGTTGTCAGCCAGCTTGCGGGAATAGGCGTCGAGAAGCCTGTCAATCTGCTCATAATACATGGGGTCAACATGCTTTTTCTGACGCTGGACAATCTGTGCCGCCTCATCAACACAGCGGCGGTATTCCGCGGTCGCGCTGCCGGGTTTATAGCTGTAAAAGCTGTTGGCTTCCTTTGCGCGTCTGGCTGCGGTTTCGTTTATGTCGTAATACTTAATACTGCCCGGTTCTGGTGTTAACTGATCCGCTATTTTATCCATCACGAAGTCTCCTGTCCGTTATTTTTCAGCATACTCATCACGATATCAGGGCGCACCCAAGCCCTTTGAAATTTAACCCATGCCGGATCCGTTACCCCTGTCTCGTCCCGAAAAAGCATGGCAAAAGGCACGAACCCGGCGTCCCAGGAAGCGCGGAAGCGGATTTCGGCGGCGTCCATTGTATCTCCGGGGAATCCGCACAGAACATAACAGGCCGCCCGGTGCGATGCCTTTGTAATACCGCCGTCCCGCAATAACCGCCCGGCCTGAACCAACGGCTCATAGCCGCGTGGGTCGTCGTAGGCAAAGTACATACGCGCCGCCCTGACTTCGCGCAGAAGCTCCACATGCCACGGGCGCAGGAGCGCGGCCTCAAGCCCACCGGTAAAAACAGGACGCTTCTCCTGCTGTTTCAGCATGGAGAAAACGTCCCGTATGTGCCCCTCAGAGCAGGCGAGCAGATTGTCGTCCAGAATATTATGGCCTGCCGTGATAGGCAGTTCCCGCAGGTTGCCGCCCTCGCGTTTCGGCACCGAGCAGAACCAGCACGACCGGGGGCATCCGCGGGAAGTGATTACATAGCCATGTTTGAGGTAAAGGCCGGGGATGAAATCGCCTCCTGGCCGGTTGAACGCGGGGCCTCCTAGCTTCACCGGCAGGCCCGTCCGTGCCCACGCCTCCGCAAGCGCCTCGGCTTTTGGTAGATCGTAAGTGAACGTAACGCTAACATGAATCTCGTCTATATCCGGCAAAGTCTTTGGCGGCGGCCCTGTGAATGCCAGCGCATCGTCTGGCGTGGCGGCGGTGCGGCGCGGGAATATCCGCGCAATCCTCATAGGAGCAGCAGTCATCGCTCGCCGTCCCCCTTTTTCTTGTCCGGTGCTTTCACCTTGCGCGGTGGTTTCGGTACCCTTTTTGACTCCCGGATTTGCTTGACAACGGACTCCTTCCCAGCGGGCCGCTCCCGGTCAAGCACCGGCGCGGCCTTGTCGTAGGCGAAAACGTAGAAATAATCATCACGGAGCGTGGTGCAGCGCACAAAATAGCTGCGGTTTTCGGTTTCCAATTTGAAGCCGTACCTGTGTACGTCCCCCGGCAACTGCGCCTCCGGGTGCCGGTAACAAAAATCCTGCGATGAGCGAAGGTCTTTGAGGGCGCTTTGGCGAAGCAAATCAACAACCGTTTGAAACTCGGCCTTAAACTCCAGCGTATTCCTGCCGCCGTCGCCGCTGTCGGCCCAGCTATGGCAAAAGTCGTCCCCGGATTTACCGAAGTCGCCGCGCATATATCCAACGCTGGGGCTGTCTTTTGAGGGCTGATAAAAATAGGGAATGGTCGACGTCGTTTCCCGGCAGAACCGTCATAAAAGGAACTTGCTCCTGTTCCCGCGCGGGTTTATCGGCATAAGCGTAAATAATAAATCTTGACTCGTAACTCGTCGCCTCCGCGAAGCAGCGGATGAAATATTGCCGACTTTCGCTTTTCAGCTTGAATCCGTAATGCGGGAGATCGCCGCTGTCCGGCAGTTTCGCCACCGGATGATTTTGGCAGAACGCCAGCATAGAGCCGTGATCCTTTAATAGCCCCTGCCGGAGCGCATAGACCACGTTCTGCAACTCTGCCTGAAACTCCGGCGTGACGTCCGTCCAATCGCCCTCGCTTTTTGATGTGTGGTTATACCACCCACTGGAAAAACGGTCCCCGCTCCTCCCAAATTCACCGGAAACGTGTCCGACACAGGTGTCGCCTTCCTTTCGGTTGTAGGTGCAATATTTTTCCTCGCCCGGCGCGATGGGTATAACCTCCACGCCCCGAAGCTGTATCTCCGGCTCATACTTCGCCCCTTGCCGCTCCATAATTTCAGCGAACTGACAAATATGCAGGGTTTCACCGGCGATTTTTACATGATGGGAACCAAGATATTCACAGGCGCGCGTAACCGTACCCCTACCGTCTACGGGCGGGTATATAATTCGTATGTTCCCGCCGTCAGGGATTTTGAACAGCTCCCTGTATTTGCTGTCAATAAACTGGATCATTTTAACACTCAAGAAAACTACCTCCCATCATCGCTCTTGTTTTTACGCCGCCCCGCTTCTTTTTCCTTGCGCGGCGGCTTGGGGGCCTCCCGTGCATCACGGATTTGTTTTAGAACAGATGGCTTCCCTTCCGGCAAAGCCGCTTCCGGTAAAGCCTCCGGTCTCCGCACCTCTTTTACGTCATTACCGCTCATATGAACAAGCACGCGGGCGGTGTAGTTGGCCTCGGCATCGGACAGCCGGTCGCAGTAATTTCCCCAATAAAAATATCGATTGCCGTTTTCTTCCACCGTAAACTGCCAGCAGACGAAATTGTCGGGAGCGGTGCGTGAGTGGCCGATGGCGAAGCCGCGTCCGTTGTCAAAAGCGATAGACCGCGTGATATCATAGCCGCTGTTTATCTTCCCGCTTTCAGCCAGCCCCGGAAGCTCGAACCGCTCTGCACCGAGGTTGTCATACAATATACAAGTACGATAGGCGAATTCATTTACAAGATAATCTTGTGATTTAAGATTCGCGCTGTCGAATGAAGCGGGTAAAGCATATTGTTTCGCCCAATGATTATCGGGGAGCAATGCAAAAGCTTCGCCGTCTTGATTTTGAATGTTCTTCGCCAGTACCATACTAACGCGGGTAAAACCGTACTCCTGTATGACCTTCATTGCAGCCAGTTCGAGGTTGTACATCTTCGGCCCGTACCGGCAATCGTGGATGGCGTCATCAATAGCGCGGGCGCAATCTGAGTTTAGCTTGGCGCTCGCCCGGTAATGCGAGCCTTCAAGGCGTTCCCCGGCTCTTTCCTCGCTGTATGGATATACCAGCTTGGCGGGATCTGTCTTTCCGGTCATATCTTCATACATAGCCGCAAAAAGCTCATAACAAAGCCGGTTTTCTTTCTTCGAGCATTCATGCTTCATCATTGCTCCGATGTATTTACCGCCTGTCACGGCGGCGGCTTTTAGATTAACGCTTGTTTTCTTCAAATCGTGCCAGAACTCCGTGCCGTTTTGATAGACCGGCGCGTCAACGCGCTTTTCTTTCATGTTATCCTGCGCCTCCTTCTGATTTGTTTCCGTAACCTCGGTATATCGCGCTGTAAGCAACTCCGGTGTTACATATTCCTTTGGTACGAATGACCCGAAATCGGAATTCCACCAGGTAAGCCTCTTCTCATCGGAAACATGGTGGGCGTTCTCCCGGCGCCCGACTGCCTGTGCAAACTCATAAAGCCGTGCCTGTTCCGCTTTGTCCTGCGGCATCCGCGGCTCTGTATAGTACCGGCAGCCGGGAATCCAGTAAGCGTATATATCACGATTGCCCATTAAGACGCGCCGCCCCTCCCGCTAAAATCCAGCCTATAATTTACCTTATCGCCGGTATCCTCAAGCCAAATAGTTGCGGCATAAGTTCTTCCCGTCCTTTCGCTGTATAAATCAGAAAAGAAAACACGCCCCTCAAAGAGAAGCGCGGCGGCTGTCTTTTTGTCCAGCTTTTTTCGTTTGGCGGCGAAGAAGCGGTTATCCTTCCATAAGATGAATTTGCAGACGCGGCTGGAGCAGAGGAAGCCTTTCGGATGCTCAACCACATTGAAACCGCAGCGCGGGCACAGGCCGACGACGGCAGAGCGCCCCGCTTTGCCATCCTCCCGCACGGGAGCGGCGAACAGCGCGGCGTGTGCCGGGTCGGGCGCGGGATACGCCTCCACAAGCTCCCGCGTCATGGCGGCGACGCCCTCCATGAACGCATTGCCGGAAACCTCTCCGCGTTCCACGCCCCCCAGCATATGTTCCCACTCAGCCGTAAGCATCGGAGATTTAACGGTATCCGGCAGCACGGTAATCAGGTTCATACCCTTTTCGGTGGGGATTAACTGCTTTGCCTTACGGTCCACCAAGCCGGATGATACCAAGCGCTCAATAATCCCCGCCCTTGTTGCCGGGGTTCCAAGCCCTTTGCGTTCATCCGGCATATTCTCCGCGCCTGCGCGCTCCATCGCTGAGAGCAAAGTGTCCTCAGAATGGCGGCGCGGCGGGCTTGTGCGGCCTTCCTTGACGCTTGCTGCGATGGGATGGTATCCCTGCCCCACGGTGAGATCAGGCAACATAGCGGCATCCTCACGGCTTTCAGGCCGCTCCCGCAGGGTAGCGAAAAACGCTCTCTCGGTGGCTTTCCAGCCGTCCTCAATAATGGTTTTGCCTTTTGCTGTAAAGGAATAATTACCGCAATCCAGCACGGCGGTCACCGTCTCAAACACATGAGGATTGGCGGCGGCACAAACAAGCCGCAGGGCGATCAGGACCAACACATCCCGCTCCCCGGCAGGCAGCGCAGTAAGGTCGGCGCGTGCGGCCTCCGGTGTCGGTATTAGGGCATGATGATCCGTGACCTTGCTATCGTCCATTAACCGCTTGACGTCTGCGGGAAGCCCCGAACCCTCCGCGAAGGGCAGGATCGCCGCCACCGACCGGATCAGGCCGGGGATCCCCGCCTCCATGTCGGATGTTAGGAAACGCGAGTCCGTCCGGGGATAGCTGATAATACGTTTTTCATAAAGCGATTGTGCGTAATCAAGCGTCTGCTGGGCCGTGAAGCCGAAAAGACGGTTCGCCTCCCGCTGAAGGGTTGTGAGGTCATATAGCCTCGGCGGGGCGGTAGTCTTTTTCTCCCTGTCAACCGAGCGAACCGTGGCGGATTGCCCGTCACAGGCGGCGCGGACGATCTCTGCTGCCTGCGGGTCTGCCAGCCGTTCGCCGGACGCGGTGAAATCGCCCGTGTCAATCTCCGGCGTGTAGAACGGCGCCGATTGGAACGCGGCAATCTCCTGCTCACGCTGTACCAGCAGTGCCAGTGTGGGCGTTTGCACCCTGCCCACATTTAATGTCACGCCATACAAGCAAGAAAAGAGCCTCGTGGCATTGATGCCCACGATGAAATCTGCCTGCGAGCGGCAGAGGGCGGCGCGGTAAAGGTTCTCATAGTCAGCGCCTGGGCGAAGGTCGTCAAAGCCGCGCCGGATGGCGTTCTCCTCCATTGACGATATCCACAGCCGCTGAATCGGTTTTTTGCATTTACACTGCTCGTAGACAAGGCGAAATATGAGTTCGCCCTCACGCCCGGCATCCGTCGCGCAGATAACAGTACCCACATCGGAGCGGTTCATCAGTGTGCGCAGTATTGATAACTGAGCCTTTTTACCCTCCCTGACGTTGTATTTCCACTTTGCGGGCAGAATGGGCAAATCCTCGCGCCTCCACTTGGCGAAGCGTTCATCGTAGGCGTCGGCATGGGCAAGCTCCACAAGATGCCCGACGCACCAAGATACAATCCAGCCGGAGCCGCAGTAACAGCCCTCTTTTTTCTCTTTTGCCCCCAGCACATCGGCCAAAGCGCGGGCGACGCTGGGTTTCTCGGCGATAACGAGCTTAAACAATACGCATTCCTCCTAGTTTAATAATGATGATGTTAGAAAGACAGATCAGAGGGATCCGGCGACGATGCCGGGTCCCTTACAGTTCCGGCCCCTTTTTGCTTTTACTGCCGGTCTTTGCCCTCGGCTGTCGGGGCGGCGGCTTATGGTCACGGATGGCATCGCGCACAGAAGCCTTGCCCGCCTGGTCTTTACCCCGTGATAGCTCCCGTGGCTCCAAGAACATCTCCAGATAGCTGTTGACTTCCTTTGCGACAGCGGCGTAATCAGAAGTATCCGGCTTATACCCGTACCATTCATAAACACCATATTTCCAGACATACGGCATTTTACCGTTCCGATCGCCGCTCACTTTATGGCCGAGGGTATCCGCGAACCGGAAAGTATTGCTGTCAATTGGTCCATCATTGCGGTTGAAAATGGCAGCCTTTAAGCCCTCATAGCGTTCAAATGTCCCCATTGTTACAAATTCCAGCTTGACATTGGTCGTCTCGCCCAATCTGCCGATGCAGGCCCTGCCCACAAATCGGGCGTCGCTGATTGGGGAATTCTTGCCGAACATCTTCCGAAGCTCATCTTCAAAAAAGCCCATTTCATCACTCCTGAAAATTATTTTAGATTTCCACTTGACTTTAACGTAACGTAAAGGTGTATAGTGTACATGAGGTGAGAACGCGATGGAATACACTATCAATAAACTGGCGAAGCTGGCGGGGGTCAGCACCCGCACACTCCGCTGGTACGATGAATGTGGGCTGTTACAGCCACAGCGCATAAGCTCGAACGGTTACCGGATTTATGGTCAGCCCGAGATAGACCGTTTACAGCAAATCCTGTTCTACCGGGAGTTGGGGGTAGAGCTTAGTGAGATAGGGCGCATCCTGTCAGCGAAGGATTTTGACGGCATCGCCGCCCTGCAAAGCCACCACGCCGCCCTCTGCGCCAAGCGCGGGAAGCTAGACAGCCTCATCGCAAATGTAGAAAAAAGCATCGGGGCAATGAAAGGGGATATTGCAATGACAGATCAAGAAAAATTCGAGGGCTTCAAACAGAAGCTGGTCGAGGATAACGAACGGCAGTACGGCGACGAAATCCGCGAAAAATACGGCGACGACGCCATAAACCGCTCAAATGCCAAGGTTAAGGGCATGACGAAAGAGCAGTACGCCGAAGTCGAAACGTTATCCCGGGAATTAGGCGATACGCTGAAAGCGGCGTTCGAGCAGGGCGATCCGGCAAGCGAGCTTGCACAGAAAGCCTGTGAGCTGCACAAACGCTGGCTCTGTTATTTTTGGGATTCTTACAGCAAGGAAGCGCATATTGGCGTGGCGCAGATGTATGTTGACGATCCGCGGTTCACCACATACTACGATAAAATCGCGCCCGGCTGTGCGGTTTTCCTGCGTGACGCGATTTTGATCTATTGCGCCTAAATGGACACAACCACAAAGAAAGCGTACAACAGCATAACGGCGCGGACACCCTTTTGTGAGTGACCGCACCGTTATATTTCATCCGCCATCCTAAATCCTCGTTTATACTTCCCCTTGAAAACAAGTGTGCAATGTGTAGCCTATCCCGTGCGCCTTTTCCGGCTTCCCATTGAGGACGCAATAAATGGTCTCTCCATTGGGCGTTAAAATGCTGGCATTTGGACTCTTGGACAGCCAATAATAAACAGAGTCGGCATTGCATACCATTTTCCCATTAGCCGTGTCGATTTTGATGATATCACATTCGCACTGCTTACATTTCATTATCCGCCACCTCGCTGACTGCCGCCCCCGCTTCATACGGAACAGTGCGGGCGTCGGCAGCCCCGGCGTTAGCTTCGCTGTCAGGTTCGCTCATGGCACAGTCAGGAGCGGAGTCGGGCGTGGCTTTCTGTTGATTTGACATGGGACACCACTTAGCGGCGGTCTCTGACCCTGTCCAATCGGCGGCGTGTTTGAGCTTTCTATACCCGCTGGGCACTCCAAGGCAGTAGTGGGTATATCTGCCAGGCGACCGTCTGGAAGTATCAACAATATCCCCGGCGCCGTTACGCATTAGGCCGTCTGTGTAATAGCAGTGGTGCAGGCATTCGCCGCATTTCAAAGGTGTAACCGCATCCGCGGGATTTTGTACGGTGTCCCCGCCATATTGGATAACCGCAGCGCTTTTCTTTTTTGAACTGCCGCTTTTGAACGATCCGCCGCCGCTCATGGGTGCAAGCAGAATTTTCCTCGCCTGCGCGTACTCCTTGCCGATGAAGCCCAAGGCCAAAAGCATACAGCGCGCTTTGAATTTTTCATTGTCGCCGTCCTCAAGCTGCCGCTCCCTTGCCATGACGCGCTTTTTCTCTTTCGCCGTCTCGCATAGTCCCGCGATCAGGCGCGAATATGCGTCAACCTCGGCAGATGAAGCGTCCGGCTTGAACCAGGGGAAGCGTAGATATTTCTCGTCGCGCTCGATGGGAAGCCCGTCAGTACCCGCCATCTTTTTCAGTATCCACGCTTTAGACGCGACCAGCTTCTCAAGGTTATCCTGCGCGGGCGCCGCAAAACCGGCCAGCGGAAAATTGATGGACAACTTACCAAGACCGTCAGACTCCGCAACTCCGCAGGGTTCCGGGCATTGCCCGATGTATTCGGGGTTATGTGTGAATACCTGATCCCTTACGATATCGGGGGGCAAATTCAAGTCACGAG
>Ga0099364_10014461_pt1 | contig 10504 bp, 7 predicted proteins | sample TergutTh196P3_FD_73070 | JGI IMG/M metagenome (GOLD analysis project Ga0099364, IMG submission 73070) | Microcerotermes parvus P3 segment gut microbial communities from Pointe-Noire, Republic of the Congo - Th196 P3 | ecosystem: Host-associated > Arthropoda: Insects > Digestive system > Gut ...
GCCGCCGGCAGTTTTGGAGGCTTTCAGGAGGCTTTGGAAACTGTATTCAAAATCGCCGGGAAGCGGCGGATAATATTTGTAATCGACGAGTATCCATATCTGGCAAACAGTAATAAATCAATATCGTCTGTATTGCAAGTGTTGATTGACAAAAACAAGGACACGTCCAGGATGTTCCTGATTCTCTGCGGTTCTTCCCTGTCATTTATGGAAGAACAGGTGCTGGGATATAAAAGCCCGCTGTTCGGCAGGCGTACCTGTCAATTCAAAATACTGCCTTTTGAGTTTTTGGAAGCGAGAAATTATTTCACCAGATTCAATAAAATAGATATGGCGACAGTTTACGGCATTACGGGAGGCATACCTCATTACTTGTCGCTCATGGATGAGAACTTGAGCGTCGAAGATAATATCAAAAACAACTTTTTAGAGCCGAACGCTTATCTGTTTGAAGAACCGACAAACCTGATTAAGCAGGAATGCCGGGATCCCGCGCAGTATAACTCAATCATAAAAGCAATTGCCACAGGTGCGTCAAAGATGTCGGAGATATGTTCAAAGACAGGTATTGATACCGCGCTTGCGGCAAGCTACCTGGGCAAACTTATATCGCTGGGTATCGTCAAAAAAGAAAAACCTTTCGGCGCCGGCAATACACGCAAGGCAATCTATGTGCTTGAGGACTCTATGTTTCGCTTCTGGTATCGGTTTATCCCCGACAACACTGCGGCAATCAACCGCAGGCTGACCGATGCTGTCTATCAAAAAATCGGGATCACGGCTTTTATGGGCGGCGTGTTTGAAGAAATCTGCAAGCAATACCTGTGGGAGCAAAACCGCCGGGGCAAGGCGGCAATCCCCTTCACCGACTTAGGGCGATGGTGGGGCAACGATCCGAAGAAAAGACAAGAAGCGGAAATCGACATTATGGGTACAGGGGATAATAACGCAGTCATTTTCGGCGAATGCAAGTGGACAAATGAAAAGGTTGACGCCGCCGTACTCGACGGGTTGGTTTATAAAAGCACGTTTTTTCATTATGATACCGTCCACTATTACCTGTTTGCCAAAACAGGATTTACTAAAGGATGTCAGGAGCAGGCGAAAGCTCTTGGCGGCGCGACGCTTGTGGGGTTTGAAGATATGTTTAACGGAGGCAGGGGGTGAGATACAAAGGGATTGCGGAGCAGGCAATTTCCTGTTCATGACCGATAGATGGACGAACAAAAGCCGTGAAAGTGAAGAAAGTTGAAAATCAATAAAAGTGGAGGTTTATTATGTTTATCTTTTTTAGCGATTACAAAGACGCTTTGCTCGAAGCCTTTGAGCTTCCGCATATAAAAGAGTTAGCAAACTCTGATGAGTTTTATTATCAAAAGGCAAAAGATAAGTTTGAGGCGTTTATGCAATACGATGTTTCAACTATTGATTTGCCTGCCTTAATTGCGCACACAAGCAAACCAAGCTTTTCTTTTGAGAAATGGCTCAACTCATATAATGCGGATTCCGGCGAATATAAGCTGCTGTATCTAACTGGGCAAGTCATTAGTTATTTCGATCTTCATGCCGCCATGAAAAACACGCTGAACGAATATGAAGATAAGCGCGTTCTTGCAAAATCCAGCGTTCGGCAAAACAGATGGGTAAAGTGGCTATTGGACTTCAAACAGGGGGCTGAAATAAATACCTTCCCCGGTAATATTCGTAACGCTATTCTTTTCATTCAAAAACCTGAAGCAAATATAAACATTATTTCCGATGATTACAGAAAAGCTATATCAGACGAATTATTTGATGGAGAAAATCTTGATTTATTCAAGGAAATGAACAATCTCGGAATTCGGGCAAATAATCCTTTGAATAATGGTGTGCTTTACACATGGATTCTTTACAGTGAATCAATCAAGGAATTATGGCTTGAGGATAAGGAAAACGATTCAACCATTCTAACAAACGAAATGGTATTAAAACACCTTGGTGGGTTAAAGGAAACCCATCGCTTACTAACACGGGCAAAACTTTTTGAACTTACAGATGGCAGTAAAGTATTAATTCGCGGGAGCAAACTGCTTCCCGCAGGGAGATTTTTTTATGGCTTGCAAAATGCGATTGTAGAAAGTGAAGAAGCAATAGATTACATTGTTTTCGTTAAAGGCAATGAAGGTTACTATAAAATCCCTTATAGCCTGATAAAGAAATTGTGCTTAGATGGTTCTATTAGTTTTGCTGACAAGGGTAAATCTGCGAATGAAGCTGTTAAAGGCTACCGCATAAATTTTGAGTTCAACAAAGAAACAAACACATTTGAGTTAAAACTAATCGGAGAAAAAGCATCCGTTAAAATAGACGAGTATTTTTACAAAGTCAAAGAAGCAGCTGCTCGCGATAGTGATATTCGATATTGGATTTATACCCCTGGTGAACAAGCGCGTTTATGGGATGATTTCTATAATGAATGTATAATGGGCATCGGCTGGGATGGTGTTGGTGATTTATCTCAATATGCTTCAAAAAATGATATAAAAACTGCTCTTCAGAAAATGTTTTCTGATGACAAATCTCATAAAAATGATACCCATGCCTTGTGGGAATTTGTAAATAAGATTTTTGTTGGTGACGTTGTATTTGTAAAAAGGGGTTATTCAGTAGTATTAGGTCGTGGAATCGTTGAGTCTGAATATGTATTTGACGAAAACCGTGAAGAATATAAGCATATACGCAAGGTAAACTGGACGCATTTCGGCGAATGGGAACATCCCGGACAAGCTGTTCAGAAAACGCTTACAGATATTACGTCTTTTACTGATTATGTTGAAAAACTCGAAGCGCTTTTCCGTGATGAAAGCGAACTGCCCGAAAATGACGAGGATAAACCTGAAATACAGTACCCAGTATACACAGAAGAAGATTTTCTCAAAAAGGTTTATATATCCCCCAAACGCTACAAAACCTTAAAGGGGTTATTATTGCGAAAGAAAAATATAATTCTGCAAGGTGCGCCGGGTGTCGGCAAGACCTTTGCGGCGAAGCGGCTTGCGTTTTCAATAATTGGGAAAAAAGATACAAGCCGGGTAAAAGTCGTACAATTCCACCAAAGCTACAGTTACGAGGATTTCATCATGGGTTGGCGACCTGATGGAAGTGGATTCAAACTTGAAGAAGGCCCTTTTTACAAGTTTTGCAAACTTGCTGAGGTAGACGATGAAAATGAGCCATATTTCTTTATAATCGACGAAATAAATCGCGGCAACCTCAGTAAAATATTCGGCGAACTTCTTATGCTAATAGAGTTCGACAAGCGTGGCGATTCGATTAAGCTGTTATATAAAGATGAGCAATTTTCTGTCCCTAAGAATATCCACATAATTGGCATGATGAACACCGCTGACAGGAGCCTTGCTATGATTGATTACGCGCTGCGCCGGCGCTTCGCTTTCTTTGATATGGCTCCAGCGTTTCAATCGGACGGTTTCATGGCCTATCAAAAAGACTTTGGAAACAGTAAGTTTGATGCGCTCGTCGCAACAGTTGAGCGGCTGAATACAGACATTGGAAGAGACGCTTCTTTAGGTGACGGTTTCAGAATAGGGCACAGTTATTTCTGTGTTGATGAGGATATTATTGTTGACGATGATTGGCTTTCCGATGTTGTTGAATATGAGTTGATTCCGTTGCTTAATGAATATTGGTTTGATGAACCGAAAAAGTCCGATGAATGGTCAAGGCAACTAAGAGGCGCGATAAATGGCTGATAATCATAAAATCAAAAACATTTATTATATGCTCTCTTATGCTTATCAATCCTTACAAGAAACAGGGTTTGATAACGTATCGTCGGAAGACTTTGAGAACATTCACGATTTATTTGCGGCGATTCTCATACATGGTGTAGGCGCACAGGTCAAGCGCGGATTGCATCGTGACTACATCCCCGAAGAGGAAGCGTTATCGGGATTGCGGGGGCAAATACGGATAGCAGAAACCATAAAGCAACAAACCCGCCTGCAAGGAAAATTAGTATGCGGCTATGATGAGTTCACCAAAAATTCGCCGCACAATCAAGTTTTGAAAAGCGTTATGCTTTTGCTTTTACGCCACGGGAATGTTATACCCGATAACAAAAAATTGCTCCGCAAGCTCTTATTATACTTTAACAATGTCTCGGATATACGCCTTTCAGAAATTCGTTGGGACATATTGAAATATCACCGCAATAACGCTTCTTATCGTATGCTGATTGAAATATGCCGTCTTACGGTTGAGGGATTGCTTTTGACTACTGAAGCAGGCGAACACAAACTTGCATCGTGGCTAAGCGATGAGAAAATGTGTTACCTGTATCAAAGATTTGTGTTCGCGTTCTATAAACGGCATCGTCCCGAATTGTCGCCGTCTGCTTCATACATAAACTGGGACATTACCAGCGGAGAGAAGAGCAACTATTTGCCGTCAATGCAGTCTGATATAATTTTACAAAATGGCGATAAGACAATAATCATCGACACAAAATATTATAGTAGAACCATGCAAACGCACCATGACCGCTTAACGTATACTTCCGGAAACCTCTACCAAATATATGCTTATGTTATGAACTTTAGCAAGGGGGTGGCCGGCGATGTGACGGGTGTTTTACTTTACGCTAAGACCGATGAAGTAATAACGCCCGATGAGAACTTGGTTATCAGCGGAAATAATATCAGCCTCAAAACTCTTGATTTGAATACGAGTTTTTCAAATATTAGCGAGCAACTTAACAGCATCGCAAATCTTTGTCAGCAGTGAGCATAGAAAGATAGAACCGTGTGTGCTTCAATGTTGTATCCGCGCTTGGGAAAGATACGCTTGCCAGATATTTAGGGGGTGAGCCGATTGGTTAATGAACTGCGAAGCGCCTTTGATAAAATACAAGCTGACGATGCTTTGAAGCTAAGGACGTTCCGCTACGTCAACGCGGAAATAAACAGACGCAGCAGCGCGAAACCGCGTCCTCGTTTAAGGCTTGCCGTCGCGTGTTCCGTTATTCTGATTCTCGTTTTAGTTGGCGGGGTTTCGTACAATCTTTACTTCACGCCTGTTGCGTATGTCGATGTAGATGTTAACCCTTCGATTGGGCTTACGCTGAACCGCTTTGACAGGGTGATCTATACCCATGCTTACAACGATGACGGCGCGGTAATAATAATGGAGGTAGCAACCACCACAGAGAGGGCAACCAGCAACATCAAGGCGGTAAAAACCAAAATGCTGTAACCGAGGATGAACCGCTGGAGTTTGACAATCACAAACCTGAGCAGCACCATGACTAGCCGGATAAAAACGAACATATCCCCATCTCACCTGTATGATGATTGCGTTTCTAATATAAGTAAGCATGGGGTCGAGTATGAACGCTAACTACTCGACCTCTTGATTGATAATTAAAGAAATTTCTCAAAAGTTTTTCAAAAAGTGAAACTATTTCTCTCCCGATTACGATTAAGTAATCAGATATCAAATAGCATGAATGTTATCGGAGGTAGACAAATATGGTGCTACTGCATGAACTAAAAAAGATATGGAATGTCAAAATCCTCGTAATCATTTTCGTATTGAGCAGCCTATACTTTATCATTGCTATGAACAACAGCATACAGAACTACCCAAGCGGATCATGGCTTTTTGATGTTGATGTTGCGGGATATCTAACGGATAACTACGGCACGACCCTTGAGTGGGACGAATTTGTGGATTTTCTAAACTATCGGGGGGTTATCGTTTCCGAACTAGATTCATTTATCGCGTCAAATGCCGTGTTCACAGACGCGGGGATATATGACTTCCAAGATTATGAGAATTTCCGCGAGGATTTTCACTCGCGTTATGATACGCGCAGCGAAGCGGAGACAAATCTGTGGATTGCCATCAGTAACGAATGGGGGGATATCCTCCGCATACAAATAGACGGTGAGTGGGAGGATTTTGTAAGCGACAATGAGGCTCCGGAGGCATATACACGGTACATAGGTTTCAGCAATGTTGCCGGGATGTATCAGTACCAGTGGGAAGAAAACATCAACAATTTCATTGATTATATGCCGCTTCGCGAAAGGGAGACTCAGAGGGTTGCTAATATCAGGGACAGCGGCGAAATGACAGGGATTTTATCAGGGCATACAGTTTTTCATACACGGCAGTATGCCCAAAGCCTTGCAATCCTTGTTATACTGGCTACTCTTATACTGGTTTCGCCGCTTGTCACAACCGACCGAAGCAGCAAAGTTGTATTGCTTCAATATTCGTCGATGACTGGGCGCAGGATACTGAGAAAACAGCTTGCGGCTGTGATAATCTCTGCCGTCGCCGCAACAACTCTGCTCGTACTGTGTTTCGCGGGGATTTTTATATGGTCAACCGGAACGCAGGGATTCTGGATGAGCGGAATAAACTCGTTTATGAGTTTCCCATATCATTGGCTGTCTGTCACATACGGAGAGTATTGCCTATTGCTTATCGGAGTTATCTATTTGCTTTCCGTCGCTGCCGCGTCGCTTGCTTTTGTGCTGTCAAGGTTTAGCCGAAACGTGATAACATTGGTTTTTAAGACTATACCCTCATTTGCCGCCGCTGCGCTATTGTCAGGTTGGCTAATGGATGAGTTTCTCGGTATTTATGTTGGAGGCGATGTATTACTAAAAGCGTTTTTGCTTTCAGTCATTTTTGTTGCCGCTATTGGTATAGCGATGTATGTGATAAAAAGAGAAAAGAAGGCAGATGTGCTACTGTGACGAGGGATATGATGATGCTCTTTTGGCTTGAACTGAAAAAAATACTGCTCTCGCCCATGCTTCTTATGTTTCTGGCGTTGTGCTTCGGTTTTAACCTCCTTATCGTCATCCCCGGTACATATTATTTTGACTATGCCGATTACGTCGCGGACGCTTCAAGGACTACGGGGTACAGGTTGGGGACGGAGTTTGACGAGAACCTTTTGGATTTAGAGCCGGGGGAACTCAGGGATTGGCTGCGAGAAGAAACCTACGGAGCGGAAGATATTTTTGACGGCTACGATACGGAATATATAGCAGACGCTTATATCGAAAGATTAAACCTTTCCGGCTATAAAGCGGAAATGATGCGCGGTAAATACGCCGCGTTGCAAGCTGCCGTCAACGACAAGGCAGCCGCCGATGAAAGCCTGACGCTCTATTTCGCAAGCGCTACGTCTGATAAGCACTTTGGATTACATGGAATCACTCTGAGATTTTTGATTGTCCAATGCGGGATTCTTGCCGCGCTGATAATGCTGCTTTCGCTCGGATATGAACACAGCAGCCGCACGGCTCACACAGTATACGCGACAAAGACAGGCCGGAATATTCAGCGTCATAAAATGCTCGCGTCATTATCTGCCTGCATGATGGCTTTTGCTGTCTTAATGGGGCTGACGCTCGCCGCGTACTTCGCGCTTAACGATTACGGAAATACATGGGGCAGCAACGTGTCAAGCATATACAACGTAATCGACGACTTGTTGGTCGGAGATTATCGCTAAAGTGAGACTCATATTAAAACGAGAGCATTGGCAGTAAAAAAATTTGATGCTATCAATAGAGCGGCCGATCCGTGGGTCTATTTCCAGTTTCTGTAGATTCTGACTTTCCCATGCCGACAGCTTTTACCGAATTGGGCTGCCGGGTGTCAGTGGGGGTTCGCATTGCAATTGTGGACAAAGTGTAAATTTTTCGCTAAATCTCCCCATTTGAGCCGGAAATTGCTAAAAAAACCGCTTTTCCGCGTATTTTACTAAAGGGTTTTCGACATAATGTTTCTTTTCACCCTTAAAAGGAATGGATTTAAATGGAAGAAAAAAACAGCCCTCACGATGTGAGGCAAGCGGCAAAGGACTCATACCATGAGGAACCATTACATCACGTGACAATGATAAATCCAGTTCAAATCGGGTACCACACCATTGACGTTCCCATAATGCTTTCGGTTGAGTAAGCGCAAATAGCATACAGGCTATCGAAGCAATTCCTATACCAGCTTGCGAAGAGCGGAGCGTCCACGCCGTTCGCGTGGGCAAGAAGATTATGATATCTGCGGAGAGCCTGAGCGAATATCTCCGCAATGGCTCATTGCTTGATGAGCAGCCAGCCGTGCCCGTGAAAGGCGGATGGCTTGATGCGTCTGCAACAATGAAAAAACTGCTCACAATTTGCTCGCACATTTTATTGGAAGAAGTCTTGCAGGGACTCGGCTGCCTTTTGATCTGCCGGTCTTATGGCATGGCTGTAGTTATTATTTGTGGTTGTTGGGTTTGCGTGTTCACGGCGGTCTGAAACGATTCTCAGCGGTACGCCTGATATTAACTGTTCCCTTGATGTGCGATGCACTTATGTTTTAGCATTTCCTTTAGCCGACGTCGGATTTTGAGGACAGGAGCCGCAGGCTCCAAGCTGAGGCAGATGCGATTTGCAGTGGCATATTGATCGTCAATGACCTTGCATATGCTCACGGCTTACCAACGGTTGTGCCTATTGTAGGGGATAATAGCCACGAAACAATTGCGTATTTCCTCTCTTATGTGGAAAACCTTGTCGCGCTGTCGTCCTATGATGAGTTAATGCATGTCGATGAAACAGCCGCGTAATGTTTAATAAACCGGGCTGCCGTACAAGTAAGTGCGGCAGCCTTTTCATGACCCCACCCCTACTTCGCAACTCGCAGACAAAAGCTTGGCGCTGAGTGAACGATAGCCGTTGCCTTTGCCCATATTACGTAATTGCCCTTGAACAGCGGAATAATCTTATAAAAGTTCACATGGCTCCTATCGGGCAGATTGCAGATGTCGGGAATAATACTGCATATTAACTAATACGCCGCATACCTCTGTGTTCTCGGCATAGGACCAGCCGTTCGTGACAGCGTGGCCGTTTCCAAGCCATGTCTCGTGACTGCCGGGCAGCATTGCCAAAGCTTTCAGCATTCGATGCGCTCAGGCTGCACAGGCAGCTCATACTTCAATGCTATATCGTTTGCTCATACGAGCGGCTTCCGTTACATTCGGGGAAAGCCTTGTAGCCCCAAAACAATACAGCGTCAGCTCTTCGTGGCTTTAAGAGCATTTCACCACCGCATTTTGGGCATGCATCCGCACTTATTACTTCCGTGCGGTATTTCTCCGTATAATCAATTTCATGCTCAACATGTGCATCCAAGAAGAAATTCGCAAGAGATTCCATTTCTTTGTCCGATAATCCCAGTGACCCCCTAGCCCGCTTATTAGCTTTCCTGAGATGCTTGATTAATGCATCAGCCCTGATTACCTGTGATTTGATATCTTTTGGTGCAGATTTATTATCCAAAATCGTTTCAGGATTCGCAAAAACAATTACAGAACGCCAGAATCCGGGAAACAATTTCTCAAAAATCGCTTTCGAGCGCGGCTTTCCCTCGTATAAGCATATTTCCATTATTATCGCCAAGTGCCTTTCATTTTGGGTTACCGGTGAATCAATGCCTTTTCTTTCATCGTTCGTAACCTGAATAAACGTGCCGTTTTTATCAATTTCTATGCTCCCGTTAAGATTTTTGCACTCGATTACGAAGTTACGCTTACGCATAATCACTAAATAGTCAATTTGCGCAGATATACCGTCGTACTCCAGATTCAGGTCGCGCAGTACATACATCGGCATATGGCTGTTACGCAGATGAAACTCTACACTGTTTTCGCCTTCGAGTCCTTGCGTTATCAGCTTAATGTCATGCTCAAGAAGACTTATGGAGTTATCAGCAAGACCTGAACGATCTATCGCATGCAACTGCTCTAGTTGCAGTTGAAGGCTGCTGGTTGTTTTAATAAACTCTGGTTTGCGTTGTCTCTTATTAAAAAAGGGCATTTGACCTACCTCGCTTTCTCTCGCGCCAAGACACTTGTTTTTCTGTGATGTGTAGTATATTGACGCTTCTATGTACATATCACCAACGAGTTACCTCATCACCGGCCTCCTAGTTCAAGGTTGCGGGTTACTGCCGAATGAACTTCTGCGTCCATATCATTTCACCGCTGCCCTCGTCATATGCAAGGCCGACTCCCAAATGAGTAAGAGACGGCATCAGTATGTTCGCCCTGTGAGGGGCAGAGTTCATCCACGCCGCTACGGTCGACTCGGGGCTTCCGAAATTGCTCACATTCTCTGCCAGGGCACTGAACAAAATGCCTCCCCTCAGAACCCTGTCGCCGGCGCTTGAACCGTCCGAACCTGTATGCCCAAACAGATTGTTTCTAAGCAGGTCTTCGCTATGTAACCGGGCAATCCCAGCCAAATCATCGTTCCACGCAAGCGCCTGAAGCCCATGCTTCGCCCTTTCTTCATTAGTTAGATCAAAAACCCTGCGCTCAAACTCAGAGACATCCGGAGAAGGTGATTGCGATGGAGTCTGGTTCGGACCAGGCACAGGTGTAGAAGCCGAAGACTGAACCCTGAAAAAAGCGGCAATCCTAACCGCCCCCGAA
>Ga0099364_10014462_pt1 | contig 10504 bp, 8 predicted proteins | sample TergutTh196P3_FD_73070 | JGI IMG/M metagenome (GOLD analysis project Ga0099364, IMG submission 73070) | Microcerotermes parvus P3 segment gut microbial communities from Pointe-Noire, Republic of the Congo - Th196 P3 | ecosystem: Host-associated > Arthropoda: Insects > Digestive system > Gut ...
CCGACATAGAATTTATGCGGGATGCCCTCGATATACTAGACGGGAGAATTGTTATACAGAAATAAATCATTATGAGCGAAAACTACCCTTTTATAGACGGCCTCACCGAGACCACCGAATCCGACCAACACTGCTACGACGAGTTGATGTCTCATGCGATACCTTTTAGTACGCACTGGGAAAACTTGGACGACGGTATGAAGACGTTTCAATGGGATTCGGAATGGGAGAAGTATATCAAATTGCGTGCCGAGTTAATCGACTACGAAGGCCGTGTAAAATACTTGCCTTGGAATCTGTACGAATACCTAAACATCAAATGGCGTGACGGCTACAACTATACTCAGCGTATCGGCAACTGTTGCGGCCATGCCCATAAGAACGCATTGAAGGCGTCGAATCTGGTTAATGCCCGACAGACGGGCAAGACACCCCGTGAGATTGCGTTGTGCATAACATACGGCATAGCACGCGGGAATGGTACAATGCGGATGGGTTCAGGTCTCAACCTCAACCCGATGGCACGGTGGTCTGCTACGGTCGGCAATTTTTGGACAGAGGATTTTGGCCGTTATGACGGCGGTAGAAGTGCAAGTCAATGGCGAAAAGGATCGCCGGCATGTGCTAATGCGTTGAAGACGCAGAGCATACCGGTCTACTTGCCGAGTCCTTCGTTTGATTTCTGCTATGCGGCATGTGCGGCGGGTTTTGGGATCAACATCGGCAGTGGAGAGTATCCTACGGGTTCGGTGCCTAATAGTGATGGTGTAGCCGTTGCGTCAACCTGGAAGCGCGGCGGTCATGCCGTTGCGTTAGTAGCAGCCTATACGGGCAAGTCCGGGCGTCGTTATGTCTATATGGAAAACTCGCATGGGACTAGATATGCGGCGGACTCGCTCAATCCGAATCGGCAATGGGGCTGTTGGATGGAGGAGAAGGATATTGCCAGAATGGCTACTACCCGATACGGGATTTGGTATGCAAACCTGGGGGAGATGGGGTAGAAAAAAAATACCCCGCTGATACGAAACAACTTTTTTACAGCCCTGATGTGGCGAGGAAAGAAATGTCATTGCATAATTTTACAACAAAGGTACAGCAGAGTATTATTTTTGATCCCAAGTTTACGGGAATTAAGGCAAAGTATTCACGCCGTACCGAAAATAAAGAAGGAGATGTGCTTGAAGATAAATCCGTCTTTTTATATGTTTCTCCACAAGGAAATTATGTGGCAACGGACAAAGAGCGTGGAGAAATTGGTGTGCGGGTTACAACCATTTGGGCAAAGGCCGCAGATTTACAGTTTGACGGCAAGCCGTTTTTACCCGAAAAAAATGACATTATCGAATACACAATCAACGGCGTTTTTCATAGATATATCGTTTCTATGGTTGTAGATATGCAAATTCAGTCCTCTTTTGGACAAAAAGCAACGTTTTCGTATGAGGACGGATTGCACGGTATAATCAGAATTAACACTATCAGGAAACAATAAAAATGGACAAGATCACAGAACACTCACCAAAACGTTTAATCGTAATAGATGCGGTTGACGCTATTGCACAGGAACTGTTTGGTGAAAAGTACGAATATGATATGGTAGTATCACTATATGATTCGCTTGAGAATTTTCAAGAACTGGAAAAGCCAAAATGGACAACTGTTTTAGGAGTAGAATCAAGTGAGATGTTCGATAATGGCGGGACAATTCGGAACGAAGTTTTGGTTAGCGTGATTGTACATGCACCAGTACCTTCGGACAATTTAGCCCATGCGATTCATTATTTAGAGGATATTGAAATAATGAAGCATGAATTGATCGGAGTGATTATCGACCACAAAGGACATTCTATTTACGGCGATGTCCAAAATGAAGATGCCCCGGCATGGGCAAGCGAACATGATATGAATAGTGTTGCTAATATATTGCGAATAGTGTTTCACATAGTTTTGAGGATAGATGATGATAGGAATTAAAGTAACACAATTAGAAGGTAAAGTTGGCGAAATGAAGGCGGCTGTGCGCAAGTTTAGTAAGCGCACAATCGTCCGCATGTCGCAATACCAGCGTAAAATATCGCAGACGTCGATGAAGGATGCGCCGAAGGGGATTCCTTCACCGCCCGGCACTCCGCCGCATACGCATGCCCGTATATCCAAAAAAGGAAACAGGATGAAAGCGTTTCCAGACTTTATTCGCTATGATCCAGATATTGGAACGGCAGTAGAACCTCGTGCTGTAGTTGGCCCGACGAAAAGAAGTAACAAGTTAGAACGCATCGGCAAGACACATGAATTCGGCGGAAGATCAACCGTCGAAAAAACGGTTGTCTATCGACCGGCCGGAATTGGAGAGTCTGGAATAAAACTCGATGGAAAACTCATGCGGGCAAGCAACGCAATACCGTTGTTCTTCGGTGATGGTTCCAAAGTTTTCAATTTTACCATTCTCAAGAAGACACGCCGTGAAGGTAAGATATTTTATAGAATATCCTACAAAGCAACGTATCCTAAGCGTCCGTTTGCAGCACCGGCACTTAGCAAAACTATTGCTGCTACTAAACAAGGAAAATTCGGGTAAAGTCCCGAACCTTCCTTACAAAACTCACTCTAACAACAGGAGATATTATTATGGTACAGAAACGACGATTACCCGGTTTAACCAGAGGCATTACTTACGGAGAAGATGACGGTGCTGAGATTGATTTCATGGGATCTGATGCGAAGTATATTAACAACGCATACAACGTTTCCCGAAGCATGACCAGTGCCGAAATCGATACGACCGCTTATGACGACTATCCATTTAGTAGTTACGAAGTCGGACTTATCGATTTCTCTATCGACCTAAGTATGCGGCATGCAGTCATCGACGGATTGCTTGCGCCCGACTTGGAATTTTTGGAAAGCCATGCACTTTCACGAACGCCTTTTCGTATTGCAATCGTGGACAACAGGCACAGCACTACGCCGAACGGATTTATCCTTTCCGTGATTGCCGTAAAAGCGGACGAGAGCGGTGATATGTCGAGTGCGCAAGACCATGCCTACACGCTTAAGCGAACATCAGGTGTGTTGCCGCCGAAACGTATTGTTGGCGGAGTAGCACAGGAATTCGTAATCAACTAGGAAAAAACAGCGGAAATATGTGATAGACGACGGTAGAATTTTTTGCCGTCTACTTCATACAACCATTAACCACAACCATTAACCCAATCACATACCATGAGATTTTTTTATGACAACGAACATCAGAAGTGGGCGATTAACCTCACGTGGGACATCGCAGAAGAAATTTACAAACGTGTCGAACGGCCAGACTCTACTCCAGAGTCGACAAAAACATTTGACCTTTTCAACATTACCGACAAAGATCAAATCGATTGCTTCAATACACACGACATGTATACAGGCAGGTTTGACCTCAAGAAAGGAAAATGTCTTATCAACATGCTCTACGTGATTTGCGAAGAGCAATGTATAGAACGTGGTGTGAGCGATGTACAGTTTGGCCAGATGCTGCAAGGCAGCCCATTCAGTAATGCTATTAACGCACTGATGGAGGAAATCAAAAATTTTATCCAAGACCCCGTTCGCAAGACGATGTTTCAGAATCTGCTCTCCCTTGCGGACGGCGGTCAGTTGGCTGTCTTATCAGAGGCAAGCCAGATTTTAGACGAGAAAACGACTGCACTACGTGCCAATGCAACCCAGATGCTCAAAAATCAGATCGAGCCGGTCTGGACGCAAGTGATGCAGGAAATGGAAAATGCGGTCGCGGCCCCTGGTATGACCAATTCCTCGAATACTGCGGTGGTATCGGCATCACACCCGGAAACCTGACGCCGGCAAAAATATGGTTGATGTGGAAAGGCAAAGAGCGTGAAGAATGGGATCGAAATGCGGCGTTGCAGTATGCGCTGCTAACGACCGGCTTAAGCAAGCCAAAACGCATTCCAAAATTGGATGATTTAAATCCTATCCGTAATGCGGAAAAAGATAGAGATGATGAGATGTTAGATGACTTTGACCAGTTTACAAAAGACATAGAAAAGGCACTACGATAATGACTAAAGCAGGTGAAATCAGAGCAGGCGCAGCGTTTGTAGAGTTGTATCTTAAAGGAGGACACCTCGTCGAACAAGGTTTAGATAAGGTTGCGAACAAGACGAGAAATTTCGCAATGTCTCTGGCTGCCATTGCGTCTATCTCGAATATCACTTACGGCCATAGTGCTACCGCAATTCGTACATCACTTATGACGATTGCGAATACGGTAGATAAAACTTCTCGTGCTATTCAAACAACTGTTCGAACTACTGCAAAAGTTGTCACCTCATCGCTTGACGCAATTCCCAAATCAGTCAATGCGGTTGGCAAGTCGTTGGAATCGCTTGGAACACGCAGCCTTGTTGCTGGTTTGTTTTCAGGCGGAGTCGGTGTGCAAACGATGTCCACGTTTATGGAATATGAACGGCAGATGGCTAGAGTTAAAGCCTTGACTGGTGCGTCTGGTGCGGTATTTGAAGAGATGGAAAACACGGTGCGGCATCTTGGCCGAACGACGCAATATACAACTGCCCAAGTAGGAGAAGGCATGGCGTATCTTGCCATGGCAGGCCTCAACGCCCGTGATTCTATTGACGTGTTGCCGACAGTACTTGATCTTGCTACAGCAGCACAGATGGATTTAGGCCGTACAGCGGATATTGTAACCGACATCGGCCTTGCATTCGGCTATATGGGAAAGCAAGTAGGTTATGTATCCGATGTGCTTGCACAAGCGTCAACAAACTCAAATACGACTGTTGAAAAAATGGGTACTTCGTTCAAGTATCTTGCATCTTTTGCAGTCGCATCAGGCCAATCTATCGAAGATATGGCGACGGCATTAGCCTTGCTTGCACAAGTAGGAATCAAAGCGCATACCGGAGGCACAAACTTGCGGGAAGCGATGATCAACATGATCACACCTGCGAAACGCCGTAGACTGCAAGAGACACTCGGAGTAGACATGACAAACGCTCGTGGCCAAATACGTCCATTTTTCGATATTGTCGATGATATAGACATGGCACTTTCTCGATTAAGACAAGATGATCAGTTGACATTGATGACACAAGTTTTCGGCAAGCGTGGAGGGAATGCGATGCTTTCGCTTACAAACATGTCGAAAGAAGCACGTCGTGCTATGCAGGAAACTATCCGTGATAATGAAGGTGCTACTAAGAAAATGGCTGACATCATGCGTGACTCTCTTTGGGGTTCCTGGAAAGCGTTCGTATCGGTCATTCAGGATGTGCAAATTGCAATAGGCGATGCTCTTGTGCCGGCTGTGCGAGGCTTTTTGGACTACTTTACGAAATCGATTCGTGCTGTAGGCAATTTTATTGCCAAAAAGAAGGAGTCAGTAATACAAGTATCGCTTGCAATTCCGGCACTGATAGCGGCAGGAGCAGCATCGATGATGTTGGGAAAAGCATTATCAACTATTGCAACGATCATGACACCGATGGTAGGAGCAGTAACTGGCGGTATCAATGCAATAGCAATAGCGATAGTAGGCGTAACGAGTCTGACAGGCCTGTTTACAACGGCGTTGATGGTAACGGCGAGTGCGGTACAGTCTCTTGCATCAGTGCTACAGAGTATGGCCGGAATAATTTCGATTACCGCTATAACAACGGCAGGCATTGTCGGTGTTATGGTAATGATGGCGAAACTGCCATTTGCGATAGCACAAGGATTTATTTTTGCTTGGTCAATGCTGAAGGCATTTTTCGAAGGTTGCATGATCGCTGCAAAGGCGGTAGTGGACGTTGTTGCAAACACGACTAAGACGGTAAGCGAATTATCCAGTGCTGGTGCAAGCATGATTTCGTCTGTTACGACGGCACTTTCAGAAACAGCAGCCACAGCGGTCTCAGTTGGTAGTAGTGCAATAAAAGCAATAAAAGCAGCCAATAGAGTGCTAAACGTTCTTTCTAAAACAGGTTCTTCTGTGGCAAACATCGCAAACATGATTACAAGTGCAGGATTAGCGACTACGGAACTGACTGCAGCGAAGGCCAGCGCAGCCAATGCAATCACAACGGCAGTGAGTGCGATTACGGAATATAACGCCGCCCTCGCAAAGGTAGCTTACCTTTCCGTCTCTGGTGCGGCTGGAACTGCAGAGATGGCGACGGCGATTGCTACTGTATCATCGGCATCTGCGAAAGTAGCGAACGTTATGCCTACGGCGGTAAAAACTGCCGCAGATTTTGGATCAATGGTCGTCAGCATGAAAGGAGCGACTGCGGACATGGTCAAGGCTGGCACTGAATTAGTTGCAACATCGGCAAAAATAACGTCTGGTACCGTAACTGCAGGAAAGCAGCTAGTCAAACTTGGGGACATTGTGACTGACACAGCCTCGACGGTATCAACTCTTGGATCGGAGGCAACTAAAGCCGCGGCAACGACGGTATTTTCCATTAAAACAATGCTTGTGAAACTGGCCGCTGGTTTGGTCGCAGGTTTGCTAACAATAGTGCCGACGATTTTGATGCTATGGTCTATGGTATCACTTTTAAAAGCCGTGTTCTGGGGGCTTGTTGAGGCCGTAAAGCAATTAGCAGTCGCTTTTGTAGAACTGGCAAAGAACATTGCATCGGCACTCGGTACGGCGTTGCTAGGTTCACTCAAAGCAGTAGGAACTGCATTAGGCAGGTTGTTTATGGGTATGAAACAGGGCTTTGATGCGAATAAGCCTGCTATAATAGATTGGAAAAATTCTCTAGTGGACGCTTTTAATGAGGTTAAATCTACATTTGAAAGCGTTGTCAAAGCCTTGCAATCGGGCAAAATCGAATTAGCAATGCAGATGGCTAAAAGAGAACTACAAATTCAACTCATCAGTTTGGGAGAGTTTGCCAACGATTTGCTTCGCAATATTTGGGAACAAGTACCTGTCGTAATCACATGGCTTGGTGAAGTTTTGACCGAGATGTTTGAAAATATCGGGCAAATATTCACTGACTTGTGGACTACGATGAAACAAGAGTTTCGAATTATGACGGCGCAGTTGCAGTCTGTATTATTTGGCTTCCTCAATAAAATTGTCAATTCCGGTATGCTTGGTACACTAGGGGAATGGCTGTTTCATGGCGGCAATGTGAGCAACGAGACGGCTAGAGCAATGAGAAACGTTGAAAACGTAAAAAAAGAAGTTGCTGTTGAACGAGCACGTGCATTAGTGGAGAAACACTGGCCTAAATTTCTCAAACACTTTGACAGAGGACAGCAAGTGAGAAACGCAAGAGATGACATCTGGGAGAATGATAGAATGCAGGCAATCGGACAAATGAAAGAGATGGCTGAAAAATTCGATGTACGTCCCTTGTTAACTCTTATTGAAGAGGCAGAAGGAGAATACGAAAAGTTGAGAAAAAAGATGAAAGCAATGCTCATAAGAGATGCTCCTTTGGGTCAACTCACTATAAACGAAAAAGACATAGAAAGAAAAATCTTGGACACTATTTTGTTCAGTAATCTTTCCGATCGTATACTGCGTTTATTCGAACAAAACTTTACAGATCCAGATTTGCAATTTTTTGAACTCGCAATGTCTGGTGAGGTAGAGTTGCCTCAAAACGACCAGATTCCATTAGCCGAACGCCTTCAAGGATTCGGAGACAATGTTTCAGATGCAATTACCGCTACTATTAACAAAGGAAATCTTTTAATAGCCAGAAACTCTTTTGAAAATATTCAAAAAGAAATGAAAGAAGCATTCGAAACGAATAATTCAGACATGATGGATTTTTACAAAAACTTTTTTCAAGAAAATTTTAATATCAATCAAGAACATTTACTTCAATTGCTTAATAGCGACAAACTATGGGAAGAGATGATCAAAAATAATGAAATACTCACAATCATACAAAGATTGCTTCGAGAAAGAAATGAAATAGATAAGCGTGAAGCAAATAAACCAGGACAAAACAAAGATGGCAAAACCGACCGTCAGAGAAAGGCGGAGAAAAAGTTAGAAGAACTGATAAGTCTTCAGAATGACTACAACCGTTGGGGTATAGGCGGCGAACTGCGGGAACAGTTAGAAAAAGACATAGCAGAACAGAGAAGAATTATTCAGGTAGAAAAACAAGGACGTAGAGGCATGAATCAATTTAATCAGCCAGCCGTTGCCTCCGCCGATGCGTTTGACGAAACGGTCAAAGAAATGAAAGAACGCAACATGCCTGAACAGTTGATAAAAGATGCAGAAAGACTTGCCAAACTTGTGAGAAAATTTCATGAACACAATGGAAGACTATATGATGCTAGAGAAATGAGCGAATTTAGAAATTTGCTCACTCTAAACTATATGAACAAAGGTGGCTGGCATAAAGAGCATGCAGAGTTTTATGTAGAAGAAGAAATACGCGGCAGCCGTATTGGTTATCTTGCAAATAGACTAAAAGAAGCGGAGGAAAAACTTGCCAAAGCAATAGAATTGCGAAGCAGGATGCCGTACTATGAAACTGAAGAGGAAGAAGAACGGCATAGATCAAGACGTCATTACGGACATATTCATCAGATTGTCCCGTATGAAGATCGAAACCGAACAAGGTTCGAAACTCGGGCAGATATAACAGGAGACATAAAAAATTTACGGCAAGAAATTAATCAATATCAAAGAGAATTAAACAAATTGCAAACAATCGAACTCGAACGATATGGATTGGATTCGGCGTCATTCGAACACATACTTAACACAACAACCTCACGTGGAACATTTTCGGCCTACGAAGTGATGCGAGGCGGCATCGAACAAAATGAAATGTTAAATGAACTGCGTGAACAAACTGGATTGCTCGGCCAGCAAACAGAATTGCTTGAAGCAATAAACGAAAATTCAAACATAGCGGAATAATTATATGTCAGCAATAAACACAAGAAGCACTATACTTAATGGAATTTGGATACAGGAAACATATGAAGGTTCTGTTGAAGCATCCAAAGGAAATACGATTTGTTTGAATCGCCATTATCAGTTGCGAAAAGTCGGCAATAGCCGAAATAATCCAACTCAAGAAATGCATCAAACCGAAGCCTACGCTGCGATACAATCTTTCATTTTGCGATTTCAATATGCAATAGACTATATCACGAATGAAGGTTCGGTTACGATGTGGGCGACGAAAATACGTGTCAAGACAACTAAAAAAGACTATCCCGTTTATCATGGGGACGTAACATGGGAATTTGATAATCGTCGGCCAAACTATATCACACAACCTGTAACCTGGTCAGATAGAATGTCTGACTGCATACGAAAATTAGTCTATCCTCTTATGCCGCAACGATATTATTCCCATCCTGGACATGGTATAATTCCTTTTGCTGGCATAAATTACAATTCCAAAAGCAGAGTTTATGAAGGTGTTGATTGCTATTCTCCCGAATGGAAGATGATAGCAAAGCAACAATTGCTGGCGAGTATCGTAACTCCGGCACACCGACGAATGCTTCAATGGCTGTCAAAAACGGTCAATGCGTTGCCTTTTCGTGGATTCGATCCTGGTACAGTTTTGTACCTCGGTGCAGATATTGACGAGTCAATGCACCACAATAAAAAAATCATCGACCTTACTCATCAATTCATTGTAGAGCCAAATTTAGAAAATTTTTATGTAGAAGGCATACACGTAGACATAAAACGCGGACATGAATATCTGTGGATTAGTTCGTGCGAAACAGAAAATGGGCCGCGTACTTATCAAATAAACGTAGCACCGATGTATGCGTCCACTAATTTGAACTTGCTAGGACTAGGATAAATATGTTTCGAGATAACATTAAAAGAGGAGATCGTCTTTCGAAATCGGCAGAGTATCATAATGCACTTGCAAAAGCGGCTAATCTTGCAAGAGATGCTAAAAGGAGTGTCTACAATGCCAGTGCGAATGACAATAACGCCCTCACAGGCCAAGTAGTAATCAAAGTCGAAAATTTGACGGGCGAACCGATTCGACGGCTTTCGATTTTGGAAATAGATCACCCATTTGGCCGGTCTGGTACGACGGAAGATATTGCAAATTTTGTTTTGAATCGAGGCATCATTTATCGAGGCCTGGTGCCAAGCGGCGAAGACGAGCGGACGGTTGCCATCACGCTAACAAATTTATTTCCTGAAGAAATCAATGATGCTGTCATCATGGGAATTATCACGTGCCAAATTCATGTTCTAGACGTGTCCCATCGATTTGCAAAAGCAATAGAAAATAACACGTCAGAATTAGAATCATCGGCATCCGGCAGTATGCGTTTAGTTTTGCCGCCGACAGAACTTGGCCTACAGATGGCCGATATTATGATTGGATTTGGCGGCGGCGGAGGTGCAAATACCAAGGGCGAACCCGCAACCGTCATCGAACCGATCCGGCGGCCGATTTTTCGAAACGTTCCCCCGAACCCGAATGCCGACGATAACACGCCGGGTAAAAATGTCTACGACTCA
>Ga0099364_10014463_pt1 | contig 10503 bp, 13 predicted proteins | sample TergutTh196P3_FD_73070 | JGI IMG/M metagenome (GOLD analysis project Ga0099364, IMG submission 73070) | Microcerotermes parvus P3 segment gut microbial communities from Pointe-Noire, Republic of the Congo - Th196 P3 | ecosystem: Host-associated > Arthropoda: Insects > Digestive system > Gut ...
ATATTTTCATAATTATCGCTGAACGGGGGGTTGTACATATATTGCGAAATCCGCAGTCCCGAACCGTCGCCCAAACTCAATATCGTCTGTACCGTGCCTTTTCCGTAAGTCGTTTTGCCTATCAATATTGCTTTTTCATAATCTTTCAGTGCCGCCGCGAACAGTTCCGCCGCGCTTGCCGTATGCTCGTTTATCAAAACAATCATAGGAACGTCAATGTGAGACGCATCGGAATATAATATTTCCTCATGTCCGTCTTTATATACGATTCTGATAATCGGTCCTTCCGGCAGTAAATAATCCAGAGTTTTTCTAATACCGTCAAGGTCGCCGCCCGGATTGTACCGTAGGTCAAATATAAACTGTTCCGCGCCGTCCTCCTGTAATTCCGTCATTGCTTTTATAAACTCGTTTGGAGTTTCTTTATTAAACTCCAAAACTCTGACATAACCTATATTTTCATTGATTATTCTCGAACTCACGGTCTGCATATTTACTTCATCGCGGATAAAAGTCAAAACCTGTTGGTCGGAAAAATTGCCGTTCCTCAAAATCGTAAGAGTTACTTCCGTACCCTTTTCGCCTTTTATTTTTTCTACCGAGGCAACATATCCCAAATCCGAGATAAATTCATCGCCGACTTTATAAATGCAGTCCCCCTGAAGAATCCCCCCCGCTTCAGCGGGAGAGTCGGGCATAACAGATATCACCTCAATTAAATTTTTATCGCTGTCATAAATAACCCGCACACCTATGCCGACCATTGTTCCCCTGTTTTCCTGCAAAAAACTGGCAAACCTATCCCTCGGCATATATTCGGCATACTTATCGCCGATTCCCCTCATATATCCGTCGATTATGCTGTCTATTAATTTTTGCTCGTCGATTTCGCCGATATAAGTGTCCCGTACCGTTCTGTCGATATCATATAATTTTGAGTACGCATTTCTGCTGCCAAGCGTTTCCTGCAGCAACTTATTCGTCGCATTATTTGTACTGACGAATGTTAGCATAAAAGTCACAAGAACCGCCAGTGAAGTTATCATAAGCGTAAAACTTACAGATACTTTTTTGTTCATGCCAATCTCCGCTCTTTATAGCTTTTAATTAAAATAATTCATAGGATTTTTTCTCGCTCCGTTTTCCGCAACTTCAAAATGTATATGCGGACCCGTCGATACTCCCGTTGACCCGACTTTCGCTATAACATCGCCTCTTTTCACGCTATCCCCGACTTTTACCAACAGAGAACTGCAATGGGCATAGAGCGTCGTCATTCCGCCGCCGTGTTCAAGAACTACATAATTCCCGTAGCCGCTGTTATATGTAGCCATAAGCACTGTCCCGTCGTTTGCGGCGTATATATTCGCTCCGTTTATACCCGGTCCGCTTATGTCAATTCCGTAGTGAAATTCACTACGTCCGGTAAAGGGGTGCGTTCTCGTCCCGTAGGGTGAACTCACCCTTCTGGAATCCACGGGCCACAAAAGCACGCCGCCCACATATTCTCTCGGCGCGGTTTGAGCATCCCTCTCTTTTTCCTGTATCTCTTTCAGTCTGCGTTGGATTTCCGCCTGAGTATTATTCATGTCCCGCGTTATCAATTCGTGCGTCTTGATTTTTTGCTCTATATCTCTCGCAAGCGCGGCTATAGCTTTGTCGGCTTCTCTCTTTTCATTTCTCGCGTCTTCAATTTTCTCTCTCTGCTGTTCCTGATAATTCAGATTGTCAGCCATTGCGCTGTCATACGCCAATATTTTACGCATATTGTCGTCTTTCGATTTCCTCAAATCGTCAAGTATATTTTTATTATATTCAACCAAGTCAAATATTATATCAAGCCGCGACAAAAAATCCGTAAGATTTTCCGAATTTATAATCATCTCAAGATAGTTTGCGTTTCCCTCTTCATATGATATACGCAGCATTTCAAGAAATATCTCGTACATTGCGTCATATTTAGTTTGAGCATCTTCTATTTCTTTTTCCAGTTCGCGTATCTCCTCGTCGTGAAGCGTCAACATCTCGTCGTACATCTCGATACTCTCTTCTATTAAGCTTATTTTTTCATCAAGCTTTGTTTTTAATGTCGCATACGACGCTTGGTCGTTTCTCAACGCCATAATTTCTTTTTCAGTCTGCGCTATCTGCTGTTGTTTCAAGGCAATCTGCTTGTTCATATCCGCTACCGCATTTTTGTCCTGCTGAATAGTCGTCGATGCTTCTACGCTGACGCTTTTCTGAAAAAGTAGCGTCGGCGAAACTGTCATTGAAAAAATCAAAGTCAAAATTATAATTTTTTTGAAATTTGTTATTTTACCGTTCATACAATAAATCCTCCATTTTTTGCAGTACCGCAGCACATTTAAACTTTCAGATATTTATGCGCCGATAAACTGCTGCCAAATAAACCTGTAAAAACTCCGACTAATAAAAATATTAAAAATATTAATATATTCAGTTCGGAAAATACTATTATACTGAGTCCCGCTTCCATTCTCAAGATGCCGTCCATCGCAATTCCGTATATATACCACTGCACAAGATAAGCAACCACAGCCGATACGATGCCGATTATAATTCCCTCAAGCAAAAACGGAAACAAAATAAAAAAGTTGGTCGCGCCTATATAACGCATTATCATAATCTCGTTTTTCCTTGAATTTACAGATAATTTTATAGTATTTAAAATTATCGCTATCGCTATTACAAATAAAATCAACAAAAACCAGACCATTACAAGCATAACGACATTTTTTAAATTTTGTATAAATTCTGCTATATCAGCGCGGTTTTTCACTTTGTCGCTGTCCAATCCCTCGATGTTTCTTAGTTGATATACGAGAGTTCCGACTCTTTCAACGCTCTGATACTCAATTTCAATAGAATTTCGTATTTTATTGTCTCTCCGCACATCTTCGCCGAGTTCTTCGTCTCCCATCAGTAACTCCGCAATCGGCAGACTTTCCTGCCAATTCAAAAGCCTGTTGAGCGCCATCTCTTTTGTCACAAACTGCCATTGCGTAACATTTTCAAGCTTTGCGATTTCGGATTTTATTTTCTCTATATTTTCTTCGTCTTCGTATTCTTTCTCTATAAAAACGACAATTTTATTCAAATCGCCTATTTTTTGCAAATTAATATCTATATTATAGATTAAAAGTCCAAAACATCCCATCAATATAAGACATGACATCAATATAAATATCGACGTCGCGGTCATAACCCCGTTCATAAAAAGACCCGAAAAGCTCTGCCTTATAAAAAATAATAAGCTGTACTTCCGCATTATATATCGCGTTCCTTTTTTTATAATTATTATCTTTTTGATTTAAAAGCGGCGAATAAAATCAGTTCCGCAGTTATTTATTGTTCCTCACGGGAGATTCAATCCTTGCCCTTTTCATATTCATGGATTCAAGATAATTTTCTTCTTCTTTTTTCTTCAAGCTGTATACGCCCCCTATTTCATCGCTTATTATAGACCCTTCTTTGATTGTAAGCACCCGCTTTTTAAAACGGTCTACAAGACTTTTTTCATGCGTTATAACAATAACGGTTTTGCCGAGATTATTTATTCTCTCAAGCAATTCCATGATTTCCAAGCTCATTTTGGGGTCTAAATTCCCCGTCGGCTCGTCTGCGATTATAGTCTTTGGATTATTTACCAACGCTCTCGCCAGAACTACTCTCTGCTGTTCCCCTCCCGATAATTCGTGGGGATATGACTTCAGTTTTTTGCCCATTCCTATAGAGTCCAATACTAACGGCACAAATCTTTTTATCTTGCCGCTCGGCTCGCCTATGACCCTCATGGCAAACGCGACGTTTTCATATACCGTCATATTGGGGAATAGCCTGAAATCCTGAAAAACATATCCGAGCCTGCGCCTGTAATGCGGGATAGTTTTTCCTGACAGTTTAGTCAAATCAAAACTGTCAACGATTATTCTGCCTTTTGTAACTTCCTCTTCTCTCAACAGGAGTTTAGTTATAGTAGTCTTTCCCGCGCCCGACGCGCCTATAATAAAGACAAACTCCCCGTCGTTGATTTTAAAATTAATATTTTTCAAAACCAAATGCCCGTTGCCGTATTCTTTATTTACATTTCTAAATTCTATCATTTTTAAAACAAACTTTCATTTTTAATTTTTTATATATTAATCATTCTCATCATCTATATATCTTTTCGGGTCATATATACATTCTGCTACGCATTTACCGCAACCGGTACATTCATCATCGACGACAGGAGAATAAAAGCCGTATTGATTTTCAATAAACGTAATATGCTCACAGTCACTGCAAGCGTTGCAGCCCGTACAAACGCCGAAATTAACAACTCTTGTTATGTTGAGATTGTTATTGTTCATAATAACAGTCCTCCGCTTTTCTTGCCCTCTTTTGTAAAGAGGGTACCCGTAGGGTGGGGGTTTTCAGACGGTGAGTGTTTTATTGATGTATATAAGCTTATTATTTTTAGTTACATTTTAAATAAGTTTTTTGATTTTCCGTCTGCTTTTGATATGCAAAAATTCTTTTTCAGGATATTTTTCGCACAAGTCCATAATCTTTTTTTTGTTATCTTTGGGAAATATCCATATCCATTTGCAAAATTGAAAAAATTCTTTGCCTAAAACAGTAGGTTCTTCCAAATAGTCCGGCAAATCTGAACGCTTTTTACCTGTGCGTTTCGCTGCGCTCCAAATACATATAAAACGATTAATATCAAGGTAAATAATTAAATCAGCAGAGGCATACCGTAATTCCAATGTGCCTCCCCATGTACCGTCAATAATCCATTTTTCGCCGCTTATTATTTCCTGTTGACGCATAATTTGTTCATCTTTCGGCATCTTAACCCAACCGGGTTTCCAATGTTCAACGTCTAAATGATAAAGCGGGTAATTTGTGATTTCAGCAATACGCTTAGACAACCAACTTTTGCCGCTTCCCATACAACCGATAATTATGATACGATTGAATTTCAAAAAATCAAATTTTTTCATAGATTATCCCATACATCGGGGGAACAAGGCAAGTCATAATTATTTTTGATATGTTTCAGCAATCGTTTCATATCGTCAACCGACATTAGCTCTACTAACGCTTGTATAATATCTTTGGTATCGTCAAATTTACCCTCGGCTACATCTTGAGGGGTGTAATGAACTGTAACAGAATAGCCTTCTTTCAATATTTTTTCAGCATAAGGATTTTTGCGTCCTTTTGAAAAATCATAATATTCTCTCATTCAAATTTTTTTCTCCTATTTTATCACTTTTATACGCGATGTTTTTTTCATGTTACGCTTTACGTTCATTATATAAAATTTTCTACGTTAATCAACAAATTTGATAAAACACCCATCACTCGCTGTGTTTCATACCACCCTCTTTACTTAAAGAAAACTTTCGGTGCGGCTATTGTCCTTGACCTCTTTTGTAAAGAGGGTACCGTCCGCAGACGGCGGGTGTTTTTTTGATGTATATAAGCTTATACTGCGAAGTTAATCGAAAATAAGCGTTATTGCGGACGAATTCTATTAATAATTTGCTCTAACGCTATTTTCAATGAAGGCATTTTATCTATTGAAATCGTGTGAAGCATAGAAAAATCAATATTATGGTAGATGTGCGCTAAAAGCACTCTCAATCCATGAACATCTTTCCAATTAATTTCGGGACAGCTATTTTTAAACTGTTCGTCAAGTTGAACCGATGCCTCCGCAAATCTATACAGAGTGTGGCTAATAGAATCTTGTTTTTCTTGGTCATTAACAAATTGTTCGAAAGTCACACCGTCAATGTAAGATATTGTTCGATTGCAATATTCCAACATTATTTTTAAATAAAACAATGGTTCATGTTTCATATAATACAATACCATCTTTCATTATGTTGTCAAATAGCTCACCGCTGTTAATTATCATTGATTTTTCATAACAATGAAAAGGTTTAGGAAGTATTGCCGCAAGCTCTCCAAGCAATGAACAAAGTCCCCAGCCAAGAAGTTTATCTTCACTATCGACAACAAAATCAATATCGCTTTCTTTGGTAGCTTCGTTTCTGGCGTAAGAGCCATATAAAATTAAGGTTTTAACAGGGAATTTCCGCATTACAGGAATTACCGAGTTTTTTATTTCGTCCAATGTCATTATGGCATCCATATATTCTCCTCCTATCGGGACGTTGCTTTATATTTTTCAACCTGAACATTGCTCCATAATTGCGTTTCGTGCTACCCCATTTCTTAAAGGGGGGGACCCGTAGGGCGAGTGTTTTCTTGATATAAATAATGCTTAATTTGTACGCTGACGGTATTTCTCAAATACGGCATCATCCCAAACGTGTGCTTCTATAAATTTAAGACAATGGTTTATATGTTTATCCTTGGGAAAAATCCGATTTTTCATATCATACAACGGGTCTTCCGGGAAACCATATTTATTAACAAGTTTTAATATCTCTTCATATCTGTAAATATTTCCCCAATATTCTTCGCCTGTATTTAACGCGGCATTAAAAACTGCAAATGAATCCCCATAAGTATATGAAACGCTGTTAGGTTCAAACTCGCTGACAGCAATTTTTATATAATCAGGTTCATCAAACCATGTTTCCATGCCTTTATTTGCACCTAAAGTAAAATATACAGGTGAAGTACGTACAGGCTTACCGCCTATTGCAATAAATCTTTCCCGAAGTATTATATCTCTTTTCATAACGCATATTTAAAAAATTATCTACCCATGTATATTTTAAATCATTAAACATTGATTTATCAAGCAATCCGCCACACATGATTGCTTTTGCTTCGTCAAATGGCAAAGATGTAAGTGTACGGAATGGAGGTTGATTTTTCTCATAATAATGATATAAATATCTTATATCGTTCATACACCCTCCCACTATACATTATATAAATTTTCCCCGCTCAAGAACCCATATATACTTATCGCCGATTACTAAATTTCATTTCAATATTTCGTCGGTTTAGACGTAAGGTATTTTTTTACCATAAGCGCGACTTTAAAAACAATCGCGTGTTCAAACTCACGCAAATCCAAGCCTGTCAGTTTTTTTATCTTTTCAAGTCTGTAGACCAACGTATTCCTGTGAACAAACAGTTTTCTCGACGTTTCCGACACGTTCAGATTATTCTCAAAAAAACTGTGTATCGTCGTGAGCGACTCCCTGTCCAAAGACTCAAGGGAACCCGAACTGAACACTTCCTGTAAAAATACTTCGCACAAAGTCGTGGGAAGCTGAGACACAATACGCCCGATTCCCAAGTTTTTATAATTCACCACGCTTTTTTCAACGTCAAATACTTTGCCTACCTCAAGGGCAGCCTGCGCTTCTTTAAACGACCGCGACAAATCCTTTATATCGTTTACAACACTTCCAATACCGACCATTACTTTCGCGAGCAGTTCCGCGCTCACGGTATCAATTATTTCTTTTGCTATTTTTTCAATTTCTTCGGTAGGCTCATTAAATTCATTAGGCTCATTCGGATTTTCCGCTTTAATTTCTCTCAAAAGGGCAATCGAGCTTTCGTCTATGCTTATAACAAAATCTTTTTGTTTATCGGGAAACATATTTTGAATTACGTCAAAAGAATTATAGTCGCACGGACCGGCAAATCTTATCAGATATATTATTCTTTCGACTTTTTCATTGAACTTCAGCTCTTTAGATTTTATATATATATCCCCGGGCAAAATATTTTCCAATATTATATTTTTTATAAAAGACGCTTTATCATATTTTTCATCATGCAAAACTTTGATATTATATATAGAAACGGCAAGCATAGAAATAATACGGAAAGTATCTTCGTCATCGCCCGAAACATATAATATTTCCTCAACGACTTTCGAACTTGATTCCAACGGTTTGTATGTATAACCGTTTTGTATATATCTTTCCGTTTTGACAGAAATATTTTCCAATATTTCTATTTTGTATTCGCCTATTTTCTCCGCTTCCGTGCAATACGATATATTCCCGTTTTCATCTATTATACCTATTTCTTTCCCGGTAATTTTTCTGTATTGCATCAGCATATTTTCCAATAATTTGTTACCTGACATAAAATTTCACCTCTATAGATACGACCGAATAACAATTTGCTTAATATTTTTTATATTAACGAATAGTTCTAATTGAAGCCCTCTTTGGTAAAGAGGGTAAGTCTCCCCGCGAGAGCTTGACACAATCTCAAAACACCCGCCCCTTTTTACAAGAGGGCAGGAGTTTTGGCGTATTTTCCCTCGTTTTCTATCTATTTGCAAATAGCATACACGTTATATTAATTTTATAGTATAGTAAATTCCAACGGCAAGAAAATAAGCGAGAACCGCAATTATCGTATAAAAGATAAAACTCAGCGTGATAAACGATAGAACCCCGGCGGACACAAAAAGACCGCACAAAATCCATATAGGGAAGCACTTCATGTTCTCACCCACGAGTTTTATATTTTTATTCTTGCCGAAATAGCCTTTGTTTTTTTTCAGTTCAAGCGTCAGCCACACTAAGACAAACGGCAACGCGATTAGCATAATTTTTATGAACATAGCGAAATAGCCTCTCAACAATGTTGACTGCGTATAATATATCAAAAAGCAACCAACAGCCGTCAATACCGCAATCCAGAAAAAATCTTTCTGATACAGATAATATATAAATATCAAGAGCGTAACGCTTATTGTAACTGCAAGCAAAATCGGCAAAACAAGAATACCCTGCCGAAGTATTGCGAGCGCGAACAAGAATAAAACCGAAAAGAGACCTAAAATATTATATTTATTCAAAGTTTTGTCGCTGCTGTTTTTCTTCATCGTGTTATAAACAAAAAACGCAACAGATAATACAAACAAAACGCCGGTAACGATAACGCTTGTCAAAGCGTAATTTTCATAAAGGTCAATATACTGAACTACACTGACATTCATTCCCATAACCAAGAGGGTTATCATTGCTATCGCGAGTATAAACAGAATCATAAGCCTGTTTATCATTATTTCATTTTTTCTCTCAAGTTCTTTTTTGTTGTTCAAAACATCTTTGTTTTTATACATTCTATCAATTTTTTTCAAATTCATAATCACTCCAAAATTATACTTTAAACGAAGTTATTTCAATAATTATATCATATTTTTTTGTATTTGTCAAACAGTTATTTCGCCATATTCTTTAGACCGGGACATTCTTTCGGATTTCTCGCCCATACGCACCAAGACTTGCAGTAAAAGCATAAATTTTCGGGCAACCCCCGATTAAACCGAGTTATCATCTCTCCCGAGACCAACAAAGGTCTCCCGAACGCAATCATATCGCCGTAACCCTGCTCAAGAAGCCATTCACCCTGTTCAAGCGACTTTATTTGATTTACAAGAACTACAGGCACGCTTTTGACGTTATCGTGTATTATTTTACCCCCATATACAATAGCATTATTCGGAAAATCATCGGGGACGTCAAACTTTTCATCGGGAAGGGAATGACCCGTAGACGCACTCAAATAATCTATGCCGTTCTGCTCATACATTTTTGCGATAAACACGCCGTCTTTATATGACGGCTCGTTCGCGCCGAACCGTACCCCTATTATAAAATCGTCGCCACATTCAGCCCTTATGCCTTTTAATATATCAATAGAGAGTTTCATACGCTTTTCGGGCGTACCGCCGTATTCATCAGTTCTCTTATTTAATATAGGCGATACCATTTGCGTCAGTAAATATCCGTGCGCGTTATGAATCTCTACGCCGTCAAACCCTGCTTTTTTTGCTCTCGCGGCGGCTGCGACAAACTCGTCGCATACATTGCGAAGCTCGTCTACAGTCGCTTCCCTTACATTATGACCCGCATATTCCATATCAGATGGACCGAACGGATTAGAGTTTATTTCTTTGTGAGGCTTACCCCCGGCGTGTTGAATCTGTATTATGGCAAGAGAACCGTATTTTTTTATTCTTTCCGCCAATTCTGTTAAACCGCCGATTAAACAATCGTCCCAAATGCCGATTTGACAAGGCGTTATAGCATATTCTTTACTCACACCCGCCGCTTCGACAACTATAGTGCCGATACCGTCTTTCGCCCGCATTTCATAGTGATTTTGCCTAAATTCCCCGATTTCCCCGTTCTGCGTATCCACGCCGAATATGACAAGGGGCGGCATCATTATTCTGTTTTTCGCTTCTTTTTTGTTTATTTTTATCTTGCTGAAAATTTTCATAATTATATTTTATCTCCGAGTTATAAATTTTAGATGTTGACGCATAGTTCTAATTGATTAGCACTACGCATGATATTATCTGTAAAACAGTCGTTTACTGATATAAATAATACAATAACATAAATATATCAACTAAATGTAGCTTTATTTTGAAATTTCTATTACTTTTCAATTAAAATGAATAAAAGCGGGACACCAAGATGTCCCTTTCGAAAATATATTTTGCAATAATTAATCAAGGTCTTCTATCGC
>Ga0099364_10014464_pt1 | contig 10503 bp, 2 predicted proteins | sample TergutTh196P3_FD_73070 | JGI IMG/M metagenome (GOLD analysis project Ga0099364, IMG submission 73070) | Microcerotermes parvus P3 segment gut microbial communities from Pointe-Noire, Republic of the Congo - Th196 P3 | ecosystem: Host-associated > Arthropoda: Insects > Digestive system > Gut ...
TGATCGCCGATTATCTGGACTTTGTGGAAGGTCAGATTGAAACGATCTGCGAAGAATTGCGTAACAGAATGGAGACGCTGGACTGTCCTTTGATGACGTTGGGCATTGGAGCGGTGGTGGCGGCGACAATCCTGGCGGAGAGCGGCGATGTCACACGATTTCCGGGACCGGGCGAGTATGCGGCTTTTTGCGGATTGGACCCAAGCGTTCGAAATTCCGGTGACAGTATTCGCGGCGTGTCGCACATCAGCAAGCGTGGATCGCCGCTGTTGCGCTGGGCGTTGTACATGTCGGCTCCGACGATGTTGAGCAAGCATCGGGATTTTGCAAAAATTTACGAACGACATATCAATCGGCATAAGGGCCATCGTTTCGCCTTGATCGCGGTCGCCCACAAGCTGGCGAGAGTGATCTGGCGGTTCTTGGACAAGCACGGCCAAGCAAAAATCGCCATTTTCGTCCAACAGCAATTTGCCGCTCGCGCTTTCGAGAGACATTTAAACGGAGGAAATTTAGACAGATTAGACAGGTAGGAGTATGGCGTTTGTTCGGCGGTGCCATTATAATGAACTGGGTGAGGTGATGAGCCACGCCCCTGCCTATTCGGTGTATAGACTGTTCCTGTCTCCTTTGAACCACGAAGCGAGGTTTTGTATGTTGCGTCTGTCCTTCTCTGTGTTGCTTTTTCTTGTAGTCGGTTTGTTTGTCGATGCCGCTCCCCCGGCGTCCGATGGCGAAAAAGCATCGGTTACGATTACGATTGCCGCTCCCGGTGACGGTTATCTCAGTGCCGCCCTTTACGAACCGAACGGCGGTCCGTTGGTACGCGGACTCCTGTTTGCCGCTCCCTGTAAAGCCGGAACGCAAACCATTGCTTGGGACGGAACTGACGATCTCGGTCGCGTCTGCAAACCCGGCGAATATGACGTCAAAGCCCTTTATTTCCCGGAAATTCCCAAACTACGCTACGTCATGAACGTCGGACGATCCGGCAATCCGCCCTATCGGACTTACGACGGCAAGGGCGACTGGGGCTCCAATCTCGATCATCCGACCGGTTTGGCGAGTAATTCCAACTCCGTGATGATGGTCTTCGGTTGCGTCGAAGACAACACCGTAACGGGCTTACAACGTGTCGATTTCGACGGCAATATCCTGCAACGATATTTCTCGTTCTATCCTTGGGACGGACGCACTGCGACCGCGATGGACGAAGAACAGATTTATCTGGCAATTTACAATTACCAGAAACAGCAATTGGAAGTCGCCGTGTACGAAATCGATAAACCGCGAGGCAAAATTTTCGCCGAACTCCCCGCTCCGCCGAACGCAACAACGAGCGGACTCTGGAAAGACCGAAACGTTGGATACAGCGAAGGCATGGCTCTCTCCGATAAATCGGTTTATGTGAGCGTTTCCTACGCCGATGCAATTTATCGCGTTGACCGAAGCGACGCTTCAATCGTTAAATTTGATCTTCCTTCGCCGCGTGGTCTTGCGTTTCACAATGGAAAACTGTACGCCGTCAGCGGAAAACAACTCGTCCGGCTCACGCCGGAGGGAAAACTCGACAAAACGCTCGTTACAGGCGGTGCATTGACAAACCCACGGGCGCTCGCCGTGGATAAATCCGGCAATTTCTATGTCGGCGACTCCGGTGCCGACTACTCACGCGACAACCTCCTACAGTCAGGAACACGGCAGATTTACGTCTATTCGTCGGACGGTAAATTGCTGCGAACCATCGGCAAGAAAGGCGGAATTCCCTATGAAGGCCGATTCGACAAAGACGGACTCGGTGTCATCACGTCAATAACGGTCGATCCGAACGGACGAGTTTGGGTGAACGACATTGCGACCGGTTTCAAACGGAACTCCCGTTGGTCGCCGGACGGTAAACTCGAACAGCAATGGTTCTCCCGAAAATTGCAACACCTTGCCGATGTGCTCAATCCGGGCGATCCGCGTACTCTTTATTCGATCCGCACGGCTTACGACGATTCGCCGCCCGGCATCTATGCCTACGACGTCGACATTGACAAAGGCGAATGGAAGCCGGCTTGGTTCTATGAATTGACCTACGACCGGATGTTCGATCCGGCAAAAGGTGTGTACGAAAGCCATAAACACGTCGGAAGCCAATTCAGCAAATCGCATCCGGATCGTTGCAGTCCGATTTTTAACTATGGCGACAGCCTCTACCACCACAAAGGTAAGGATTATATGCTCACCATCGAAGGAAATCACGAAGGATCAATCCATTTGATCGGACCCGATGCTCCGCCGAAGCCGGTCGCAATGATCGGATACCATCATTTGGACAGACTCCTCCCCGACGGAACCTGGCTTGCCAATTACGATCAGGGCGGACCGAACCGTTGGTTCACTTGGGTTGACATAAACGGAGACGGCGTGATGCAACGGAATGAATTGCGAATTCGGGAAGACGACCCGAAGTTGGCTCCGTTCAAACGAGTGTACGCCGGTGAGTTCGATCAGGACGGCTCAGTGTTGCTGATGTTTGTCGGTAATATGGGTCCCCAAGAGACTCTTCAACTGGGACGGCTGGCACCGCGTGAATGGTTGACAAACGGTGCTCCGGTGTACGATTGGGAAGACGTCGAGTTGTTGCCGAAGTTTGAAATTCCTGATTTTAAGGGCGGCGACGGCGTGAAAATACCGGGGTACTCCATGATAAACCTGCCGATCAAAACGGCGGACGCTTGGTATTCGATTATCGATCCGCGTAAGCCCAACGATCTGCGGCTGCCGGGAATCGACGGCGACGGCTGGTGGGCAAGCCGGAACTGGCGCAAAAAACTCGCTCGATGGGACGAAGACGGCAAGTTACTCTGGGCGGTCGGACGTCGAACGCCAGGCCGCGCTCAACCGGGCGAAATGTACAATCCGATTATGATCGGCGGTGTTGCACAGAATTGTGTCTTCATTGCCGACGCCATGACCATGACGTGGGTGTGGCACACCGACGGCTTGTACATCGGACGCTTGTTCCCAGACACCGCTTCCGGTTATATGGGACCCGATGGAATTTTTGTCGAACAGCAAGGGATCGGCATTTACGAGGACAAAAAAGCCGGAAAGGTGTACACCCTCGTAAACGATACGGCATGTGCGGTGCACGAAGTGCTTTTGCCGAAATTCACGTCGATCAGCGGCGGAAAAGTTCGTTTGAGTGCCGAAGTTGCTGACAAGGCGATTCCGTGGGACCCGGATGGCGTCGATCCATTGAATCGACCGACTTATTGGGCGGTCCGAAACGGTGCCAAGGGTCATTGGCCGGTCAAAGTGGACGGCGGTCTGGATGGACGTGAGGGATACGTCGATAACCGCAATGACGCATCGCGGCTCGGCAGTATGAATCTCTTGCTCGATGGGGCGAGCATCGGCGAAGTCCGTGCGGTGTACGATGAGAACAATCTTTACCTCCATTATATGTTGCGGTTGCCGACGCCGTTTGCGAATGCCGGTACGGAATTGCCGCTGTGTCCGTTCACGAGCGGAGCATACGTCGATATGCGCATTGCTCCGAATTGGGATCAGCCGCAACGGAACGATGTGCTGCCGGGCGACTGCCGAATCCTTTTGACTCGTGTTTCGGCGGGAGACGGCAAAGTCGAGGACTTCGCCGTCGGCTATTGGTCCAAACTGCAAGAAGGAAAGAAGGAACCGCAGATCATCCGTTCGCCTGCCGCAGAAATCTCCTTTGATCGAATCGGTCCGGTATCGGGCTTGCAGGTCGCTTGGAAGGACGACGGGTTCGACGAAAACCGCAAATTCTATCGAATGAACGTCGAGGTGGGAATTCCGCTCAAGGAGATTGGAATTACGGGAAATCCGGCGGACCGTGCGATTGGATTCGATGTATCAGTCGGCGTCGCCAACGCTCAAGGAACGCAACGTGAACGCGCAGCCCACTGGGCGGGAAGTTCGGAAGGAGTCGTGGTCGACCGTCCGGGAAGCGCCCGCTTGGTTCCGGCCACATGGGGAACGCTCCGTTTCGCTCCCTTGAAAACGGATTGATACGGTTTTCCTAACGCTCCAAGCACTTCCTTAATCGGCGAGAAAATACCGAACCAACGGGCGACCGATCACTTGGAATCCTCGCTCGTTGGCGTGAACGTAGTCCCGCATGAACCATCCGTAACATTTGCCGGAGTTCAGTATATATTGCCAAGTGATGCCGGTCAAGTCGATGAATTCGCAACCCTCTTCCTCGGCAATTTGTTGCAATTCCGCACGGAACGGAAACTTTTCCGCGTCGGGTTCAAACGTCCAGTTTTTCAAATGTCCCGTGTCCGCCGTACCAAAGACCGGAGTCATCAAGACAATTTCCGGCGATTGCTTTTCACGTACCTGATGGACCACGGTACGAACGGACTCCGCGTCGCCGTTGCTGATTCCGCCGATGATTAACAAGTCCGGCTCATATCGCAGGACATACTGTTCCACTCGGTTTTCTTCTTTATACCAGCGGCAGCCGGTCGAACTGCGGTTGGACAGTATTCTCTCGATTTTGCATTCCGGATATTCCCTTTGTAATACCAAGTGGAACTGCGACGACGATGTATCGCCGATGATACTGTCGCCGAGCATCACGATACGGAGCGATCCTCCGTTTTTCAGTTTCTCCATCGTTTTCGGAATGTGTTTCCAGCGATCTTTCGGCGGATCGTAGGAAATCGGAGACATCGTTGCATAAACGGCGTCTGCTTTTTCCAACGGCGACATACCGGCGTAGGGATCGACAACGTTGCCGTCAAGAAGAAAAGCACCGATCCGAGCCGCTTTATCTTCCTGAGCGGCAACGATCCGAAGTTTTAATTCGTGTTCCTTATTCCCGGATAGTCCGGCTGTGATTTTTGTAATGCGAAGTTCCGGTGTTGCCGAAGCGGACTTCGACGTGTCCAATTTCTCCCATTCTCCGCCGTTGATCGAGTATTCGTATTCTGGCGAGCGGTCATCGAGAACGTCCATCAGACCGATTTCGACTCCGTGGAATTTCAGCGACAATTCCTTGCCGGATTTGTCTCCGGTCAAAACGTGCCGAAAGTTTCTGATCGGCGACTCCTGCCCCATTGTCCAACCATCGGTGTACGTTACCGTTTCGTAATCGACGATCTTGGCCTGCTGCCGATGCGTTGCAGAAAACGGTTCCGGCAAACGATAACGAAAGAGTGCCTTTTCTTCCGGTTGAAATGCGTTAAGAGCGTTGACGAATTCCCAAACGGCTTCTGCAAAGACGGTCTCACCGACCGGTCCGGCTGTGGAACCTTCCGCGAAGAGTTCGTCTTTGCTCAATGTTCCCGCCGCGACTTTGTCCGCCGCATATTTCGCCAAATTGAGACTCGGCAGACCGTAATGGTCGGCAATCCGTTCGAGCCATGGAATGATCGGCGGCGTTTCTCCCGCAAGATAAGCGTCAATCATTGCCGGATTCGGTCGATAAATCAGCATAACGTCAAGGTCAGGACGGTAAGCGAGGATTGCCCGAACCATTCCTTCCCAGGAATCGACGATTTCCCGTTCGCTCCGTCCGGCGTCTTCCGGTACGAAATCGAGAGCGGCGAGCGTTGCGCTGTAAATTGTTTCGCCGTAAACCGGCACGGCACGGGCAACGCGGAAGGCGCCGTACCAAGACCCCATCGGAGCCGGATGCCGATTCAGCGAGATTCTCGCATCAGGATAGAGCGTTTTGAATCCGCCGAGCAACGCATCGGCGTGAGTCGTTTCGCCTTTCGGCGTTTTGGCCTTGAGAGAGTCGCCGCCGTAAAACACCATTTGTCCTCGATAATCGTTTTGCTGGAGCAGATCCTCCGTAAAACGATAAAAACAGTTCGGAATATTGTTCCGAATATTGTAGTAGGATGTTTGGGCTGGATAGTTCGCCTCCTCCGCACTGACTGTCCGAACGACGAAAAAGATCGAAAAGACACCGAGAAGGAACAAGAACGCTCCGAAGGTCGACGATAATCGTTTCATTGTACGTTAATTCAATATTGGAGGTTGCGCCCCGCAGAGCGGGGCGGTTAAATGGGCGATACCTATTCAAAAATCCACGTACCCCAAAGATTCGGCGTCAGCCGCGCTTCGCTGGGAACGTCCGAGGTAATTGCCGTCGCTTTGTTGCTCCAATAGGTTCGAGCCACCGTTACACCGGTGCTGCCACGGAGCAATCCGACGTCTCCGTTGATTTTCTGTCCCTTGGCCGGTTTCAGTCCGAGCAACTCCAACGGAACCGCGAGTTCATACGCACCGTTTTCGCCTTCGGCGAATTCGATCCGATCCGTGATGTCCTCGACACGGTCTATCGTAACCGTTTGCCAGGGAGAAGAAAACGGCACCGGTTCTTGCGTTCCCGGCACCACGGCACGGTAAAGGAGCGCCGTAGGCTTTTTGGCCACCATGGAAACGAGAATCCGCATATCCCCTTCAACCGGCGTTTTTCGCGCCGGATCGGCATCGGGATTCGTTCCGATCATGATGTCCAAACAACCGCCGGTCTTGAAAAGAGCGTTAGGCAGTTCTCCTGTGTTCTCCAACGGATTTTTCAAGTTGGTGCGGAACGCAGCGTACAGTTTGTCCTTCGAGACAGCAATCGCCGCCGTAATGTCGTACGGTTTCGATGTCGCATTGAAATAAGCCGCGATACCACTCCGGTCGATGACGGCCCAATCGGCTTCCTGCCAGTCATCCAAATTGCCATCGAGTGTAATGTCCGGCTTGTCGAGAGCGACTCTCAGCGTCGGTTTTCCGGCGAATCCTTGGCGGCGGTTTTCCGTTTCGACGAGCCAATTTTCCGCCACCTGGAGGTCTTGTTCCGTCAGTTTTAATTCAGTCGGCGCAATCTCGCGGACCAATTCGAGTCCGTCAACGCGAACAATCGATGATCGACTGCCGTCGACGACATAGATTTTTCCATCGGCGGCTTGCGTGATTGAAGGCCAAAAGTTTTCATCTCCCAGAGAGATGTCCGTAACGTCCATATCTTTTTCCGCAATCGGCATTCGCCACAGGGGAGCCTGCCGGTTGTCGTTGAAAAGTCTGGTAACGAACACGCCGTCGGAACCGAAGAGATAAATCGTTCCGTGATTGCCGTTGAGAGCGAACACCGGTTGGGAATATCCCGTTTTGACAAAGTCGCCCAACAGTCGGGTCGTACCGACGATTTGTCCCGGAAACTGATGCGGTGGAGCGTGGTGCGATGGATGCAGTCCGGGCCAAACGTTCGGATAAGACCAAACAGGTTGACCGCCTTTCGTTCCGCTCAACGAGTACTGTGAATAAGGAGTAACTCCCAAGGTTAGGATTGTTCGGTCATTTTCCGCATCATAGAGGGCCTGATCGCCGCCCGACGAACGCGGTCTCTGAACTTGCGTCGCAAGGATTTTATGAGAATCAAAGTCGAACCTCGGTGTATTGCCGACGAATCCGGTAGACCGATACAGAACGGTGTTGGATTCCATGTCGTTCGTGTGTTCGCGAGTGTTCGTGATCCGCGTCGCAATGTAATACAATCCGCCGTCGGCGGCACCAACCGTAACGCCGCCGGCATCGCCGATTTCAAATCGGGTTTCTTCCGGTTGCGGTTTGCCGTCGCCATTCAAATCGCACCAAAGAACTCGGATGCGATTTTGGTGTGCCGCTTTCTCCAAATCGACTCCTTCCGGAATGAGAGATTTGAAACGCTCTTCTGCGAAGACCGACCAATACCGTGCATCACCGAGGGCGCCGACAATTCGGGCGATACCGGTTTGCGGATCGTCATACCAAGTCGCGGTCAATCGGGCTCCGTTCGTGGGATTGCTGTTGTAGCAACTCGTGAAATAGCGTGGCCCATCCTTTCCTTTCGGATAGAGCGGCATTTCCGGCAGTTTTTCGGTATGGTGGCCGTCCGGCATGGCGGTTTTGTCGTCCGCCCGATAATAAACACGAGTCAGTTTCGACGTTCCCGAGTTCCGATCCAGTTTGAATTCCATACCGTGATAGAAGAACCGCGTCGGATCGACCGAATCGAGTTGACCGCCGCCGCCGTACTCCGAAGGACCGTAGAACGCCCGAACGAGTTTGCCGTCCTTCGTCCAGACGCTCACCCGTTTGGGTTGAAAATCGGTTTCCGTTACCCAAAGTCGTCCGTCGTCGTCGATGTCCATACCGTTTGGATTGTTCATCCGTAATTCGTCGTAAGGTCCCGCAGACGGAACGCCGGTTTTGCCGATCGTTCGAAGAACTCTGCCGTTTTGATCGAAAACCCGAACATGGTGCGAATTTCCACGCTCTGCAACAAAGATGCTTCCTGACGAATCAACGACGAGCGCTTTCGGATTGTCAAGTCCAGTGATGATCGGGCGAATATTCTCACCGCTTTTCGGTGTTTGTCCCTTTTTCCAACGGTACAGTTTATCTTCCGCCAGGAGATAGAAATTTCCGTCTTTATCGTAGGTGATGCCGCCCGGATTTTTCCATTCAACCGTCTCTTTTTCGGTTCCATCCTTTGCATCCAGATAGACCAGTTTATTGATCTTGCCTATCGCAAGGACGGCGATTCCGTCGTAAATGGTGAAGCCCGTCAAATAGGGCCCCCACTTAACTTCCGCTTGCGCTCGCAGAGGGTAATCCTCTTCCGTCGGTTTGAGACCGTATTTGACGACATCGTACTGTCCATTCTTTTTCAAGCCGGAAACACGGATTTCTCCATCTTGAGGGTCGCGATTGTTGGCGCCAGCCCCCCAAATCGAAACGACGTAACCGCAATGGTCTTCCAAGCGGTTGGCACCGAGATCACGGGCGAGATATTGGGCGCCGGTCCAAGCGCCGCCGACCCAACCGACTCCGCCATTTTTCGTAATGGAAAATTCCGGTTTGTCCTTGTCGATTTCGAACCAAGCCAGACCGTGTCCGCCTTCACTGACGTAACTTCCGAGATAGATCATCGGCGTTCCCGTCGGCGAATAGTCGGCGGGGAGCCACATCGCACAATACGCCGGCGTGTGATTCGTCAGCCAGCCGCCTGTATTGTCCGCCGTGTCCCATTGCGGCGAACCCTCGTTGTAAACGGACATTTCGTAACTCAACTGAATGGGCGGATGATACAGTCCCCGTACCCGATAAGTACCGGGTTCAACGAGCCGCTTGGGAAGATTGTAATGACCGTGATAGGCCGATTCCGGATCGCGGAGCAAGTCGTCGCTGCCGTCCCAATAGACTGTGTTTTCTCCCTTGGAAAACGGCTGGTCGCCGATGAGGTTCCGGACGCGGGTGCCGTCTTCTTTCTCGATGACCAACGTAACGAGGGCGTCTTCCGGGAGCGTAAAGCGGATCGGAATCGGCGGATGGTCCTCAAACGTCTTTCGATTCGGTATGACGGAGAGCAAATCATCCACGTCGCCCAGCGGAGCCATTGCGAAGATTTCGCCGAGCCAAACACGTTTGCCGTCAAAGACTTTTCCTGTGATGTGAGGATGATTATTCGATGTCGATTTCAAAATCCGCAACCGGACGGCGCGGGTCGTAATCGTTTCGCCGAAGTCGAACCAGTTGGGATCGACGTTTCCGTAACCGATAGCGACCTTGTCCGACGCGACGACTTCTTTCCAGTCGGCGGGATTCGTCGATTCCTTTGGATGTCCGTCATTGGGGCCGACGTAAACATCGACCGCCGCAGCGTCGAAGCCACACCAGATTGCTCCCAGACCTCGCAGTTTGGCCGGTTCGTCCCAAACGAGTGTTACGATCTCCGGACGTTCGACGGAAACGGCAAGTTGGACGCCTTGGTCGCCGTTGTCCCAAGGACCCCAGTCGTTGTAAAGGCCGTCAATCACTCTGCCGGCTTTTTGCAGTTCCGTTGACGTTACCGGCAAAGCCTGAGGAGCAACGTTAACGAAGCGGTCTTTCAGAACGTAAATTCCGCCGAGCCAACCGGCGAATTCGCGGTCGGTCGGCAAAGGAATATGCGTAAAACGGAACGCCTGGGTTTTCGTATCAGGAGGAAAAATCCAAAAAGAGAAAGACCCGTGATGCAATCCGGTTTCGGATTCCGTTACGGAATTTTCGAGAACTCGCCGACCGGGAATCCACAGTGAATCGTCGGTCAAATCGGCTTTTGTCGGATCAACGCCCGGTTTGAGTGCGGAAATGGAACCGAGTCCACGGATCAGAAGCGTACCGATGGGAATTTCCTCGTTCAATGGAACTCGCAGATGCCGGGGTCCCAGCCGATTGGACACACCGAAGTTGGGTCCACGATGGGAGGTCATCGACGTTTGCGTTGCCAGGACTTCGGCGACGCCGCGTTGGAGGACGACCGGTTTTTCGACGCCGTTTTCCCATTCGGCGAAGCCTTCGGTGCCGGGCGTTTTATTTGTTACGGGCGTTAGGAACTCGTTCGCCGCCGCTAAAGCGAAGGACGGAACAAGGCAAACGGCAAGAATAATCGCACAAAAATAGAAGAGACGGCGGGGGGGCTGTTTCATAGGAACTCTTGTT
>Ga0099364_10014465_pt1 | contig 10503 bp, 13 predicted proteins | sample TergutTh196P3_FD_73070 | JGI IMG/M metagenome (GOLD analysis project Ga0099364, IMG submission 73070) | Microcerotermes parvus P3 segment gut microbial communities from Pointe-Noire, Republic of the Congo - Th196 P3 | ecosystem: Host-associated > Arthropoda: Insects > Digestive system > Gut ...
TCAATTTGCGAGAATAAATTCGTACCTTCTAAAAAGGGTAATAAATTTGATTGAGCCGAAAATGTCCATAGGAATAAATCACGATTACCCAGTTTGGGAAACGCATTGTGCGAGTCATGGTAGTTGTGCAGTGCTATGCCCAACTGCCGTAGATTGCTTGAGCATTGTACACGCCTGGCCGCCTCACGCGCCGCTTGTACTGCCGGTAAGAGCAACGCAACCAGCATGCCGATGATTGCGATGACTACAAGCAGTTCTACTAGCGTAAAGCCGTTATTTTTTAATTGTGTTCTAGTTTTGTTCATGTTGTTTGGAAATGTTTTTTGGAAAAGGTTATTTTGTATGTTAATGAGTATGAAAAAACAGGCGGGCACCAGGTGCCCAATTAGCCTCCTTGCTTACTTGCACAGCCCTGACAAAACCAGTACCCGCATCCTTGCACAAAAAGACTACCCGATGCCCGCCCTTTTTCAATGATTGCCGCAGTCACAACTATGTACAACAGGAGTAGCACGTGTTGGTTGCGGAATGCTTCCCGGTTGAAGTGTTCTACCAGCCGGTCTTGTCGGGCCGGGATAAAGTGAAGCCGGGATTACCGGTGTTAATACCGGCATCGATGGCTCCGGCACTCCACGGTTATTAACCAGGTTTGACGGTGCTGGTTCTGTTACCGGCAATGGACGAATATTGTTCAATGCCGTTACCGCATTTTCTGTTGGTGCTGCTTGTGCTTGAGTTGGTGGACGAGCAGCAGTAGTAGAAGGTTCCGCTCCCGGCATGCGAATGTAATACTGTTGTCCGCCGCCATCTTCTGACATGTTGTTCGGCAACGCCTGAAAGCGGCTTCTAGCAGTAGGAGTCATCTTGTCGTAATCTTCCTGTGAAATCACTACCGGACGATCACGCTGGGGTGTTGCATTCGGCACACGTTGGGGCGGCGGATTCGGCAAGTCTTGACGCCGTACTATCGTAGGTGTTTCTCGGTTTTCCGGTGTTGCCCGTTGAGTTGCCGCGGGAGACGGCCGCGAAGACGCCGACGGCGTTGATTCCGATGTTATCGGAACGATGGTGTTGGTTCGCTGAGCATTATCTTCCGCAGACTCTTCTACTGAACCTGAAAATGATGCCCGAACCGCTTGATAGACTACTACGATTGTAATTAAAACGATTATCATGTGAAAAGACGTGATGCGTCTTTTCGGCTTGACGGTTTCATGTTGTATTGTATCTTCGTTATCATCAGGCAAGTCAACCGTTTTGACTTCCTGCTCTTTACCTGTTTTATCTGTTGACATAATTGCCTCCTTTGTTTGGGTTTATTGTTCTGTTGTGAATTAAAGTATCAAGCAGGGCATGGCTAAAAGCCCGGCCCCGCTTGATGAATGATGCTACTTCGGCGGTGTTACCGGCGGGCGTGTTGCTCCTCCCGGCGGTGCTGCTTGTGCCGCACTTGCTGAACCTGCTGCTCCGCTTGATGCCAACGGCTCCGCTGCAACTGATGCAAGTGTCAGCACCTGTTGTAGAAATTTTTGGCCAGTTTTGCTGCGCTCTTCACGGGTTAGTATCCCAAACACACAGCGAACATGCATAGCCGGTTTCTCCGGGTCCAATTCCGGCGAAGGTATTGATTCATGAACATCCCGTGAATATCCCTTAAACTGATACGTCGCTCCCGGCCATTCTAATACAGCACTGATGTAGGTGTTTGCATTGTCGATTTGTGTTGCCTTCTTGTCTTTGACCCGCGCTACGCCGCGTATGCTTATTCCGCCTACATAAGTAGAAATATGATCATCTGACAAGCCGGACTCGTCGTCCGCTATCTTCCGCCTTTCTACTGCTACTAACGATATGCTGCCGTTGCGGACATTGAATTTGACAAAGCCGGAAAGCATATAGTACGAACCTGTCGACGGTTGTTTGGAATATTCAGAATACTCCAATTCATTGACTTCTATGCTTACCTGACCGCCGAAAAACTCAAAGACAAAACTAGCAGGATATTCTCCGTTCGCTTTGCGAGCCTCGACAAATTTTCCAATGCCCTCAAACTTCGGCTTCTGCATCAATTCCCGAGCTGTTATCGCCATAAAATACTCCTTTACCCTTTGGGCGTTTTTTGTGCTACTGTGTTTGTGTTATTAACGAATTTCACGACAGCGTACCCAAATCGTCAGCACTTCCGATCCGCGGCCCCCATCTAGTGAAATTATCCCAAACGCACGGCTTGCATCTTGACGCTGCAAACTGCCAGCGTATACTACGCCGCCGTCTTGCAACAGCATGCCTTGCGATTTTAGAATGCTGGTACTCTTGTTCGGAACATAGGAAACCATATCTGCGCGGTCAAACGTTGATACTTCTAGTTCCATGTCCAAACTATAACGATTATCCGATACACGATGCAATAGTAATGTTAAAACTATTCCATCTTGAAATGTATCAAAGCCCGTCGTTGACGAGGCGCCGCCTTCCCAAGAGGAACGACGCTCGCGTGTTATCTCGTTGCCTACCGAAAATGAAGCCTCCCGGCCCTCTGATAGTAGTAGAATCGGACGTGTATCTATGACCACACTGCCTAATTTCCCGTCGACATCTACAAACATCGAAAATAACTGATTGATGTTAAATGCCGACGAAAATATATCTACGTGGTTTATTCGTAAGTCCGCTGTTAATCGAATGAAATCATCTTCATTTACCCGAATGAAAAAGACCTCCGCTAAATAGGAACGTTCACTGCGCTCCCGGATTGTCTCAATGTCTGCTACTAATTTCTGCACATTGGCGAAGGTGTCGGTTACCCAGATGAATGAGCCGATGATTGTCGTCTTTCCCGAACCCATAACCGACAAGGCTCGTTCTAGTTCACTTCGCGGTACCGGCGGTAACCGAATGACCGCTGATACCATATCGCCATCCCGAACGGTTCCCAGAAAGTACATGCCCTGGTGAGATGTTACTACAACATTAAATCGACGGGATATTATGCCCAATACATCATTTAACGGTTGTTCTACAAATGTGCCATCCAGCATCTCATTGTCCAGCGACTTGTCCCAACTGATTGGTACACCCGTCATTTCCGTCAACTGACGCATGCCGTCCCGAAAGGTACAGTTTGAAAATCGTACTGTTATCAACAGTTTTTCTTGTTCTGTAACTTCTTCTTGTATGTCCAGCGTTTTTTCAAAGCGAAGTGCCGAAAAAGTTGCCGGTTGCGCCGGGATCGGCGCACGAAACATCGAACTCTGTAACAGTGTACAGCCTACACTATGCCCCAGCATAAAACTTATGAGCATGATCACGCTTATCTGTGGTTTCATTGTTTTCTCTGTTGGTATATTTGTCCGTGGTTATTCTTCTCCCGATTGATCGGCGCCGGTTCGGCGGACCGACTTTATAATGTAATCTGTGCCATAGGCACAGATTGCTGTTTGTCAGGTTGCTACCGCTCTTTTCTGCTACAACGGCAACGCAATCCTCGTGCCACTGCTGCGCTGTGTCACTCTGATTGCTTTTGTTGCCGTTACGGGCGTTCTAAGTGCCGCCAGCGACAGACTATCGGTATCGGCGTGGCCGATTTTTTTTCCTGTCATTTTTGCTTTTCGCCCCATCGTTGCCCGAAGATTATGAGGGCGAACGACGGGACGAAGAAGCAAAAATGAAGCAATACAGAAAAAAAAACCAACCCCGCCATCTTTTTTTTATTTGGGTGAGGGACTCACTCCGAACAAAAAAGCAATTATCAGGGTTTCTCTGCTGCTTGCGGAATCGTCAGTAGCCGGTGCCGTCATCATCCCTGCCGCCGTCGCCTTCGCCGATACCGTAGCCGCTGTCATCAGAGTCATCATCATCATCAACTTCTTCATCAAAGTAATCCGAATAAGATGAACCGGTGCCGTACTCATCGCCGCCGCCAATGTTGTCGCCGCTGCCATGACCAATGTCTGCTACTCGCCAAGGAGGAACAGATTTTATGCTATGCTCCGCAGCTGGAGTTATCGACATGATCTCCACCACCTCGAAAACTTCTATCTCTGTTACAGGTACCGCAAACTTGCAATTTTCAGGTTTTTTAACACCCTCCTCTGCTATCTGGGACAGTGAACAAGCACCTTCCCAGTACCATAGCCGTATTGCGTTACGCAATACGACTCGTTGGTTAAAGTTGTCCTGCGATACCAAGTCGCCGGCAAAAATGCCAGCACCTATCGAACGTATTAGCACGTATCGCTCAATCATTGTTAGTCCTCCTTTCGTTGTTAAAGGTTTGTTGTTTTTCGTCATCTTCACGACGCAATCTGCGGTAGCATTGATGACTCCAGGTGCCCGCCAGTTCATGAACCATATCATGAATCTCAGTTGAAGCACGCGAATGTTCCTTGAAAGGAACTTCTATCGTGAAACTAAACAGCAAACGAATGCTGTTTTGCCGTTTACGTAACCATTTCGGACGCATTGTACCGCAGTCCACATGCATGCCGCGCCTAATTGGCAATTCCATAAGCACCTCCTTCCGGTTCTATACCGTAAAATTCGTTCCAATCCGACAATGAATCATGCAAGTCTTCATCGTCTTCAGAACCTCTACTACAGGAACTGCACTCAAACCTGTAACGGCTGCTACTCGACTGCCCTAAGGACATCGTGTTATAGTTAAATCGCCATGTTTTACTAATCAGCAAATCAGGATATTGATCACAACTCTTGCATTTATAGACATTCCGTGATATCTCATCTGGTATATTTGTCATCTATGTCCTCCTTTTGTTAATGTTTTTTTTGTTAAAAACGTACCCGTTTGCCAGAATTGAATACTACTACACCGCATTTTGCACAGGATACCGATAGAATCTCTTCTGTACCCTCGTAGTAGAAACTTTCACGCAATCGGACGCGTTTGCCGCCTTCTAATAACAAGCCATCCTGATATAACATCATGATCCGCTCGTGTCGATACTCAATTCGTTCTCGGGCATTAACGACGGACACCTGCTCAGCAGCACCGACCGGTAACGCTCTATCAACTCCGCCGCTAAATGCTCGGTTAACACCACCCGCCGTAATTGACGCTTGTTGTACTCCGCTTGACGACTCGACTCGGTCGAGTATAGGCGGCCCACGCACTCCAACTCCGGCTCTTGATTCGACTCTTTCTGATACATTCTCACCTCCTTTTGTTATAGTTGATTGGTCGGGAACTGTCGGTTGTTCGGACTCTGCTTTTTTCACTGATGGTTGCCCCGCCATCACCGCTTCTATTGCAATCAAAGGTAATTTAGTGAATGCAAAAAATATCATAAAAGGAAAAAGTATTACAAAAATCCCCTTCGGTATCAAATGATAGCCATGCTTTCTGGTAAACCACCATATCGCCTCTAGCGGTGTACGGTTTAATGACGGACGATCTCCCGTTACTACTGCACTAGAACCTTCTTTGCCATGACTAAATGTCTGATAGACCCGAAATACCGACTCCTTCATTAGTATGTTTTCTACGCCGCCGCTCCAGCGAATCGTCTTGCCGCGAAACATGCCCATCTTCACACGATAGTATTGCGTGTTGATACCAAACGCTGATTTCAATTCATATATGTCTGACAGATGAATGTTATACGGAAATCCAAAATAAATAGATTTTGCGTTGATAATATCAAGTAACTGGTCGGCTATGCCCAATACCGCCCTGGCAAATTGGTCAGTATGCTGACTCAAAAAATATAATTCCTGACCGCTATGACGATGTGTTGAAATCCAATTGACCAATCCCTTTTCTACGCTCAAACCGCCATGGCCATAGCCCATGTCCTTCGCTAAATGAAAATGTACCTCATCTATTATGATGACCGCTGTTGCCGGAAACTGCTCCCACCAGAACCGCTTAGCATCAAAAAATGACTGATCACAGTAATTCATATAATGTGACACATCTACCTCTCGGCCTAGACGCTTAGAGAGCGTCTCGTTTAACCCATCAAGGTTAAACTTCATGTTCGTCCAGATGCTGGAAGGATACGGCTTGCATTCCTTATGCTCGTACCGCAACCAGTTATCTAACATGTCTACTACTAAACTTGCCATGTGATAACTCTTTCCACTACCTGGTTTACCCGCTATGATTGACAGCATTGTCGTGTCTCCTTATTATCCTACTGTTGGAATCAACTTCATTATGAATTTACCCGCTAAAAAAAATAGTATAAATGTAAAAAATAAGCCTAACATCATCATCGTTTCCGTTATCGGAAAAAACTTGTCAATCTTGCCGGCATATTCCATTGCCAACGCTATCGTATCCGCATATTTTTCTACCGTCGACTCAAGTAATCCAAATGAGCCCAAAGTATCTAAAAAAACACCGCCTAAAAATAATAACGCATCACATATAATCCACGCCAGACCGAATTGTTCATTGAAGAAAAATCCATATATCCAGCCGCCTATTGTCTCTGCCAAAAAAACTAATCCTTCAAAAAATTTATCGCCATAGCCAAACAAGTTAGCCAAAAGCCATAATATAAATCCTCCTACTACTACTTTCCAACCTAATAAAAATTTCCCGACTCCTATGGCTACGGTACCTACTGCCTTAATCGGGCCGGCCATAGCCGCGAACGCACGCGTAACCCACCATATCGCCACTCCAATCCACTTTATCCCTTGCCAAAGAAGATAAAGTCCATACAATATCTGAGGCACAAATAGTATCATGTTAGTATTGACGTAAAACTGTTATTATTGTGAAAACAAAACCAAATATTAATAATGCTACTAAAATGTTTCGGGCAATTTTTACAATTTCCTTCTCTGCCCACTCTTCCCAGTCTATACACACTTCCCACTCTGGACTCTTAATGTCCAACAATTCAAACTCAGGGCCAGAAAAACATAGACGGTCAGGCAAGTCGCTACGAACATTTGTTAACTTTGTTACACTGCCGAATATCCCGTCAAACTTGCTTACTAACGAACCATACCCTTCTTGAATGCGCTGCGGTATCACTATCTCGACGGAACCCCATTCTATTGAAGGCATATTAAAAACATATATATCTTCAAAGTCCAGCATCGGTACATCCGGAAAATCCTGAAGATCAAAATCAGGACGCGCCGGTAAATTGCCTAAATCCCATTCCCAATCCGGCATGTTACCATTCTCATCTTCCCACTCCGGAAAATCCGGAAAATCAGGAGGCTCATCAGGCTCCTCCGGGTCATCTTCACATTCACAGTGACAGTCGCAACAACCTGTTCTCCACGGATCATTAGCATGCTGTATATGAAAAAATAAACCATATTCTGCTATACACAAATGTGAACAAATGAAAAGACAATGACGAATACACAATTCACAGCAGTCAATTACCGGTTCGTCTATATCGCCCCAATCACCGCCGCCGCCAATGTCACCTTCACCATCGCCTTCTCCCTCACCTTCGCCTTCACCTTCTCCCTCACCTTCTCCCTCACCTTCGCCTTCGCCCTCGCCGGAACCTTCGCCTTCGCCCTCGCCGGAACCTTCGCCTTCTCCCTCGCCGCTCCCGTCGCCTTCGCCCTCACCTTCACCGCCTTCTCCGGGACGATCACAATCGCAATAGCCTTCTTCATCACGCTCTTTCCAACATACAAGGCAACAGTTACACTCCCAGCCGCTCCAAGGACCGTCATCTGGACCAAGACGACATACCGGACATCTGCAAGCACAAATGCTATTTTCCCAACCTGGAAATACTATATCGCCTTCAAATAACACATGCTTCCAACAATCACGACAGTACAAACATTGACAGTAAGCTTTAGAACAAATAGGACAAGTATGTGCACACAAAAATGTTTGTTCTCCGCAATGTTCACATCGATAAAAACAATCATTATAAGGGCCACCACAATATTCGCACTTGCAAGTGCATAGACACAAAGGTTTCTTACAATAATGAAATGCGCATACACCACACTGAGGATCGTGAAGACAGCACCGGCAGTTAATCATAAAATAAAAACACTCAGCACAGATTGTAACCATTATGCTATCTGGAACTCCAATAGTTAAACGTTCATAATGATACTCATCCGAGAAAAAGGAGAATGAATCAATCCCTTCAAGTACATCTTCATAAATCGTACCTACGAAAGAAACACCTAAATTTACAGGGAAAACAACACGCATCGTCGACTCCCCAGGTCTTGAAATTAAATGACCAGATGTATCATCGTCTCCTAGATTAATTTGCATAAAGAAATTTAAATGCCCTTCTAATCCATACGGACCTGATTCGTCTAATACAATATACCTGCTATCACGATGAGCCGGCAAACGAACCCTTGCACCATCAGTAATTTCATCTATTGAATAATGTTCCTCTATTGTAACAATATCCTCATAGGGGAAACCTTGAGAATCATGCTTGATTACATATTCATGACGGTATATTGTATAACCTAGAAACTCCAGAGTATTCTTATCACGACGTATGTATAATTCAAATGGAAAATAAGAATTCCCCATTGCTTCCATTATAAAGTAATGAACTTGCCTAGCTCGATCTCCATCCCAAATAGTCGTCGTCGGTAAGACATTGAAATGAGTCAGAGGATTTGCCTGCGCAAAAAGAACGCACGGCATGAATGCCGTTATCGCGATTACCAATATCGATAAAAGTTTGTTTTTCATGATTTTTAATCTAACGAAGTTTTAATCCAAACAACATACTAAACGCCAAAAGTACACCCACTATGACAGACAACATCATAACTGTTCCCTGATGGTAGACGCTATGCTCGTAGTAAAAAAACTGCTGATGTTCCAGCAATTCTATCTGCTTACTCTGTAATGCTATGACCTGCTCTAGTAGTGTTATTATTACTTCCGCTTCCATGTGTGCTCCTTATATATTTTTCCTAAAATAACGATTTATCAAAAATGCCAGTATAATCGCAAGAGCTAAACCTAATAAAATTGCGATTGATGTGGCTGTATAAAATAATAAATCATCGAACAAAGATTCAATGTCTATCAAAGGCACAAACTCAAACGGAAAATAGGAGACTACTTTGCCGCCACTAAATGGATGTGGAATCCCTATCACTTCGCCGCTTTCTAGTATACCTATCATCGCATTAGGGCCCAAATCAACCGAAAAGGAAACATTGTCTTCATCCGTCGCCAGGCGCCCATATGAAACCACTCCGCCACGCTTTACCGCAAAATCATAGCCGTCCGCAAAGAAACTTGACGTCACACGAAACGTGCCGCACTCATATTGCACTAAACTACTTTGTAAATTCGGATTAGAATACTGTATCGCTCCGCCCGGCGTTACCATACTGCTTGTATAGTTAGACGTATCCCACGGATCGTACGTCAACGATAACGGCTCCGCCATTATCATCGACATCTTTATTATCAACAAAAACATTGTTAATAATATCACTATGATTTCATTGCGACTGATATTTTGCATTGTTTTTTGTCTCTTCCGTTTTCATAATTGTTTAAGGTTAAGGGGTTAGGTTATTGCCGGGAGCATTGGGCCGCTCCCACATGCAGAATTCTAAATGGTACGATTAAACCAGCCTCTAATTTTCATAACAAACAAAACTCCGAGACCGAGAATCAAACAGCCAGCAAGAAATCCAGCAATATAAGGCGTAACACTCGAAAACAAACTGGACGTGTCGATTAATGCTTGAAACTCTATTGATTCAGGCTGAAAACCACCACCACCCTGCGCATACAATGCCGTACTGCTTAATGCCATGACTAGCAGTGCCATTGCTGACACACTCATCACTCTTGCTTTTCCTAAGATTCCTTTCATAAAAACTCCTTTACCCAAAGGGTGTTAAATTCAGGCCGCATTGGCCCAGGTTAACTCCTACTACACCATGCAGTAGAAAGTGTTCGGGAATATAATGTCTTTATTACTAATAACGACCCTTTATGTCTCTTATAACGTTGATGCCATCACTAAAATAATAAAGACATTGTTTTTCTAATGTCAAATCAATTTTCTAAAAATCGGATATGCTATCGATGTTAAATAAATGAACACCGAAAATGCAAATCCTAATGTCAAACCCTGAAATATAAATTGTTCCATCATCCACCTCCTTGCGATAAAATGCTATCAAAATACTCTCGGCGTTTTCGGTCTGCTAATTCAGAATCTATCGTTGTTTTAATATCGAATGACTCATCATATACTACTTTGCCCGACACTCTGGGGCCTAACTCTATGCCGGTTTTATGACGGACTACCTCGGCTACGACATTTAGTTTTTCATGCAAGTCTATCACTATGGTATCTACCCAGCCATTTGCCAAGCCTTTTGTATCTTTTACTTCTACTTGTTCGCCAAATCGATATGCTAATGCTTTTGACATACATCCCAACGCTTGACGCTCCAATGCTACCGGATCACAAGATACTGATGCACGCTTTTCCCACTTCACTTCTGATACTTTACCCGTAAAGTGTGAGAAGAATGCCCGGCGAACAC
>Ga0099364_10014467_pt1 | contig 10500 bp, 7 predicted proteins | sample TergutTh196P3_FD_73070 | JGI IMG/M metagenome (GOLD analysis project Ga0099364, IMG submission 73070) | Microcerotermes parvus P3 segment gut microbial communities from Pointe-Noire, Republic of the Congo - Th196 P3 | ecosystem: Host-associated > Arthropoda: Insects > Digestive system > Gut ...
AAAAGAAAGTAACAAAGAAAAACGCGGCTTATGGGGCTGGGGGCCGCCGCCCCCGCTCGCCCCCTAAGAACCCCCGCGACCCCCCGCAGAGGTCGATGAATCTACACTTGCCAGCACAACAAGAAAAGAGCAATCAGAAAAACACATCTGCCGTCCGCTTTCGCCTTGCGAGGCTCAAATGCTGGGCGCGGGGAAAAAGATAATATGAAAAAAAGATAACGGATTTTTCCCCGCTTGCAAACCTTCAGTTAGCAGTGTAGCTTTGATGGACACTGTACAAGTAGGCACAAAGCTAAAGTAGGGAGCGACACCGGAAGCGCCCGCGCACGTAATTACAGCGGAAAAAGTCTTTGATATCTTTTATTCCTAATACCTTTTTTCGCGTTCGAGACCTGGAGCTCGGCTCGGCTGAGCGATTGGGCGGATTATAGGACAAAGCATATGACGTGCGCGATGAAGGGGACGAAGCTATGCGATTTGTCGGAGCGGGGGTCCGGGGTCTCCCCGGCGCGTTTGCTTCTTTGCGCGAGCAAAGAAGAGCCCCCGCGGCTTGAGCGGCTGGGCAGTGCGCAGCTACAATGAGAAATAGGCATATCGTAGGCACAAGACATGGGTTTTCATTTCACATTATAGGTCAACCGCGAAACTCGTAAACTTATTTATAATACCGAATTTTTTGCAAATAAACTGAAATACTACTGTTATGAAATTCATCCGTTCAAAAACATTCCTCGGTATTCTTACCGGCCTGCTCAACGGCTTGTTCGGGTCGGGCGGCGGCATGGTCGCCGTGCCGATGCTCCGCGGGCAGGGGATGAAAGAGGAAGAGGCCCACGCCACGTCAATATCGCTTATATTGCCGCTTGCCGTAATTTCGGGGTTCCTTTACCGGACTTCAAAGGCGTTCACGCTGACAGACGCGCTGCCGTACTTGCCCGGCGGGCTTCTGGGGGCGGTGTTCGGCGCGTGGCTGCTGCCGAAAATAAGCGGGCTTTGGCTTCGGCGGATCTTCGGCGCCGTGATTTTATTTTCCGCCGGAAGGCTGCTGCTGCGATGAGCATATTATGGCAGTTTTTATTGGCGTTTTCCTGTGCCGCCCTAAGCGCGCTCGGGATGGGCGGCGGCGGGCTGCTGCTGCTCTATCTTGCCGCGTATGAAGGGATGGCACAGCAAAGCGCACAGGGCATCAACCTGGTGTTTTTTATCCCCATAGCGCTGGTTGCGGTTTTGATCCACGCTAAAAAAGGCCTGATCCGCGCGGATGTCGCGCTGCGCTGTATTTTGCCGGGTGTTTGCGGGGTTGTTATAGGCTGGATGCTCGCGATGCGCATAGAAACGCAGCTGCTTTCAAAGCTGTTCGGCGGGTTCCTTTTGATTGTCGGTGTAAGGGAAATGTTTTCGCGCGCGAAGTGACAAATTATTTTTATGGGAATAGTGGAAAAAGCCCTTCCTTTTTGTGTAAATTAGTGATATAATATGTAAATGTACTTTTAAAGGGAGAAATGACTGTTGGAGAAGTTTATCGTTAAAGGCAGTTCCCGCTTGGCGGGGGAAGTTACCGTAGGGGGCGCGAAAAATGCCGCCGTTGCCATTATTCCCGCAACAATTTTGGCCAAAGGCCTATGTACGATAGAAAATGTGCCTAATATAAGCGATGTCAGCTACCAGCTCAAAGCACTCAAGGAGATGGGCGCGGATGTCCGTTATATCGCGCGCAATACGGTCGAAATAGATACAACAAATCTCAGGAACCCCGTTGTACCGTATGAGTTTGCGCGGCACCTCAGGGCGTCGTACTATAATTTAGGCGCGCTGATCGGCAGGTGCAGGCAGGCAAGCGTATCCATGCCCGGCGGCTGTAATTTCGGCGTGCGCCCTATCGACCAGCATATCAAGGGCTTTGAGTGCCTGGGGGCGGAAATTACCATAGACCACGGCATGATCAACGCCAAGGTCAAAAATTCGCTTATCGGCAGCCATGTTTATTTTGACGTGTCTACTGTCGGCGCAACGGTAAATGTCATGCTCGCCGCTGTACGCGCCAAAGGGCTGACGGTGATGGAAAACGCCGCCAAGGAGCCGCACGTCGTCGACCTTGCGAACTTCCTGAACTCCATGGGCGCGGATGTGCGCGGCGCGGGTACGGACGTTATAAAAATCCACGGCGTCGATATAATGCACGGCTCGTCCTATTCCATCATTCCCGACCAGATAGAAGCCGGTACCTACATGATCGCCGCCGCCGCAACGGGCGGGGATGTGCTTGTAAAAGATGTGATACCAAAGCACATGGAGGCGGTCTCCAACAAGCTTATCCAGGCGGGCGCGGTTGTAGAGGAATATGACGACGCAATCCGCGTGTCCGCCCCTGCCCCGCTGCAATTCGCGAACATAAAAACAATGCCGCATCCCGGCTTCCCCACGGATTTACAGCCGCAAATGGCGGCAATGCTGATAAAGGCACGTGGCACCAGCGTTATTACCGAAGGCGTGTGGGACGGCAGGTTCAGCTATGTTGAGGAGCTTGCGCGCATGGGCGCGAATATACAGGTAGACGGCAAAGTTGCAGTTGTGCAGGGCGTGCCCAATTTAACGGGTGCGCCGGTAAAGGCAGTTGATTTAAGGGCAGGGGTCGCGATTATAATCGCGGCGCTTACCGCAAAGGGCGATACGGAAATTGAGGATATTTTTCATATAGACCGCGGGTATGAGCAAATAGTGGAAAAGCTGTGCAACCTCGGCGCGGACATAAGGCGCGTCCATGTGCCGGACTTGGAAAGAGTTAGGGTTTCGGGGAAATAAATAAAATTCGTAATGTGTAATGTGGCTTTATGTAAATTTACCGCTGCAGCCGGGATGTATGCATCCTCGGTTTTGTTGCGGGTTTTTGTCACTACTTAAAACAGGGAGGTATTATGTCAGAAAAAGCAAAAACCGGTCAGGAAGCAGCCGCGGGCAAGGAAAACAAAACCCGCCGCAGGCGCGCGCCTTCGCGAAACGGCGCGAAAAACACTCAAGCCCTGCCGGAACAGCTAAACCCGGATTTGGTAGACGCTTTATTAAGCCCTGCTAAAACGCCGGAGAAAAGCCTCGCGGCAAAACGCGGGGATAAGCCGGCAGAGCAGACCGGCCGATTTGTGGAAAACAAAGCCGTCTCGCCGGGGATGCGCGTGCAGGGGCAGCGGCAGAGGACAGGGCGGCAATCCGCAAAAAGAAAGAAGCTCCTGCGCATTATCCCGCTGGGCGGGCTTGGCGAGGTAGGAAAGAACATCACGGTGTTTGAGTGCGGGGACGACGCGGTCATCGCGGATTGCGGGCTTACCTTCCCGGACGAGGCAATGCCGGGCATCGACCTTGTAATCCCCGATTTCGCCTATGTGCTGGAAAACCGCGAACGCCTGCGCGGCATTGTAATCACGCACGGTCACGAGGATCACATAGGCTCGCTCCCGTATCTTTTAAAGCACGTCAGCCTGCCTGTTTACGCCACGAAGCTGACTATCGGCTTAATAGAAGGCAAGCTGAAGGAGCATGGCATCCTCGATAAAACCAAGCTGCATATCGTAGAGGCGGGGGACAGCGTAAAGCTCGGCTGTATGTCCGTGGAATACATCAACGTGAACCATTCAATCCCCGATGCCTGCGCCTTCGCAATCGCAACGCCTGTAGGCACTGTAATCATGACCGGGGATTATAAAGTGGACCTTACCCCGATAAAGGGCGACGTGATAAACCTGCCGCGTTTCGGGGAGCTTGGCACAAAGGGCGTGCTGGCGCTGCTGCCGGATTCTACAAACGCGGAGCGCGCGGGAAGCACGCCCAGTGAGCGCACGGTGGGCGAAAGCTTCGATAAAATTTTCGCGGGGGCGCAGAACAAGCGGATCATCGTGGCGTCGTTCGCGTCGAATGTCCACCGCATACAGCAGATCGTAAACGCCGCTGTAAAATATCAGAGGAAAGTGGCGGTTTCCGGGCGCAGTATGGAAAACGTCGTAGCAAAGGCGCTGGAGCTGGGTTATCTGGATGTGCCCTCGGGCGTACTGCTGGATATAGACAGCGTGGCGAAATACCCTTCCGAGAAAATAGTAATCGTTACCACAGGCAGCCAGGGCGAGCCTATGAGCGCGCTGAGCCGCATGGCAATGGGCGATCACAGGAAGGTGAACGTGACGCAGGACGACTGTATTATAATTTCCGCCACGCCGATCCCCGGCAACGAAAAGCTTGTCACCCGCGTAATCAACGAGCTTATGAAGCTCGGCGCGCAGGTGGTGTACGAGCGTATGTATGACGTACACGTTTCCGGCCACGCCTGCCGGGAAGAACAAAAACTTCTGATAGCCCTGACAAGGCCGAAATTTTACGTACCGATGCACGGCGAATACAAGCATCTTAAAAAAAGCGCGGAGCTTGCTGTCACGATGGGCATACCTGCGGCAAATATCTTCATCGGCGAAAACGGGCGCGTGCTGGAAACCGACGGCAAAACCATGAAGTGGAACGGCGCGGTAACAGCCGGCAAGGTTTTGGTGGACGGTCTCGGCGTAGGCGATGTAGGCAGTATTGTCCTGCGCGACCGCAAGCACCTGGCGCAGGATGGGCTTATAATCGTGGTTGCTTCAATCGACAGGAAAACAGGGCGGCTGACCGCAGGGCCTGACGTTGTGTCGCGCGGGTTTGTATATGTGCGCGAGTCCGAGGACATGATGGACAAAACGCGGGAGATCGCAAAAAGAAGCATCCAGACCTGCATAGAGCGCAATTCGCGCGAATGGGGCTTTATGAAGGCAAAGGTCAAAGAGGATGTGGGCGATTACCTGTGGCAGATGACAAAGCGCAACCCGATGATTCTGCCGATAATACAGGAGGTTTGATTTAAATACAAGTTTTGCGGTTTGCGTAAACTCCCTCCGGCGTCTGCGGACGCCACCTCCCTCAAAGAGGGAGGCAAAGTCCCCCTCTTTGAGGGAGGCAAAGTCCCCCTCTTTGAGGGGGATGTCAACGAAGTTGACAGGGGGAGTTCGTAGGGGACGGCGTCCTCGACGTCCCGAAATTCCCCTCCTTGGAGGGGTGGCGCGTATGCGCCGGGGTGGTTTATAACACGATTTTATCTTCATTTATTTTTCACCGCTCAAGCCGCGGGGGCTGTTACTTTGCAACGCGGCAAAGTAACCAAAACGCGCCGGGGAGACCCCGGACCCCCGCTACGACAAACCGCATAGCCCTGTGCCTTTCATCGCGCACGTCATATGCATGGTTCTATAATCCGCCCAATCGCTCAGCCGAGCCGAGCTCCAGGTCTCGAACGCGAAAAAAGGTATTAGGAATAAAAGATTATCAAAGACTTTTTCCGCTGTTATTACGTGCGCGGGCGCTTCCGGTGTCGCTCCTTATTTTAGATTTGTGCTTGCTTGCCTATGTGGCTCTGTGTTCAAAATAAATGATTATGCATTATGAATTATGCACTTCACACCCCCCCCGCAACTTCAAAACTCAGATAAAAATTCAAAGGAGGGCAAGAATCCTATCATGGACGATCCCGACAGTAGTATCACAGTCTACATTATTTTGGCGGCGCTGATATTGGCGGCAGCGTTTTTCGCCATGGGCGAAGCCGCCGTAACGGCTTACGATGCAAGGCTGCGCAAAAACACTGCCTTGAGTGAAAAGAAGGCAAAAATCCTCGCGGGCTTCCTCGAGCGGCCCGAGCGCTTTCTTTTGGCGACACGCGCGGGCATTACATTTTTCGGCTTTATGGCGGCGGTTATGGCGGCGCATCTTTTCGCGGGGAGGCTTGGGGCGGCTTTACAGGGCATATGGGACATACCGGAATTTATTCTTAGAGTTGTATCGGCGGTGCTTGTCACTTCGGCGGCAGCGTTTACCGTGCTGGTTTTGGGAGATATAGTGCCAAGGCGCATTGCGTCCCGCCGCAGTGAGGGGACAATGCGCGCGCTCTGCGGGCCGCTTTGGCTGGCGCAAAAGCTGATGCGCCCATTCACTGCCGCGGCTTACGGCACAGCAGGGCTGATCCTGCGCTTTTTGGGCATCGGCACGGATGAGTTTACAGGTGAAGTCACGGAAGAGGACATCCGCATGATGATCGACGCGGGGGAGGAACACGGCAGCATCGGCGAAAGCGAAAAAGAGATGCTGCACAGCATATTTGAGCTTGACGACATCGACGTGGAGAATATGATAACCCACCGCACGGAGCTTACCGCAATCGATGTGCTGGCGGGCTTTGACGAAACAATAGCCCTCGCGACAGAAAGCGGCTACTCACGCATCCCCGTTTACAAGGACGATTTGGACAATGTCGTCGGCATTTTGTACTCCAAGGATTTACTGCGCCTGGTAAACAGCGGGCGCGAGGGCTTCAGCGTGGATAAATATATGCGCGCGCCCCTGTTTGTGCCGCAGTTCACCAGCGGCAAGCTGCTTTTGAAGGAGTTCAAGGAGAAAAAAATCCAGATGGCGGTTGTAGTGGACGAATACGGCGGCACATTGGGGATTGTCACAATGGAGGATGTCATCGAATCCATCGTCGGCAGTATACAGGATGAATACGATGACGACGAGGAGCCGATTGCACGAACCGGCGAAAACCAATTCTTGATAGACGGGCTTACGCCGCTGGAGGATGTGGCGAGGTTTTTCGGCCTGGAGCTTGAGGACGAGGACGATTTTGACACCATCGGCGGCTATATTTTGGGGCGGCTGGGCTATATCCCCGAGGGCGGCGAATGTCCCGGCGTGCCGGTTGAAGGCGTGCTTTTCACCGTGCGCAGCATGGATGAGCGCAGGGTGGACCGGCTTGAGGCCTTCGTAGGGGCATTGTGAAAAATGCTCATTTGCCGAAATGTCAACCATAAACGCAAGTTTCCATTTCGGAATTCGCGGATCGATAGTAATCATGGTTACATCACATTGCATTTTCTTGCGGTAATCAATTTTTCACAATGCCCCTAGAAAAATAAAAATAGGGAAAGGATGTATATCGCCGTGGCTAGTGAAATCGCGTCCCCCGCCAACAGGCCAAGGGACCTGCGCGACCGTAATCTGCGCCTGGTTGTCCGCCTTTTCCGTGAAAAAGGCATCCTTTCTATACAGGAAGCCGCCGCCGAAACAGATCTGAGCCGCACGACCACGGCGAAAATAATCGCCTACCTGCTGGAGTGCGGGCTGATTTTGCCGCTGGGGAAAGGGTCTTCCACACCTGACGGAGGCAAGCGCCCGGAGGTTTTCTGCCTGAACGCAAGCTCTGTTTGTGTGATATCAGCGTTTTTTACGCATTTGGGGATAACGGGCGTTTTATACGACCTTAACTGCGACAGGCTCTCCGACCTCAGTGTGAAAACCGGCATATCCTACGAAGAAAACGCCGATGCTTTGGCGCAGGCAGTGACGGAACTGCAAAAACGCTCCGGCCTCAGCCCCGGGCAGCTCTGCGGTATTGCCGTGGGCTGCAGCGGCATTGTGGACACAGGGCGCGGGGTATTGCGTTACCCTAACCGTGTAGGCTGGGAACCGGGGCTTGATATCGCGGGGGATTTGCAGTCGCGCCTTAATTTTCCCGCGAAAATTTACGTAGATAACACCTGCCGTTATTTTGGCTACGCGGAGGCAAACTTATCACATGGGCGCGGCGAAGGCACGATGGCTACGGTTTATTCCGACCGCTTTTCCGGCGGCTGCGTTATCACCGGTGACAAGCTGCTGCGCGGCCCGGGCGGATTTGTGGGCGAGCTTGGGCATATGGTGCTGGACGCGGATTCTAAGGCAGTCTGTGCCTGCGGGGCGTCTGGCTGTTTTGAGGCTTTGGTTTCCGGCGCGAATGTTGCCGCCTATGCCGAAGAGATTGCGGGGCAGTTTCCAAACAGCCCCCTGCACGATGAAACAGTCTGGGGCCTGCAGGATTTTTTCGCTGCGTCAAACAACATGGACCCCTTTGCTATGGCGGTGATGGATAAGGTCGTAGGGTACTTCGCCGCGCTAATCCGCAATATCATCCTGCTGCACGACCCGCGCCGCGTCGTCATACAGGGCGCATACGCGGACGGCGGCGAATACTTTTTGCTTGCGCTCAGGGAAGCGGTACAGAATTACCCTTTTTATGGGATAAAGCACAGCCCGGAAATCACATATTCGCAGCTTAATTTTACATCCGACAACCCGGACAATTTCGCGCTGGGCGGCGCGATTTACGCGGTGGATAATTATATCGGGCAGTTTGTCAGGGCGAAGCCGTAGGGGGCACAACGCGCCGCAGGTTTTAGGATTTAGGATATAGGTTTTAGGGGTAGGGTCGGGGTTCCATCCCCGACCGCGAATATTTAATTCGCCTTTGACGGTCGGGCATGGAAGCCCGACCCTACAAATTTCTTCCCTTCCTGAATCCTGCCGAAGGCAAAACACCCGGCGCGAAGCGATTTATCGCTTCGCGCTACCCTCTTTAAAAAAGAGGGTACGTCCTACGGTTGCTTTGCGCTTTCTGATGAAAGAATAAATATTGTTGTAGCCTTACCCTCTTTTTTAAAGAGGGTGGCACCGTGACGACTTGTTCGTCGCGGTGACGGGTGTTTTGCCTTTGCCCTGCAACTCCCCCTGTCACTTCGTGACATCCCCCGAATAGAAATTAGAAAATAGGAATTAGAAATCTTAGTAAAGGAAGAAATTTGTTGTACCGTCCCTTACTATTTTCCATTTTCTAATTCCTAGCTACTATATGGGGCGGTGGCGCGAAGCGCCGGAGGGAGTATACATCAACTGCAAAGCTTGCAATAATCAAAACTCCGCCAGAATTTTTTCGGTCAGCGCGTCTACTTTGGAAAAATCTGTTGCCTGTATGTAGAACCCCTCAAGTTTTTTGTGTGCTTCCTTGGCTTCGCCGAGCAGCACCGATGCCCCCGCGACCATTTGCGCCGCGGCTTTTTTATTATGACTAAGGCGCTTGCGGTGTTCTTTGAGCTTATCCTCATCCATAAACCGGCGGCTGTTTATGATCCGGTAAGGGTCGATGTCAAGGCTGAAATCATGGAAGCTGTTTGAGGTCAGGAAGCCCGTGCCTGTTTGGGGCAAAAAAAGGTGTTCGAGCTTATCATAAGGCCCCAGCGGGCAATAGCAGCTAATGACATTGCAGCCCGCCGCAAGCGCGTGTGTGCGCATATAATCCAGCAGCGCCCCGGAAACCGCGCCATATTCATCGTTTATCAGGTACAAGCGCTTACAGGTCGCTTTCGCGCTTTCTACAAACGCGGTGACGCCCTCGCCCGTAACCGCGGAAAGAATACGCACTTGTTCCTTGCCGTTTTCCCCTTTATGCCCCGGTTCACGCAAGGCGAGCCTGGCGCAGTAACCGGCGAGCTTGCGCTCATTCAAACACTCCGCGGCTATCCGCCTGCTGTCGCCCCTAATCGCCGCCGCCGCCCCTAAATAACGGCAGCAGTGTTCGTGGCACCGCCCGCACAGCTTTGAAAGCGCGATAATCCCGGCCCGGTCCTTAAACAGCGCATCTGTATCCCAGCAGGATGTCAAATCGATTATAGATTCAACCGCGCCGGGATATTTAAGCTCTATGGAATGGGGCAAGGTCCCGTCCGCCGCGCATATTTTCAGCGACGGGCATATTACCCCATCCAGGCTGTCGGTATCGGACGAACAACGAATTATTTCAACGTCCCTGCCCTGCCCGCGCCAATGGTCCGCCAGCCGCCCCAGCAAAGTGGATTTCCCGCTTCCCGGCCCGCCTTTTATCACCAGGCAGCGCCAACCTTCACCCGGGCCTGTAAGCTCACTAAACCGCGACACAAAGCCATGCGGTGTGTTATACCCCAAAAAATATGTTACGGACTTCCCTTTCGATATCATCGCCCGGCCCCCCGATTATATGTTAAAGTATAGATGATTTATACTATTCCGCATATATAAAACAGGTGAGGCGGCGGCGCAGCGCCGCAGGTTTTAGGTTTTAGGATTGAGGATTTAGGGTAGGGACGAAACAAAAAAATTCGTCCTTTTCCTAAAACCTCAAACCTATATCCTAAAACCTGCCGAAGGCCGTAGGGGCGGCAATCTGCCGCCCGAAATTCCCCTCCGTTGGAGGGGTGGCTGGCGGCGCGGAGCGCCGCAGGTTTTAGAAATAAGGTTTTAGGTTTTAGGAAAAGGACAGTACAACAATTTCCTTCCCTTCCTATATCCTCAATCCTAAAACCTCAATCCTACCGAAGGCAAAACACCCGTCACGAATCGATAAATCGCTCCGCGCCACCCTCTTTAAAAAAGAGGGTACGTCCTACGGTTGCTTTGCGCTTTCTAATGAAAGAATAAATCTTGTTGTAGCTTTACCCTCTTTTTTAAAGAGGGTGTCTTCAAAGCGTTTACGCTTTGAAGACGGGTGTTTTGCCATTGCCCTTTCCCTGCTGCCCCCTTCGCGCACGAAGGGGGTGCCGTCCGCAGACGGCGGGGGTTGTTCCCATAATTCGCTGCCAAAGACAACCC
>Ga0099364_10014468_pt1 | contig 10500 bp, 9 predicted proteins | sample TergutTh196P3_FD_73070 | JGI IMG/M metagenome (GOLD analysis project Ga0099364, IMG submission 73070) | Microcerotermes parvus P3 segment gut microbial communities from Pointe-Noire, Republic of the Congo - Th196 P3 | ecosystem: Host-associated > Arthropoda: Insects > Digestive system > Gut ...
TCGATTGTATCTCCTTCCTTTACTTCATCCAGCCTGTCCGTCACAGAATGAAAGCCGGCCAGCATACCAAAAGTCAGCCTGTTACCCACAATCTGAAGGTTTGGATAACGTTGCCGCAAGATACGGATACTGCCTGCATGGTCTGGCTCCATGTGATTCACAATCAGATAATCCAAAGTGCGTCCATTCAGTATTTCTTCGATTTTCCGGATAAACAGGTCTACATAACAAATATCAACCGTATCAATCAATACGGTCTTTTCGTCAATAATCAGGTATGAATTGTAAGAAACACCGTAGGGTAATGGCCACAGATTTTCGAAGAGATTTTTTTGGCGGTCGTTCACGCCAACATAATAAATATTGTTTGCTATTTGTTTCATTTTTTTGAACGTTTGATTTTCTTGGTTGAAACTACAGGTTCCGGGGTCGGTTTCCTTGTCATTGCCCGCCAAATAAAGAAGATACCCATCAGCACAAACGGAATACTTAACCATTGCCCCATATCAAGCGTCATGCCTTTTTCAAATTCTTCCTGAGGCAGTTTTAAAAATTCGATAAAGAAGCGAGAGCCGAAAATGCATATCATAAAGATGCCGAAAATCAGCCCTTCCCGTTTCCACGCATTCTTTTTGAAGTACAGCCACATACACAACACAAAGGTCAGCAGGTAGCAGAGGGATTCGTAGATTTGTGTCGGATGGCTGGGTGGGGAAAAAATGGGCGCCGCTCCCTGTCTCCAGTAATGAAGATTCTCAATAAAACGAAATCCCCAAGGCAAATCAGTCGGTTTGCCATATACTTCGTGATTCATCAAATTCCCCAGACGTATCAATGACGCGACCAACCCTGTCGGGACGACCAATTGATCGAATGTCCACATCATACTTCGGCGAGAATAGTATTTCGAGAAAAAAAAGATGGCAATGATAATACCTATCACACCCCCATGGCTTGCCAACCCTCCTTCCCAGACTTTCAATATTTCCAGCGGGTTCGACAAATAATAGGCTGGTGCATAGAACAAACAGTGTCCGAGGCGAGCTCCGATGACCGTTCCGCCAATCGTGAAATATAACAGCGGGTCTAACAGGGCAAGATTAAGTTTTTCCTGTTTCCACATCCGCTCAACTATTTTATATCCAATGATAAATCCCACAAGAAATGCCAGCGCATACCAGCGAATCTCTCTTGCCCCAACTGTAAAAATGGCAGGGTCAACTTTCCAGGTAATCTCTAATAATGTCATATCAAATAATTAAAATGCTGATTTTTTAAACTTTTTAACATATCCACCACAAAAGTAATGATTTTCGGATGATTTACAAAACAGGATTGGCAGAAAACGTGAAATTAGTTTACAGATGCCGTTTTTTTTTCTGAATAACTTTCTCTTCCGCCTGTGATAACACAGAGTTTTCAATTTGGAGTCTGCAAGTTTGTTTCTTAAGGGCGCTTCTAAAAACCCATTAATGCGCGAATCAGTTCGTCGGCAGTAATATTTACAAGGTAACCGGACAGGTTGGTCTGTTCTAATTTGCGGCGGATATGCGTTTCGTTGTGGGGCGTTCCAGCAAGGAACTGTTCAAGCTCAGCTATATCCCCGATATGAAAAAAATCACCGAAAATACGGACATGCCAGATGATACCGTTTTGTACATCAAGGTGTACTTCAAGATGACCGCCGCCTGTTTGCAGGCTGTTTACCATATTATAACCGGTCGACTGTCCGAAATTCCATTCCCATGTAGCATATTTTTCATCGCGCAGTTTACTGATAGCGGCAATATCTGCGTCGGAATAATTATATAATCTGCAATCCGGATAGTTGTCGATCATGTAATCAAGCAGCATAGTGCGGAACGCTTCCGGTTCAAGCGGCTTTTTGAGGTGATTGCTGATATTGGTTACGCGGCTACGTACCGATTTAACGGCTTTATCGGAGAATTTAGAAGGGTTAACGTTCAAAGCGCCGGAAAGATCGGCAAGTTTGGAGGCAAAAAGCAGTGTGCCGTGATGTAAAACGCGACTGCGATATACATGCTCGGCGTTGCCGGAAAACTTCCTGCCATCTATCACCAGGTCGTTGCGTCCCGCGAAACGGGCATCTACATCGAGCGAGCAGAGAACGGCAAGGATGGGTTGTGTATATTTTTGAAAATTAATCGGCTGGCTGTCCCGTGTGTTTTCAATAAAGGTGAAATTGATGTTTCCCAAATCATGAAACACAGCGCCTCCGCCTGATAATCGCCTGACTACTTTGATCCGGTTTTGTTTTACATAGTCAGGATTGATTTCGGCTAATGTGTTTTGGTGTCGACCTACAATCACTGACGGGGCATTGCGCCACAGCATAAAACAGTTCTCAGTGAAATTTTTGAGCGCATATTCCTCTGCGGCAAGGTTGAAATACGGGTCGGTATGATGGTCGTTGATGCAATACATTTATGACGGTTTGAATCCGATAATTTCCCTCACTTCTGACAGCGTTTTGGCTCCGCTTTCCCGTGCCTTTTCCGCACCGGTTCGCATGACTTTTTCCAGGTATGCATCATTTTCGGATAACTCAATAATACGTTCGCGAATGGGTCCGAAAAACGAGATAACATCCTCAGCCAATTGTTTTTTCATATCTCCATAACGAATGGAACAGTCATTATATGCCTTTTCAAAATGGACGACTGTTTCGGGCAAAGATACATGTTTCATCATCGTAAACAGATTGGTTATCTCCTGTGATTTCTGTTGATTTTCCTGTGTAGGACCTTCATCTGTTTTCGCCCGCATGATTTTTTTTCGAATCTCTTGCGGCGAATCCTTTAAATAGATGGCATTTCCTTCCGTTTTTCCCATTTTTGTGCTGCCGTCCAGACCCGGAATCTTTACCAGGTCTTCATCAAAATTATACGCTTTCGGCTCTTTAAAATAATCAATATTATATAATCTGTTGAAGCGGGATGCATATACGCGGGTCAGTTCCAGATGTGCTTCCTGGTCTTTTCCAACAGGCACATAATCGGCATTATGGATCAAAATATCGGCAGCCATCAACGTCGGATAGGTTAGCAGACCGGCATTGACATTATTGGGCTGCTGCCGTACCTTATCCTTAAACGTTGCGCAACGTTCCAATTCTCCCAGATATGCGTTCATGTTAAGGAACAGATAGAGTTCGGCTGTTTCAGGCAGGTCGCTTTGTACGTAGATTGTGGCTGTTTCGGGGTCAATACCCGAAGCTAAATACTCGATAAGAACCTGTTTTATATTGTATTGTAGATTTTTGGGGTTAGGATGCGTGGTCAACGAATGATAATCGGCAATAAAGAAAAAACAACGATTTTCATATTGCATTCTCACAAAATTCCTCATTGCTCCAAAATAATTACCCAAATGTAAATTCCCCGTAGGTCTGATTCCGCTTAATACTGTTTCCATTCCACTTATTTCGTTTTTATGGGTGCAAAGATAATCATATTTCGCATTTTCATAGTCAGGGATTTTGTTGATTTCGCAATTTGAACTAAATTTGCGAAAAAATATTATGGATTGCTTCGTTCCTTGCAGCTAAAGGCAGCTCGCAATGGCGGTGTACGTATCGTCATTGCGAGGACTCAGAGCGAAGCGAACGGAGCAATCCGGAGAAAAAATAAAATCATTGGTTTATATTATTTGCATAATAGATGGACGAACTAAAAAAACTATACTTACTATATACCGGTCAGCAGGCTGAGGAGGTGCAGGATTTGCTGCCGTTGTCGGGGTCGAATCGCCGGTATTTCCGTCTTGTGGGGGAAAGGAATCTGATCGGCGCCGTCGGTACTTCCATCGAAGAAAACAATGCCTTTATCTATATGTCCGGGCATTTTCGCCGGAAAGGACTGCCTGTTCCGGAGGTATACTGCTATTCGGACGACAAACTATGTTATCTGCAGGAAGATTTAGGCGACACCTTGCTTTTCAAAGCAATCGAAAAAGGACGTCAAAACTGCATGTTTGATGAGGGTGAACGCCGGCTGTTGCATAAGACCATTTCAATGCTGCCTGCCATACAGGTTTTAGGGGCGGAGCGATTTGAGTTTTCCCGCTGCTATCCTCAGTTTGAATTTGACAGCAGGCAGATCATGTGGGATTTAAACTATTTTAAGTATTGTTTTCTGAAAGCTACTGGTATGGACTTTCAGGAAAGCCGGTTAGAAGATGATTTCCATCAGATGTGTAAGGTCTTGCTGCAAGACCGGTCAGAGACGTTTCTATACCGCGATTTTCAGTCGCGCAATGTGATGATCAAAGATGGCGAACCTTATTTTATCGACTTTCAGGGAGGACACAAAGGACCCGTTTATTACGATGTTGCTTCTTTTCTCTGGCAGGCGAAAGCAAATTATCCGAAAGAACTTCGCGATGAACTGTTGAACAGTTATATCAAATCATTACGCGCCTATATTCAGGTAGATGAAGCCGATTTTCGCAATCAGTTGCGGCATTTTGTGTTGTTCCGTTTATTACAGGTGTTGGGCGCTTATGGTTTCCGTGGTTATTTCGAGAAGAAACCGCATTTTATACAAAGTGTACCTTTTGCCATCAATAACTTGCGTGAACTGTTGTACGAAGCTTACTCCGAATACCCCTACCTGTGCGATATGCTGCGTAGACTGACCGCATTGAAGCAGTTTTCGGAAGAACATAAAAAACGTGTGCTGGAGGTCAGGATTATCAGTTTTGCCTATAAAAAGGGGATCCCGAACGATGCAAGCGGCAATGGAGGAGGGTTTGTCTTTGATTGTCGGGCAATCAATAATCCGGGCAAGTATGAACGATACAACGCATTTAACGGCTTGGATGATCCGGTTATCCGGTTTTTGGAAGAAGAGAGCGAAGTAAATGCTTTTTTGAATCATGTATATATGCTGGTTGACTCATCGGTTAAACGCTATTTAGACAGAGGTTTTACGAATCTGATGGTATCTTTTGGCTGTACCGGCGGGCAGCATCGTTCCGTTTATTGCGCCCAGCATTTGGCTGAACATTTGCATAAAAAGTTCGGCGTAAAAATAAGTCTGTTACACCGTGAACAAAATATCGAACAGTTTTTTGACCCCACTTTATAATTATCCTCAATTATTCATTTAATGATAATTCATAATTGATTTTCGTATGAAAGCAATGATTTTAGCTGCAGGCGCCGGGACTCGTCTGAAACCCATGACCGACAAAATGCCAAAGGCGCTTGTACCTGTCGGAGGCGTCCCGATGCTCGAACAAATCATTTTAAAAATAAAAACAGCCGGATTTACGCACCTTGTTATCAATATACACCATTTGGGCGAACAAATCATCGACTTCCTGGCATCCAAAAATAATTTCGGACTGAACATAGATATTTCCGACGAACGGGATTACCTGTTGGATACGGGAGGAGGAATCAAATGGGCAGGTCGTTTCTTAGACGGAGACGAGCCGTTTTTAGTTCATAATGTTGATATATTTTCTGATGTGGATTTAAGGGAGATGTACCGGTCGCATATCAGTTCAAAGGCTTTGGCTACTTTATTGGTCAGCCCTCGCCAGAACGCCCGGCAATTGTTGTTTAATAATGAAGAACTGTTATGTGGATGGCGAAATCGTGCAACCGGAGAAATCAAATCCTCATTCCCGAATTTTGATCCATCCAAACATCTCGAATATGCTTTCGGAGGCGTACATATGATTTCATCCGAAATATTTCGACTGATGGAAGAATGGACAGGCAAATTTTCTGTCATCAATTTTTATCTGTCTGTTTGTCCGTTGCAGCCTGTTCGTTTTTATACTGAAGAAGAAATCATGTTGATTGATGCTGGCAAACCGGAAGGATTGGATAAAGCTGAGCGATGGGTTTCTCAACAAAAAAACTTGTTTCGTGAAATTTAAGGTAATGTATATGGATTGTGATATGGATACCAATACAACCGGTGATCGGTTGCAGTTTTGTCATCCCCAAAACTGAGTGTTGACGTATCCCCTTTGACGGGGCGGTTCAGTTCAAGGGAAATATTGGCTCAAAAGTAAGGATATTTTCCAAACTAAATATTTTTTTCTGTTTTATTATGGCTGTTTATATTATCTTTGCCGGAAATATTACTTCTAAAATTATAAGTTCATGACAACACGAAGAGATTTTATTCGTCAGGCAACCCTTCTGGGTGCAGGACTTTCAGTAAGTCCATTTGTAATTAAAGCCGGTATTAATGCAGTCGGAGCGAACGACAAAATTGGCGTCGGGCTGATTGGGTGCAATGGTCAGGGTTTTTCCAACTTGCGTGCTTATTTACGAAATCCCGAAATTGAATGTATCGCGCTTGCCGATATTGATGAGGAAGTGCTGAACAAACAGGCAGCAGCGACTGAAAAAATTACCTCCAAAAAGGTGCCCAATCTGCACAAAGACTGGAGGAAGATCATTGATAACAAAGATATTGATATTGTGATCGTAGGTACTCCCGATCACTGGCATTGCCTCCAGCTGGTTGCTGCCTGTGAAGCCGGGAAAGATGTGTTTTGTGAGAAACCGTTAGGAAACAGTATTGAGGAATGCAATGTGATGATTCGTGCGGCGGAAAAATATAAACGGGTCGTTCAGGTAGGACAATGGCAGCGTAGCGACCCGCATTGGCAGGATGCAATGGCTTTTGTACATAGCGGCAAATTAGGGAAAATACGTACTGTTCGTGTATTCTCTTACCAGGGCTGGTGTCCGTCCATTCCCGTCAAACCGGATGAACCTGTTCCTCCCGGCGTTGACTACGACATGTGGTTAGGCCCGGCTTCAAACCGTCCGTTTAACAGAAATCGTTTTCACTTCACCTTCCGTTGGTTCTGGGATTATGCAGGAGGTTTGATGACAGACTGGGGGGTTCATCTGTTGGATTATGCCCTGTATGGGATGAAGGTGACCGCACCCAATTCCATTATGGCTGCGGGAGGTAAATTTGGTTATCCCAATGACGCATGCGAAACGCCCGATTTATTGCAAACCATCTATACCTTCGACGACTTTACCGTATTATGGGATCATGCCATTGGGATCGACGACGGTGCATACGGACGCAATCATGGTTTAGGATTTGTCGGCGAAAATGGTACGCTGGTTCTTGACCGGAGCGGGTGGGAGGTAATTCCCGAACGGGTGAACCAGGTTGAACGCATGGAGGCTGTGCCTCTGCAAAAATCATATGGTGAAGGTGGACTGAACCTGCATGTAAAGAATCACCTGGAATGTATCAAGACAAGGAACCCGAACTGTAATGCAAGTATTGAAATTGGTTCACACATTGCCAAGTTTTCACAGTTGGGAAATATTGCCTATCGCACAGGGAAAAAATTAACATGGAATGGGCAATCCTTCAACGATGCCGAAGCTGATGCATACCTGACAAAGGAATATCGCACTCCCTGGGTATTCCCTCGGATTTAAAAATCCACTGCTGATAATGATCTTTTTTGTATCTTTGGGGCGCCAAAATACAGATGGTTGGATAGAATTTTAACACCTATACACAAATGAATGAACAAATTAAACAAATTGCCGAACGGTTGACCGGACTTCGCGAAGCGTTGGAAGTAACACCCGGTGAAATGGCTAAAGCATGTAATATCAGTACGGAAAAATACTTATTGTTAGAAACAGGAAGCGTAGATATTTCAGTCAGTTTATTGCATCAAATTGCACAAACCTACGGGGTAGAATTGACTGCATTAATGTTTGGGGATGAGCCCAGGATGAACTCCTATTTTGTTACCCGTCGGGGCAAGGGAGTAGCGGTCGAGCGTACAAAAGCGTACAAATACCAGTCGTTGGCTGCCGGTTTTTCGAAACGGAAAGCCGATCCGTTTATGGTGACTGTAAGTTCGAAACCTGACGGTGAACCCATTTACCTCAATTCGCATGCCGGACAGGAATATAATTATGTCATCAGCGGACGTCTATTGCTTCAGATCAACGGAAAAGATTTAATCTTGGAAGCTGGCGACAGTATCTATTTCAATTCCGAATTGCCGCATGGGATGAAAGCGATGGACGGAGAAGAGGTATGTTTCCTGGCAGTGATTCTATAAAAGAAACTTTAAACAAATATAAATCAGATTGAGCATGTTAGCGCAATTTTTAACACAAACACACTTTGAATCACATGATGATTTTAAGCAGAACTTCAAGATAAATGTACCTGAAAATTTTAATTTCGCGTATGATATAGTTGACGCCTGGGCAGCCGAACAACCGGACAAAAAAGCCCTGTGCTGGACAAACGACCGGGGCGAACACATTGATTTTACATTTGCCGAAATCAAAAAATATTCTGATATGACAGCGTCCTATTTCCAGTCGGCAGGCATCGGAAAAGGCGATATGGTGATGTTGATATTAAAACGCAGGTACGAATTTTGGTTTTCGATCATTGCATTACACAAAATTGGAGCAATCGTGATTCCGGCTACCCACCTGTTGACAAAAAAAGATATTGTTTACCGCGCCAATGCTGCAAGCATCAAGATGATTGTTTGCGTCGGCGAAGAAGAAACGTTGAATCATATTACTGAAGCCTTGCCTGAAGCGCCTACCGTAGAAAAATTAGCGTCGATTGGGCCAGTCATACCTGACGGATTTGATGACTTTCATAAACAGATCGAACAGGCAAAACCTTTTGTGCGTCCGGTACATGTAAACCATAACGAAGATACATCATTGCTCTATTTTACATCCGGCACATCGGGTAATCCCAAGATGGTTATCCACGATTTTACGTATCCTTTGGGACACATCGTGACAGCAAGTTACTGGCATAATGTTCGTGAGGACAGTTTGCACCTGACCATTGCCGATACCGGTTGGGGAAAAGCCGTATGGGGAAAACTCTACGGACAATGGATTGCCGGAGCCAATGTGTTTGTGTATGATCACGATAAGTTCGTTCCAAGCGAGATGTTGCGGATGATTCAGGATTACCGGATCACTTCGTTGTGTGCGCCTCCTACTATTTTCCGTTTTCTCATACGTGAAGATATGTCGAAATTCGACCTGTCTTCGTTACGATATTGTACCTTTGCAGGCGAAGCGCTTAACCCTGCCGTGTTCGATGCTTTCTTAAAACTGACGGGGATCAAGTTGATGGAGGGGTACGGACAAACCGAGACTACATTAACTATATGTACTTTCCCCTGGATGGAACCTAAGCCCGGCTCTATGGGTATACCCAATCCGCAGTACGACGTAGATCTGCTGCGTCCGGACGGCAGCAGGGCGGAAGACGGCGAACAGGGGCAGATCGTGATTCATACCAAACACAACAGGCCACCTGGATTGTTTAAGGAATACTACCGCGAGCCGGAACGCACAAATGAGATATGGCATGATGACATCTACTATACTGGCGATGTGGCCTGGAGAGATGAGGATGGCTATTTTTGGTTTGTAGGTCGTGCGGACGATGTGATTAAAAGCTCAGGTTACAGGATCGGTCCGTTTGAAGTGGAAAGTGCACTGATGACACATCCTGCGGTGGTGGAATGTGCCGTGACAGGGTTGCCCGACGAAATACGCGGACAAATTGTGAAGGCAACCATCATATTAGCCAAAGATTATAAAAACAAAGCGGATGATGAACTGATCAAAGAAATACAGAATCATGTAAAACAGGTAACAGCGCCTTATAAATATCCCCGTATCATTGAGTTTGTCAATGAATTGCCCAAGACCATCAGCGGGAAAATCCGGAGGGTAGAGATTCGGGAGAAGGATGCAAAATAATTAAGAGTTAGGAATTCGAAGAATCGAAGGAGTCTATTTGGAATTGGGGGTATGGGATTAGTGACAGTGGCTGTGGTTTATCAACTTTATGAGGCGCATATGCTGAAGACGCTTCTTGAGGAAGAAGGAATTCAAGTTTTCCTTCGGAATGAAGCCATTGCACAGATATATGCGAATGTTGTTGGAGGAATTGATATACAAGTTCCTGATGAAAATGTGGAAAAGACTCGTAACTGGCTTGTTGAGAATAACTATGCATCTTGTTTAACATAATAGGAGATTACTGTCGGCAATAAAACAGGGAAGTTTGCGTTGAAATAGTATTCACAGGGAATGTAAACAGTTTCTTCAAAGATTAAAAAAAATGGAAGTGTTCCTTTTTATTTTTCTTGTTTTTGCAATCGTTATTGGCGTGGGGCTGTTTTTTGTCGCACGCCTGATCTATGTACACTATTTTAAAAATAAAATTGATATGGAAACTCTGAAAAGCAAACAAAATCAATCGCTTACATTTAAGGCTATTACGATTGCCGTTTTAGCGCTGATTCTACTTATTCCGGGTGTGATGATTCAGAATCTGATTGAGGAACGGCAGGAAAGAAGTCGCGAAACCGTTCAGACAATCAACGAAAAATGGAGTCGTTCGCAAACGCTGTGTGCGCCGTTGTTGCTGGTTCCTTACACAACGACAAAATTAGACAAAGATCAAAAGCCTT
>Ga0099364_10014469_pt1 | contig 10500 bp, 5 predicted proteins | sample TergutTh196P3_FD_73070 | JGI IMG/M metagenome (GOLD analysis project Ga0099364, IMG submission 73070) | Microcerotermes parvus P3 segment gut microbial communities from Pointe-Noire, Republic of the Congo - Th196 P3 | ecosystem: Host-associated > Arthropoda: Insects > Digestive system > Gut ...
CGAGCCTCCGTGACCCAAAGGTCGAACCATCAAAGCGGTAACTTCAACTGGGAACGCAGGCATCTTGCCTGCAAATTATGATTATTCCTAATATATTGCAGGCAAGATGCCTGCGTTCCCAGTTGAAGTTATAGACGAGAAAGTAGAATGCAGAAATATTATTTCTGCATTCTGCATTCTTATTTCTGCTTTATTGACATTTCTGCATTTCATCATCCTCTGCTTGTCCAAGTTTCCAAATCTCTATCTTTACGCCATCGTGTTCGGCAAATTCGTTTTCCTCATCTGCTGTCCATTTTTGACTTCTGTCTCTGTCAAAGATAAGTAGATGTGCCTCATTTTTTCGGCAATATTTGGCATACTCGGCTGTTTGGATAATACCCTCTTTTTTTACGGTTTCATAGCTTTGTTTTTTGCCGATTATTTTCATTTCGAGGACGATGTTTTGGATGGATAAATCTCCCCCCACATTTATGGGGGGGGTAGGGGGGGGATAAAACCATTTTATCATCAAATCGACTCTTTTTCTACCAAGACCGTATTCTCTATTGATGTATCCACCACCGTTTACTATTCTCTGTAAAAAGCCTTGTAAAACGAGCTGCGGCGTCGCCTCTACATAGCCTACCATTTCTTCTGTTACAATCCCTGCGTTTTCATACCAAAAGTCTTTAAAGAGGGTCAGCATTGTCCTCATATTCAATCTACCATCTTTATCTACCCAGATAGGTTTTTCAAAGATATATAGCATATTGTCTTGAACGGTATTTGATAACACTCTCGGTATTATTTCAGCATAGATACTATTTGCTATTTTAAAGACTTTTCCTTCTTTTTTTATTAAACCTAAATCAATGCAGTATTGAGTTTCATCATCATTAAACTTTGTTTGAACTCCATTTATCATCGGAAGTATAATGCTTTTCACCCTTTCCTCTTGAAGTTTATCGACAAGCTGGTCAAGGTGTGTCTGTCTTTCGAGTATGAGATTTTCTTTTGCCTGTTCTATTTTTTCAGGTGTGATTACGACAGAAGGTGGTCGATTTTCTTTTATTTTCCAGACTACTTCATAAGCGAGTGCATTTACGAGCCAAGGCTGACCACCTGAATACTCCATGACTAAATCATAACAATCCTCAGTAAATATTCTACCAGTTTCTACGGTATGTTGTTGATAAAGATTTTTCACTTCTGCTTTGGTGAGATTGCCCAATCTTAAGGACTCTGCTTTTACATTAAAAGCACTGCCACCAGTTATAATTTCATTTTTGCTCGTCCTGATGCGGTAATCACGGACATCTCGTATACCGCAGAGGACTATGCTTGAGGGGAAATTTTCTGGTCTGTCGGTATAGCCTGAACGCAATTGTCTCAAAACAGAGATAAGAGTATCACCAATCAAAGCGTCAATTTCATCTATAAAGAGGACAATGGGTTTGTCAAAGAGATTTGATAAATACTTTAAAGTTTCTAATAAACCACTTTCAGCATTAAGTTTATTAGAATATTTAAGAGCTTTATCAAAATCAAATTTTTCTTTTAATAATATTTCGATTTTACTAAACAAAGACACCGCTATAGCTTTCATAGCTCTTTTGACATTGTGTAGACAAGCCTGAGCTATCTCTATATTTACATAGATAGCAAAATATTTACCCTCTCTATTGAGTCTATCCCGTAATGCAAGCATACAAGTCGTCTTGCCTGTTTGTCGTGGAGCATGTAGAACAAAATACTTCTTTTGCTCTATCAAGGTCATTATCTCTTCCATATCCCAACGAGACAGAGGGTCGACCAAATAATGGTCGTCCTCTCTCATCGGACCAGCTGTATTGAAATACTTCATTCTTTTCTCCTTTTATTCGTAGATTTGTAGGGAACTGATTTATCTGTTACGAAGCATGATCATGTTGCGACAGAATATATTCTGTCAAAACAAATCTATTTTCAACAACGGATAAATGCGTTCCCTACAAAACAGAGTTCATCTTTTTAATATAATATAGTGTCAATAATAAAATTTATAGTATTTTGTCAACTAAAATTCTATTTTCCTCTATTATAGATAGATTTGTAGGGAACTGATTTATCTGTTCCGAAAGAATAATTTCCCTATTCCCCCTCTTTCTACCAAGCCATAATCCCTATCGGGATATTCAAGGAAAAACTGATAATATACATTCTTCATGAGGGGGGCAAAATTAAAATATGTTTTTGTGTTATCTTCTCGAAAAGAAAAAGGCATCATAATCATAACCTACAGAGATGTAACCAAAAGCTCTTGAATGTTGATTTACGCCAAAACCTACCCTTGCTGGTCCAAAAGGAGTGCTATACCCTACGACAGCACCTGCACCGAAAATAGAATCATCCATAAGTAGCCATTTATCAACATTACCATATGTTACATAATTTGTTACCAAGTCGATATAAAAATTTTGAAAAGGATTAATTCTATAACTGATGTCAAATTTTCTATAATATGGAGCTGAAATTTCTTTATAATTGAGACCGATGAAATTGTTTAGACCACCAATATAAAAAGGGTCTTGAGGAACAGGATTTGAGGCGAGATATGTTCCATATTCAAAACCGCCCATGAGTGAAACATTTCTATCGATTGGAATAGCAGTTTGTAATGAGGCAACAAGTTTTTGATAGTTCTCTTCACTGAGGTCAAAAGATCGAGATATATTATATTTCAGAAAAAATCTATTTCCTTTCATATAAAGTGGGAAATCGTCAACATTTTCATAATAAAGTTTTACACCTGAACCTGTGGAAAAAAAGACTCTGTCAAATAAGTCTTCATCGGCAATTTCTCTAGTGAATTCCATTCTGTATGAGTAGATAAAAGGTTCAATGATAGTGTTTTTGAGCCTGTATGAGCCAATCCCAGCGGTCATGCCTGCTTCAGAGTGTCTGTAGCTGCGAACTCTCTGAAAATCATCATTGTAGACATACAATCTCTCCTCTTTTATGTATGGAAAGAGCCTAAAATACATACCGAGTTCTCTATTAAAAGTCTTTGTATAGTCGATTTCGAGAGCTTCACTTCCGCCGAACTGAAGATTTATAAGTAAATTAGAATTTCTCTGGATTACATTTCTAAGGCTCAACACAACACCTATGATAAGTGAGTCATGATCGTTGTATATAGTGTTTATACCAATATGTCGTCTTTCTCTTTCTTTGACATTTACAATAAGATAGTATCCGTCATCATCTTGTCTGATATTTGGGTAAATATTATCGAATAACTCTGTAGAATAGGCATATTTAAAGGCATCATAAATATCATCTCGATTGTAAAAAGTATCTGTGGAAAGCTGTAAATAATCTCTGACAGCAGAGGGGGTTAAATAACTGTTTTTATTCACATTGATGGAATGAAATTTTATAGAATCTGGCAAAGGTATAACATAAGATTTTTCTACTTCATTATCACCTTGATATATACTTTCCCTTCCTTCCCCACTCCGCAATGACGATGGTGGGGGCAAGGTGGTGAAACTATCAAGGGAATCGGATGTTTCTGCTACGGGGGTGCTACAGAGCTTTATTAAACTTTCAGTATATTGCAAAGCAGCATTATATCCAGCTTTGATGATATTTTGAGCGTGTTGAAAGTCCATGATAGTATAGTCGTCAGTATTTGGAGCAATAATAATATCAGCATAAGGTTCTGCCAATTTTTGTCTATACAGCATACCGATATTTAGAGTTTGGTTCATAATGCTAATAACACTGGTTAAATTTTCTTTTTCAAACATATCGGTATTTGTCCGAAATCCTATCACAATATCACATCCGAGCTCTCTCGCTATATCGGCAGGTAGATTTTGAGAAATACCACCATCAATAAGTATTCTATCATCAAGCTCAAAAGGCACAAAAACACTCGGAATAGAGCTACTTGCTCTCATTATATCAGCAATAGAACCACTATCATAGAGAACTAACTCACCAGTTTCAAGGTCTGTGGCAATAGCTTTGAAAGGTATGCGAAACTCAGAAAAATCGTCTATATGAGATACATGCCAAGTTTCATAAAAAAGTTGTAGATGAATATTGTTCCCATTGATTATTCCTCTTGGTAAAATAGGTCTATATCTATCATTTAAAGCGAGATTATAATTTGCAGTAGGTAACCATCTTTTCTGACCTGTAAAAAGTTCATCACGAGGTATTCGGTCGATTAAAATACTATTCCAGTCGAGCTTTATGACAATCTCTTCAATTTCTGAAGCTGACATACCAGAGGCATACATACCACCGATAATAGCACCCATGCTTGTGCCGATGATATAATCGACTTCGATGCCGAGCTCATCAATGACCTTTAACATACCAATGTGAGCAAAGCCTTTTGCACCACCACCACTCATGACAAGAGCAATTTTTGGCTTTTCAGAGGCAGAGAGATTTAAACAGAAAGCAGAAATAAGAATGCAGAATGCAGAAATTTTTAAGAAATCAGAAATGAGAAAGCAGAATGCAGAAATTTTTAAGAAATCAGAAATGAGAATGCAGAATGCAGAAATTTTTAAGAAATCAAAAATGAGAATGCAGAATGCAGAAATATTATTTCTGCATTCTGCATTCTTATTTCTGCATTCATGACATTTCTGTATTCTTATTTCTGCTTTCTTGACATTTCTGTATTTCTGTATCATAGATATCTAATTCCCTTTGTAGAAAAGGCATTTAAGTCAAGACAGGCAAATTCTTTATTATGAAATTTTTGGATAGCTGCAGCTCCAATCATAGCGGCATTATCCATACAGAATTGCATTTTGGGGAAGAAAACATCGATATTATGTTTTTCACAACTTTTTGTCATCTCATTTCTGAGGCAACTATTTGCAGAAACTCCACCAGCAACGATGACATTATTCATTTTGTGTTTGAGAGCAGCATTTAAGGTCTTGATAACGAGAATATCGACTATAGCTTGCTGAACAGAGGCAACTATATCATTTAGATTTTGATTGATATAATCTGGACTTTGTTTTTCTAGCCAATTAAATACAGAAGTCTTTAGACCGCTAAAACTAAAATTGAAATTGTTTTTTTTATTCAAAGCTCTGGGAAATTTATGAAAATGTGGATTTCCAGTTTTGGCTATTTTGTCAATGATAGGACCACCAGGAAAACCGAGATTAAGTAGTTTTGCAATTTTATCAAAAGCCTCACCTGAAGCATCATCGAGAGTCTGTCCAATGATATAAAAATCAGTGAGACTATCAAAGATGACTATCTCAGTATGTCCACCAGAGACTACAAGGGCAAGAAAAGGTGGATTTAAATCTGGATGTTCGATTTTGTTTGCCATGACATGACCGAGCATGTGGTTGACAGCAATCAAAGGAATATCAAGCGACCAAGCAAGAGCCTTTGCAAAAGATACTCCTACAATCAGAGAACCAATCAGACCAGGGTTTATAGAGACAGCAATTGCGGAAATTTGACTCAAATTAATCCCTGCTTTATTCAAAGCTGCATCGAGGCAATGGTTTATATTTCTAAGATGTAGCCTCGAAGCTAATTCAGGGAAAACTCCTCCAAAAGCCTCATGATCGGGCTGAGAAGAGATGATATTTGAGTAGACATTATATTCTGTGTCTATAATTGCCACTGAAGTATCATCACAGGAAGTTTCAAAAGCTAAAATGTATTTTTTCATAATATAATTTAAGTTACAAGTTACGAGTTACAAGTTACAAGTTACGAGTTACAAGTTACAAGATACAAGTTACGAGTTACAAGTTACGAGTTACAAGTAAATCCTCTCTCAATCGTATATTTGATAGAGGATTTGTGATTTGTGATTTGTGATTTATTATTTCTCACTATTCTGCACTCCTCAGAACTCTCGCACTGACTCTTGTAGGTGTATAGTCAACAATTCTGATAAAATCTGGTTTGATGAATCTCACTTCGAGTTCTAAAAGGTCTTGCACGGTTGAAGCATGAACAAAAGCGTTAATATCATGGGGAGTAATGAGATTAAGGGAGTCGAGTTTTCCCTCCACGATGACAGTAACCCTTTGGGGAAATATTGAGATTAAATCTTCATCGTAAAAAATAGGTAAAAAGGCAAATGTTCTGGTAGAGATAACTTCAGAGGCTTGTTGTAGTTCAAGAAAAGGAGGCACTATGATGACATGCTCACTGATAGATTGGAGTCGAACATTTCTTCGTCTTGCTTTGAGAATGTCAGAACTTATCCTTTCTGTAAAGGCATTGTCAATCCTCCTGATTTCGACACTAGGTCCAGAGATAGTAACGAAAACATCATCAAAATAATAATTATTTTCAAGAAGTATTTGTCTATCACTTTCTGAAAAAAATTCAAAAACAACAGGAACTCTTTTTTGGTCAAGTCTGTCCGTAGAAATGACAAAGGTATTATTAAGGGATGTAGGACTAATCTCTGTTTGGCTTGTAATGATAGATAAAGAAAGATTTCTTTGAAAAGGTAGAGAGGAAGCAATTCTATCAAGATCAAGTAGATTGTTTCCCATCTCAAAATCAGCTCCATTGTAGTCTATTGTGGCATCTGAAAGATAAAATATCAGAATATTTATTCCTGTGCCTTGAACTAGAACTGGTATTGTAATTTCTTCATTTTCAAAGATATAGATATTATCTGGGACATTGACGACTCTGATAGGTAGATTTATCACGGAAGTCTGTTCTTTTAATAGATTTACTAAAATCCAGATAAAGATAGCAAGTATAACGGTAAATAGTTTTAAAACATTGTTTTTTTTCATTTTAAAAATCCTCTACAAGTAAAAAATAATAAGAAGGTCGACTATGATTGACAAAATCAGATGTCCAAGCTATATCAAATCTGAGAACGAAAAAGCCGAGATTTATTCGTGGACCTAAGCCAAAGCCGAGCTTAATGTCGTGTAGCTGGGAGTCTTTCATGCCACGGAATTCATCTTTATCAAAAACTGTTCCTATGTCCGTAAAAAGACTTCCCCTAATGTTTGTAATAGTGATAGGGAGCGGAAATCCGAGCCTTAAGACATCAATAAAGGGGTATCTAAGCTCTATACTAGTAGCTATTTTTCTTGTTCCAAAAACGCTTCTATCATTTACACCACGGACACCGCTGAAACCTGTGAGTGTAAAGTTTTCAGGTCTTTCTCCCTCACTAATGCCGAGATAGAGCCTATTGGCAATAGCAAATCTATTTGTCAAAAGAGTGTAATGCCTGAGATCAGAATAAAAAGTGGTAAAAGTGTTGTCTTTTTGGCTAAAACTATGCCTTGCTACAGCTGTCAGTCGTGAACCTGTCATAGGTCCCACACTGCCATATAGAGCATTGTCAAAGACCAAGCTTATCTGTGGGACATAGATATAATCTGAAGTAGAATCAAGCTTGTCCCAGTGACCCAAATAAGCATTCCATCTATGCCACTCAGAGCGATATCTATAAACAGATTGGTCAAAATCAAGTCTGAAAAACCTACTATAAGGGTACCTTGTCAGAAAAAATATTCCAGCTTGATATTGTCTATTTTCGAGATAAACATCTCTATTAGTATCTGGTTCTCGCACACGATACAAATAGTAGTCGGCAAAATTGTAAAGAGCAAACCCATAATCTATTCTATGAGGTAAATACATATAGCTCAAGATGATATTGGACTCTTCTATATCACCATTGAAATCCATACTCACACCTATTCCGTGGTCACCCATAATGTCACTCATACCGAGCTGTAACAAACCTACGCTTCCATAAGCGGGGGAATAAGCAAATCCACCCCAAAAGGAGTCAATCTGAAAACGAGGTCGATAATTTTTTATGATAGGTTCATTGTAGTTTTCTGTATTTGGTCTTAAATCAAGCATATAGTCACGAGGAAAATAACGGGAAATGTCTATCCGTAAGTCCGTCTCTTGTCTCCCCCTGTCATAGCGAGATTCCCTACTTGAATAAGCCTCTTCAGCAATCTCTATTTCCTCTGTTTCAATGCGAGATTCATCACTTGAATTATCATCCGAAGCAATCTCTGAGATTGGAATGGTAGGAGCAGTATTCATTTCCGAAATTGAGAGACCATAAAACCTATATCTATTTGTCCTAAAATAATCATGGAAATCATTAATTTGCCGTTTAGAAATCGGCTCTACGGGATGATAAGAGTAAAAATCGAGACTTTGAAAAGGATTTATGATGCTATAAATATCAAAGGAATTGTTGAAATAAACAGAAAAAATCAAAGTTTCGTTCAAGTTTGAATAGTCAAAGGAGTGCATCCCAGACAAAATATTTGTTACAGTTGCTCTCTCATTTCTTTCTAAGTCAATTATATCAATATTGGCTACACCTGTTTTTTCAGTAATAAAAGCTATCTGAGTATCATTTATCCATATCGGCTGGAAATTGTTGTATTCATCGAATGTAACCTTATAAAAATCTCCTGTTTCTACCTCATAATAATAGATATTTTGAACCATCTTTCCAAATATATTTGGTGAACTGATGATGTCATGCTCTACTCCTGTAGTACCAATCTCTGATTGGCTTGTTGTAACAGAATATATTCTTTCTAAACTAATTTTGTTGCTCTCTAAATTAGTGGGGTGGGAGCTCAAGGTATATTCTGGATATTCGGACACAAAAGCAATCTTTTTACCATCATGCGACCAATTTGGACTGAAAATAAAGAAATTGTTTTGAGTAATTCGCTCCAGTTCCTCTGTATTAACATTGTAGATATATAAATCACATTGGTTTGCCATCTGTGCAGTAATAGCTATATAAGATCCACAAGGTGAAATGTCTATTTCATAAATAGCATCAAATTGGGGAAATTCACGCTCACTGATGACTTTTTTATTTTCAACATCATAAATATAAATCACATCTCCAAAAGTGGTTTTTGCTACAAAAGCGATTTTTTTGGGGGATTGTGGATAGGGGATAGAGGATAGAGAAGTGAAATCCGAGATTGCTGCGGGGGGAGTTTCAGAGAAAGAACCTTGCAATGACGATGATGGAGCGGGGGAAGAGGAGGCTATATCAGGAAACCAAGAAAGATTATTTCTCTGGTAATGAAACTCTTCAAATCGAGCTGTTCTTTCTCCAATCAACAGGACTTCATCTCTTCGTAACTGATATGTAGAACCACTCAGTATAGAAGTCCTCGCTTTGTGAGTAGAAAAAAAGACAAAATCATTTCCATTTGGAGAAAATCGTGGAAAGATATTTTCCATAGCTTGTGAATCTCTCGGATTTGTGTGTCTTGTGGCTATTTCCCAAGGAGTCTGCATTTCATGAAGTATATTTGAATATTTTCTTTTTACAAAAAATCTAAATCTGTCTTGTAATTCTGTAAAATCTAAATCAAAAGTCATTTTTGAGGCAGTGTGAATATCTGCATGGATACGAACATTATAAAAATACTCGACTACCTTATTTTCGTTCCACTCCTCTGAAATCCAGACAAGGAGAGCTTCACCCAATCTGTAGGCAAAAAATCCACCTAAATACTCAATATCTCTTAATTGGTCATTAACTATCATATCAATGATAAATCTATTGTTATAAACATTTGTCCCTTTGAGAGCTAAGTATTCTGGAAGTCCCTCTGAAAACCAAAAAGGGAGGTTACTTGTTATACCTCTAAAAGCAGGATTTCTAAAAAAAGTTCCCTCCATGTCATTTATATAAGCGTGAACGAGTTCATGTGTCAAAACATCCTCAAATTTTTTGTAGCTACCATCAAAGGGTAAAGCAACTCTGTTTCGAAGTGTTTCAGTAAACCCTCCAATGCCTTCTGGTAGTAGCGGGTAAATGATATTTGTAGTCTGGAACTCTTGTTTTGAAGAAAATACAATAATAGGAATCCTATTGTTCAGGGGATGTCTAAAGAATTGATAGAGATGAAAATAAGCATTTTCAGCTATGAGGACGGTCATCTTCCCTAAATCCTCATGACCTGAAACAAAATAAATATCAAAATTACGAGATTCTATCACAGACCAATCTATCTTTTGCTGTTGAACCTTGTTTTTGCCGTATACATCACCATACAAATGAAATGAGATAGGTGATGAGGGGGAAGCTACTTTAAATTGAAAAATAGACAAACATTCGCCCAACAAGGAAATAAACCAGAAAATACAAAATACATAAAAGATTTTTTTATTCATAAATATCCACCATTAGTAACAACTAATTAACATTTAACCAATTTTTTTATATATTCTATTTTGTCAAGTCAAATAAATAAACAGAGGTTGGTTATGAGTTACAAGATACAAGATACAAGCCCCCCCCCTTCCCCCCCCCCAAAAATGGGGGGGGTTTTCCCCCCCCCTTTTGGGGGGGGGGGGGGGGGGGGGGGGGGGGGGTTTTTTAAAAAAAAAAAAAAAAACCCCCTATTTTTTATTTTTCATAAACCCACCAACCCCCTCTCTCACTTCTCTCTCTCTACTTATTCACTTTTTTAATTTTTTATTGTATTTTTTTTT
>Ga0099364_10014470_pt1 | contig 10499 bp, 10 predicted proteins | sample TergutTh196P3_FD_73070 | JGI IMG/M metagenome (GOLD analysis project Ga0099364, IMG submission 73070) | Microcerotermes parvus P3 segment gut microbial communities from Pointe-Noire, Republic of the Congo - Th196 P3 | ecosystem: Host-associated > Arthropoda: Insects > Digestive system > Gut ...
GACAAGGGGCAGAAAATACATATCTTTTCCATGCACCGTACTTATAGCATCGACACCGTGCGAGCAGTAGTATTTACAATCAGCTCCTTAGCGGAAAATCGACCTGAATACCATAATTATTTTTTAGTGCGCTGCGAAGATCACCCTCTGTCTCAAGTGTTTTCTCAATGGTATTACTGTCTGAATGTAGTTTAAGCACATTGTCGCTGAGGGTTATGCTTCCGGTATCCGTTACGAGGTTGCATATCCTCGTAATCCTGAACATTGAATTTTTGCTTTTAGATTGATACTCATTAAGCGCAAGAAAATCAACAGGATCACAAGGTGTCTCCAAAAAAGACAAAAGCGGTTCGGCATTGCCGTCGACGATCCGGCAAATCACAATGTCCTGCTTATCCTTTTTAATAATGAATGTGTTCGGACCTGATCTTTGCGGCTCCGTGTCGTCAAGCACAAGCGCCCCCTGTGGCGATGGACCGCCAAAACCGACGTCGCAAAAAAAACGAACTCCGCCGATCGTCACGATAGACGCTCTATGAGAAAGCGGCATAAGGATAGAAGCATTTGCAACAACCCTTACGGCGACAGAATAACAGGTATATCCGAGACCGGAAAGAAGCGATGAAAAAGCGGCGTTGAGTTCAAAGCAATAACCGCCCCGGCGGCGTAAAACAATCTTGTCATACAGCTCAGGAATGCCAAGTGATATATCAAGACCGGCATCATAAACATCAAGATTTTCAAACGGTACGCTCTTCTGGTGAGACAACACAAGGAGATCGAGAGTCTCTTTGTCAGCCTTTCGTATCGGGCTTAGACCTATGCGCTCCAAGTATTTCCCGCAGTCCGGGATTGGTTCGTAAAGCGGTCCGAAAAGCGCCTTAAACATTGCCGATCTGTCCATTTAGCTCTCTCCTTAGTTAAGTATATTGAAATACCACTCGCAACGTGGTAATATCGAAAAATAAATTCTGGAATTGGGTGGATGCTGTGTTATTTAATACAAATATTGATCCGAGCTGCGCTTACTGCCGTCACAGCACAGCTTTGGGGGGCGATGAGTTCGTCTGTGTGAAGCACGGCATCATGCATGGATCCGGTTTTTGCGGCTCGTTCCGCTATGAACCGACTAAGCGCGTACCGCCGGTTTTACCGAGTCTTGATTCTTCCGGGCTGTCAGAAGAAGACTTTATATTATGACCTTGCGTTTTTTGAACTCACTCATGCAGTACTTCTACAAGGACAGTACCGTCCGGCAGGGTAAACGCCGCGGGATCCGATTCTCCGACTACGCAGTTCCCGGCTGACATGAGATAGACAAGATTGCCGTTTTCATCATACTCTTCTGCCCCGGTTACAAGCCCAAGCTCTATAGACACATAGTATTTCTTCGTATAACCGAGCAGGGGGGAGCGGTACTCCGCATATATGCAGTCTTCACCGCCGAACTCGGTATAACCCGCTTCAATTATATCGTCTTGATCAAGCAATAGTAAGTCTTCATATGTGACAAGCATCTGCCACTCATCCGCAGCTCTGTGGCCGTCCCCCAATGAGCCGGCGGCGCCAGTATAAGGAGTTCTATCACCCCTGTACCATATGTATAGCGCGTCAGGGGAGACGATGATCCGTTTTTCAACGCCGTCAGGCAACGCTATCCGCAGCGAAGTAGTGCCGTTTGTGACGCTAATACCGATATCATGTTTTACATGGCCGTCAGCCCAAAAAGTCTCTATAGCGACGTCGCGGCTGTATGTATCGGGACGGGATAGCTCCGAGACAACAGCTTGGACGGTTTCGCGCGTGACCTCGACGCGGTTAAGCGCATCCGGTTCCGATTCGCCCGAGGGCTCCGGGGATGTTTGCAGCTCAGGAAGCAGTACAGCATCAGTATCACGCCTGAGAAAAGACGCAAAAAGCATTACGCCGATGACAGCAGCTATAAATAGTACGCCAAAAACTGTTATTCCAAGTATCCTTTTAAAACTCATTTTTTCCACTTTCCTCTATAGACGAGAAAAACGACGATAGCGGCAATAAGCAGCGCGGCAATAAATATCAGCGCCCTGATTTCATCACTCATTGCTATGACTACCGCGGCAAACCCCAAAACTCCGCTGATGGCATATAGCACTGCAACAGCCTGCTTCTGGCTTAAGCCCATGTCGAGCAACCTGTGGTGAAAGTGACCTCTATCAGGAGACATAGGGTTTTTACCTTTTAGCAGCCGCCGCACAAATGCGAACGACGTATCGAACAGCGGCAGGGCGAGCACAAGAAAAGGTGCGGCAAATGACACCACTGCGTAGAACTTAAACAAGCCAAGAATAGAAACGGTAGCAAGTATGTAGCCAAGCAGAAGCGCACCGGCATCACCCATGAAAATCTTCGCCGGATTAAAATTATATGGCATGAATCCGAGGCACGCACCGGCTAAAGCCGCCATAATCAGTGCGACATTAGGATCTGAAACTATCAGTGATATGATAAGCAAGACAATTGAAGAAATGATTGAAACGCCGACCGCCAGACCGTCAAGCCCATCAATGAGGTTGACGGAGTTTGTTATAGCCACGATCCAAATAACTGTAATAGGAATTGAAAAAGAACGCAAATATATATAATTAGAAGCGCTGAAAACGAAAGGGTTTGAAAACGCATCAATCACAACGCCGTGCCCTACGGCAATCAGAGCGGCGATTATCTGGATGAAGAACTTCAAGAGCGCGGGGAGCGGCATGATATCATCAATTACGCCAATGATAACTACAACCACAGCGCCAAGCAATACCCCTTGAATCTGCCTTGTTATATCAGTCAGCAAAATGACGCTCAGCAAGAATCCGATGAAAATTGCGAGTCCGCCGAGTCTGGGTATAGGTTCTTTATGAACTCTTCGGGAGTCTTTGGGTACGTCTATAGCGCCCACACGATTTGCGAACCATTTGACCACAGGCGTCGCAGCAAAGCTGAGTACCAGCGCTATTACAACAGCAAGTCCTATTTTGATAAACATTGGCATATTTTCAAACATTACTCTATAAAGCCTATCTTTTTATATACTTTGCTCAGTGTCTTATTTGCAGCATGAGACGCTTTTTCCGCGCCTTGTCTATAGATGCTTTCCAGATAAGCCTTTTCCGAAATAAGTCTTTGCGCTTCTTCACGGATAGGGCGGAGAGTCTCGACGACAGCCTCGCCGACGCGTTGCTTAAATACCCCATATCCTTGTTCGGAAAACTCGATTTCAACTTCTTCAAAACTATTACCGGTACATGCGGCATAAATCTGTATAAGGTTTGAAACGCCGGGCTTTTTTTGAGTGTCATAACGTATGGACGTCTCGCTGTCTGTCACTGCCCGCTTAAACATACGCGTTATATCTTCAGGTTTATCTAACAGCAACACGCACCCGCCGTCAGCGATTTCTGACTTCGACATCTTACTTGACGGACTCTGTAAATCCATTATTCTTGCACCAATTTTAGGTATGTATGGCTCCGGGAGCTTAAAGACATCACCGTAAACACCGTTAAAGCGCACGGCTATATCGCGCGTCAGTTCAATATGCTGTTTTTGATCGTCGCCGACGGGAACAAGATCCGCCTGATACAACAGTATATCCGCAGCCTGTAAAGCTGGATACGTGAACAACCCTGCGTTTATATTATCCGCATTTTTTGAGGATTTATCCTTAAACTGCGTCATTCGTGACAACTCACCGAACATGGTATAACAACTCAGTACCCAGCCAAGCTGAGCGTGGGCCGGAACATGACTCTGGATAAACAGCGTGTTTTTATCGGGGTCAATACCGCACGCAATATATTGGGCAAGCTGCGCCAGCGTTCTCTTGCGAAGCTCAGAAGGATCCTGACGGGCAGTAATTGCGTGCATATCGACTATCATGTAGTAACAGTCATAAACTTCAGACAGCGAAGCCCAGTTTTTAAGTGCACCCAGATATGTGCCGAGCGTCAGCGCGCCGCTTGGTTGAATACCTGAAAGAATCGTCTTTTTAATCTCCATTCCTCATTCCTCATTCCTAATCCCTAGTTCAAGCGCGAGAGCGCGAAAAGCCGGCATTGAGTTTTCGATCGTCTTTTTCGAGACGCAGTATGCGATTCTGACATACCCGGGGCAGGCAAACGACGTTCCCGGCACCAGCAGTATGTTATATTTCTTAGCTGCGGTGGCAAACTCCTTGTCGCAACCGGGCACTTTGACCCACATGTAAAATGCGCCCTGCGGGAAAACAGGCTCAAAACCGCAATCGGTAAGGCATCTGTAAAGCAACTTTCTGTTTTCGTCGTACGCCGCGACGTCGGTCATTTCATTAACGCATCTTGCCGCGATTTTTTGGATCAGGGAGGGCGCATTAACAAATCCGAGTATACGAGTAGCTATACCTGCCGCTTCAAATATAAGCCGGTACTCATCAATCTCGCTTGGTATTAAAACATAACCTATGCGCTCACCGGACAGAGACAGCGACTTTGACCAAGAGTAGCACACTATAGTGTTTTTATAAAGCTTTGTGAAAAACGGAACATCGATCCCGTCGTACGCCAGCTCGCGGTATGGTTCGTCTGACACAATGTATATAGGCGCGCCATATTCCTGCGATTTCTCTTCTAAAACCGCTGCAAAACGTCTTATTGCATCTTCCGAATATATGACGCCTGTCGGATTGTTGGGGGAGTTGAGCAGGACAGCCTTTGTCTTTGGTGTTATTTTCTCGCGCAGCGCTTCCGGATCAGGGTGGAAATCGGTTTGGTTTGCCGGAACAATTACAAGGTTTCCGTCAAAATTACTAACATAATTACCATACTCGACGAAGTATGGCGCTATTACGATAACTTCGTCACCGGGGTTGAGAAGCGTTTTAAATACGACGTTAAGTCCGCCGGCAGCTCCGGCAGACATGATGATGTTATTCTCGTCAAACGATGTTTCAAATCTCATGTTCAGAGAATCAGCAACTGCGCGCCGAACATCAGGGTAGCCAATGTTGGACATATATCCGTGCAGCGCAACGGGATCCTCCTGATTTAAAATGTCTATTGCCGCTGTCTTTACAGATTCGGGAGCGGGGAAATTGGGGTTGCCAAGGCTGAAATCATACACGTTTTCGCGGCCGTGCAGTTCGGCCAGTCTGTTGCCCTCTTCGAACATTGCGCGAATAACACTGTTATTCTGTGTGAGTTTAATCATTTTCTCAGATATCATATCGAACCTACCTTTCAGGCGCATGAATGATAATACAACTAAGTTCCATCAAAACTGTATCATACACATGTTTTATGTAAATGTCTACTTTCTTTTTTCGTAACTATTCAGTGCCGGTGAGGAGGGGTATTTATATTCCCGCAAAGCGTAACCAAGGACGGTGGAGCGTTCGCGAGTTGACGCAAGGGTGTGCCGGCGAGCGATTGCGGGAATATAAATAGCCGTCCGAGCGCAAGGCACTGAATAGTTACCTTTTTTCTGTTTGGTAAAAACTAACGCTTGCTATTTTGTATGTATTCGTGTTAATATAGGCAAAGGTTTTCGTGTAAAATATGCAAAATAGGGTATTATACGTCAAGTGTTCTCCGGATGGGGAGTTGCCGGGAAACGAAAAGCCGTAGCCGCATAAGAATTTGCGACAGTCGGACTTGCGATATAAACCCGCACCCGTTGCATGAGATAGCCGGATTAATCTCATATTGCGAGTGGATAGCCTGCCTGGCCATGCCGGACAGGAGCATGTTTTTCAATCGCTGTATGGGATTTTTGCGTCACTTATTTAGAAGGCGAAAGGATTAGGATGCAATGATAGACAAAGAAAAGGTCATGGCAGCCATTAGGATGCTTCTTGAGGGGATCGGCGAGGATCCGGACCGCGAAGGGTTGATTGAAACGCCGGAGAGAGTGGCGCGAATGTGCGAGCAAATGTTCGGCGGGCTTAATGAAGATTCGGGCTTGCATCTTTCCAAGCAATTTTCTGCACCGGACAGCGAACTGGTTATCGAAAAGGATATAGTGTTCTATTCGACCTGCGAGCATCACCTTCTGCCATTTTTCGGGAAGGTTCATATAGCGTATATACCGAGCGGCAAAGTAGCCGGGTTGAGTAAACTCCCGCGGACTGTCGAAGTATTTGCGCGCAGACCGCAAATACAAGAACAAATGACGGTTCAGATAGCGGATGCAATTGAGCGTTTTCTCTCGCCAAAAGGCATTATGGTAATGATCGAGGCAGAGCATACGTGCATGACCATGCGGGGCGTTAAAAAACCGGGTGTTAAAACTGTGACAACAGCGACAAAAGGCGAGTTCAGCGATAATATTGAAAAACAAAGACTTTTTCTGGAAATGGTTAAGTAGATTCATTAATAGAGAAAGAAGAGCACAATGAACCGTGTTGATGTAATTTTACACCACCCATCATTTGTTGAAGCGCTGAAGCGTACAACAGAGCTTGAAAAAGACAGGGTGTTTTGCGGGCATGGCATGGATCATCTGATAGACGTGGCAAGGATTGCTTACACCTTATCCCTGGAGACGTGCTTAGGCGCTGAAAAAGAAACGATATATGCAGCCGCACTGCTTCACGATTTAGGACGCCCGCGTCAGTATGAGGACGGAACGCCCCATGAGCAGGAGAGTGCCCGCATCGCGGCGAGTATTTTGCCGGAATGCGGGTACGGCGAGTCTGATACAGCTATGATACTGGATGCAATTTTGTCGCACAGAACCCGAAACGGCGAAAAACAGGGATTTGCGGGACTCATTTACCGCGCTGATAAACTGTCGCGCCGGTGCTTTGATTGCACAGCGCGCGATGATTGCGATTGGGAAATGAAGAACGCGCGTTTGGAGTACTAATACAATGCAAATCGGAAAGCACAAGTTCGACACAGAAAACAAGTGCCATATTATGGGCATACTCAATGTAACGCCGGACTCGTTTTCAGACGGAGGAAAATGGGAAAGGCTCGACGACGCACTGCGGCAAGCAGAATGTATGATCGAGGAAGGCGCGGATATTATCGATGTCGGCGGGGAATCGACACGGCCTGGTTACACCACGGTAACACATAACGAGGAGATCGACAGGGTCGTTCCGGTTATTGAAGCGATACGCGCCCGTTTTGATGTCCCGATTTCAATCGACACATATAAAAGCGCAGTTGCGGACGCCGCCCTCCGCGCAGGGGCGGTTTTTATCAATGACATTTGGGGTTTTAAGAGAGATCCTGAAATGGCGAGGCTCGCTGCACGTAGCGGAGCGGCGTGTTGTTTGATGCATAACAGGGAAGACATGGAGTACTGCGATTTCATGTACGATCTGCTCGCCGATTTGAAAGAATCGGCGGAGATAGCGCGAAGTGCCGGTGTTGCAAATGATAAGATAATCCTCGACCCCGGCATAGGATTTGCCAAAACATATGAGATGAACCTTGAAGCAATCAACAAGCTTAACGTGATAAATGAACTTGGTTATCCCATAATGCTTGGCACATCGCGAAAAAGCGTTGTGGGATTAACGCTCAATCTGCCGGTAGCGCAACGCCTTGAGGGGACGCTGGCAACGACGGTCATAGGGGTTATGCGCGGGTGTGCTTTCGTCCGGGTACATGATGTCAAGGAATCAAAGCGCGCGATAACAATGACGGAAGCAGTGCTGCACAGTGCGCTGAAATGAGAGCTGAGAATTGAGAGATGAGAGTTGGAACTGATAAAATAATCATAAAAAATCTTGAAGTCTTTGCGAAACATGGGGTATATCCGGAGGAAAACTCTCTGGGACAGAAATTCATTATATCAGCTGATATATTTTTGGATTTACAGAGAGCAGGAAAGACGGATGAACTCGAAAAAACGCTTGATTACGGCAATGTTTGCCATGTGATGAAAAGCTTTGCCGAGAAAAGCATGTTCAAACTGATTGAAGCGGTCGCGGAGAATCTGGCGGAGAAGCTGCTTATAGAAAACCCGGTCATTAATAAAATCCGGCTGGAGATAAAAAAGCCCTGGGCGCCGGTTGCAATGCACCTTGAAACTGTCGCTGTTGAGATTGAACGCGGCCGGCATACGGCGTATATAGCGCTTGGGTCGAATATTGGCGATAGGGAAGGGTATTTGCGGTTTGCGGTGAGCGAACTTGAAAAAGCAAGGGGCTGCAGTGATTTGCGCGTTTCGGGTTTTATAAACACCGCGCCATACGGATATACACAGCAAGACGATTTTCTCAACGGCTGCCTTGCGCTTGATACTCTCTTAACACCGCACGAGTTGTTGGAACTGCTCCAAGATATTGAAGCTAAAGCCGGGCGGGAGCGCAGCAGGTTATGGGGGCCGAGAACTCTTGATCTTGATATTATATTCTATGATGATATAGTCATATCCTGCGACACACTGAGGATCCCGCATGCGGAAGCGCACAAAAGAGATTTTGTTTTGAAGCCGCTGAGTGAAATAGCGCCGAACAAAATCCATCCGGCTTTTGGCAAAACTGTGAAGGAGCTCTTAGAGGCGTTGGGATCTGAAAATGGGGGAAGTGAGCATGGGCATCGCTGAAACACTCGAGTATATACATAACGTCAAATGGCAGGGGAGTAAGCCGGGGCTTGACCGTACGCGCGAGCTATTGGCTGCTCTTGGCAATCCCGAGAAGTCGCTTAAATTCGTTCATATTGCCGGGACGAATGGGAAAGGTTCCACTGCTGCGAGCATTGCTGCTGTTTTACGGCAAGCCGGATACAGAACAGGCTTGTACATATCTCCATATATCCTGCGTTTTAACGAACGGATGCAGGTTAATGGAGAGCATATATCCGACGATGAGCTTGTCCGGATGACTGATGAAATACGACCGTATGCCGACGCAATGGAAGACCCGCCGACGGAGTTTGAGCTTATTACAGCGCTTGCCATGAAGCACTTTCTGTACAAAAACTGCGATATTGTTGTCCTTGAAGTAGGTATGGGCGGAGAACTCGACTCGACAAATGTGATTCAGACGCCGGAGGTTACGGTCATCACAACGATAGGGTATGACCATGTCAAAGATCTCGGACCGGCAATAACCGATATCGCAAAGGCAAAAGCCGGGATAATAAAAGGCGGAGACGTTGTTATATACGGCGGCGTTGACGATGTAGAAAGCGTATTTGAGCGTGTGTGCAAGCAACAGGAGACAAAACTGCACAGGACGGATTTTTCTCGGATAACACATCAAGAATTTTCACTTGATGGCGCTAAGTTCGGCTTTGAGCCGTATGGGGAGCTTACATTCCCACTGGCGGGAGTATATCAACCAAAAAATGCGGCGGTGGCAATTACCGCGCTTGAAATACTGCGCGAAAAAGGATATAAAATCAGCGATTCTGATATAATTGACGGAATCTCCCGGGTACGATGGCCGGGTAGATTTGAGGTGCTGGGGCGAAATCCTGTGTTTATCCTGGACGGGGCGCACAATCCTGAGGCGACTGAAGTGACGGCTGACAGCCTGCGGCATCATTTTTGCGAGCGCAAAATAATTTTTATAGTCAGCGTCATGGCTGACAAAGACGTTGATTCAATGATAAGCCATATCGCGCCTCTTGCCGAAGCGTTTTATGCTGTCCGGCCCGACTATCCTCGCGCGATGGATAAAAAAACGCTTGCTGAGAAGTTATCGCATTACGGCACGCCCGTTTATGCGTTTGACACGATCGAAAAAGGCGTCACTGAAGCATTAATACGTGCCGGTGATGAAGGCATAATCTGTGCGGTTGGGTCGTTATATTTTTCCGCAGACGTCAGGAAAGCATACAGCGCTGCTAAAAAATAGCCGTCTGAACGCAAGGTTGAGAAAAGTTGCCGAAGATTTTACCAGAAAATACGAAGATAATACCAAACAACCACTTTTGTATTTTATTCCTACAATTTTGGATATTTGTATGAAACGTGCAAAATACTTAGTTTTTTGGGCAATTTCTTGTTTACTAAATGCCTGTCTAATGTTAAAATCCCCACATGAATACAACTTAATAGTACACTAGGAGGACATACTGTATGGCAATAATTATGGATGGAAATGCGTTGTCGAAAAAGCTTCGGGAAGATGTGCGGGTAGAAATTGATAAAACCGGATTGGATGCCGGGCTTGCCGTTGTAATTGTTGGGGACGACCCGGCTTCGCGCGTCTATGTGAACGCCAAGAAAAAAGATTGTGAAGTTTGCGGGATCCGAAGTGAGGAATTCGCGCTTCCTGCCGACGTCGGTGAGAAAGCTCTTTTAGAGTTGATTGATACGCTGAACAAGCGCGCAGATATAAACGGCATATTAGTTCAGCTGCCATTGCCAAAAGGGTATGATGAGGAGAAGATGATTCAGGCGGTCTCTCCGTTAAAGGACGTGGATGCTTTCAATTTCGCAAATGTAGGGCGGATTATGAAAGGGGACTTCAACTTCCTGCCATGCACACCGGCGGGCGTCATGGAATTGCTTGATCATTATGAAATTGA
>Ga0099364_10014471_pt1 | contig 10499 bp, 8 predicted proteins | sample TergutTh196P3_FD_73070 | JGI IMG/M metagenome (GOLD analysis project Ga0099364, IMG submission 73070) | Microcerotermes parvus P3 segment gut microbial communities from Pointe-Noire, Republic of the Congo - Th196 P3 | ecosystem: Host-associated > Arthropoda: Insects > Digestive system > Gut ...
AAGAGACGATATTCTGTTAACAGCGCCTACAGGAATAGCAGCTATGAATATTGGCGGAAGAACGATCGATTCCCTTTTTGGTATCAGACCATATTGTCATGATTATTCATCAATGCCAAGATTAAATGAATGTGACAAAAAATCAATAATGAAAGCAAGTATTTTACTGATAGACGAAATATCAATGGTGAAGTTTAATACTCTTGATAAAGTGAATAACATTTTAAAAACTATTAGAAGAACTACCTTGCCGTTTGGCGGGTTAAGGTTGATTTTATTTGGAGACCTAATGCAGCTTGAATCTGTAGTCGATGAATATGAGTCCTTGATTATATCGATTGAATATCATGATTTTAATGGCGATGCCGGCTTCTACAATGCCCGGTCTATGAAAGAGGGTAATTTTCTAATAGATAACTTTAACTTTTTCTTTTTAAGACATAATTTCAGACAGAACAATGACACAGTATTTCAAACGATATTGGATGAAATACGAGATGGTAAACTATCATTAACAATAAAGAATAAAATAAACAAACAGTTTAAAAAGACAAACGATTATTTCAAGCTGTATCTTGAAAATTATCATTTTTTGACAATTACCAATAATAAGGCTTCGAGTATTAACAGGAAAATCATAGACAAGATGACCGGTGTCAGATATATTGCCGAACCGGTAATATGTTATTCTAAGCCTTGTAATGAAATAATTTCCAAAAGTCCTATTGATAAAACTATTACAATAAAGAACGGCATGAAGGTAATGTTTGTCATTAATGATAAAGGCATAGACAGGAGATGGGCGAATGGAACGACAGGGACTGTTGAAAAGGTAAGACAATTCAATGGGAATATAATATCAGTAAAAATAAAAGTCAATCAAAATGGAAAAACGATGTTTTATGATGTTATGAGGGTAAAGAGTAATATTATTGGTATCATTAATGGTTTGCCTGAAATTGTAGGATATGTAGAAAACTTTCCTTTTATTCCGGCATTTGCAACCACGATAGACAAGGTTCAGGGAATGACTCTTAGCAAAGCTGCTATTGTTTTGGAAAAAGTATCCCGACCGAATCAGATTTATGTTGCTCTTTCTAGAGTTGGGAGTTTTAAAGATTTGATTATTCTGGAAAGAAAATTAACATCACAGGATGTGAAAATATCAAGGTATTTAACAAAGTTTATTAAGGAAATTGAAGCAAAAATGCAGGATGTGTTTATAAATAAAGGCTAACCGTTTAAAGCGATTAGCCTTTTTCGTTAATTAAATATATACTAATTACTTTCCTTTGCTCAACAACATTTGTTATTACTTGCGAATAAAAATCCACACGCAAAAGCGCCAAGCTCTTTATTCTGTCTTTTTTTAGGCGGGTTTAATTTTCTAAAAAAAGCTTTCAATGCATTATAGTGGATACCAAAACGAGAAGTATTCATTTTGATATATTCTGTAGCAACAAAGTCTTCTGGTATTGGAATGCCTAGCTCAATAATTATTTTTTCTAATTTTGTCAAAATTGCTGATAAAACTGCTCTATTGATGTATTCGCTGTCACAAAAAATTCCATTAATATGCCTGTAGCATTTTTCACACGCAGCAAGCATTAGAACTATACCTTCAATAGCAATATCGTCGATACCTAATTCTATTATTTGAGGGTCATCAAAAATAAAACCCTTATATAGAACCCAATCTATCAATAAATTTCTTAATTTCTCGCTTCTATAAGTGAGTACATAGAACTGATCTGCCTTACTTGTTTTCCGCTCAGGAGTTAATTGGCTTGCAGTAGCGATTGCTTCTCTTGTAAAAATAGCGTCAAATAGGATAAGTACATATAAAAACATAAGGATTATCTGCTGTGTGTTATAAGTGCCCGAAGCTGAAATAATTTTTGAGTATAAGTTATCCGCCAAATTATCTTGAATTTCTGTAAGCTCTCGATTGGCTATACATTTATCTAAAATCAATCTCTCTCTTATACTATTAAATGATTTAACAAAAGGTGTTTTATCAAAAACGTAATCATCGGTTGCTAACTGCTGAAACAAAAAGTGTGTTTGATCAAGCATCAGTTTCAGATCCATATTTGTTTTAAATTTTTTAATTTCTTCATTGTAAACAGAATTGACATCTTCTTTATTTCTAAGATAAAGATTTTCCACTGCTAAATTGATTTCATCTGATAAATTTGTAGAAAGAAAATAATCTTTTTCAATTAAGTGGCTTGCAGGGCAGCTTAGTAAATTTGCCAGAATGTTTAATGTTTCTTCGTCAACTCGTTTTGCTTTATGAGGGTCTTGTTTACCATTATTAAGAAAATGTTTGAGACTCATCTCCGAAATTTTACCGTCACTTATTTCCTGAATAATTTTATATGTATACCCAAGCTCCTTCATTCTTGCTTTGATAAATACAGAATCAACAGGTAACATTATCTTTTTCATCTTTTCATAACTCCTTAGCTAATAAAGCTGATGCGGTATGAATCCATTCCTTACCGCATTGTTATCACCTCGCCACCCTCTACAAAGCAGATAAGAGGGAATGTGAAAATCCATTAAAAAGTTGAAGAAAACAGAAATAACATGCTATTCCCGAATCCATCAACTTTTCTTCTCACTCTATGAAACCCAATGTCAGCAAAACCTCCTTGACAGTTTCGGCTTCAAGCCAAATAGCATATTGTAAACCGCTTGCTTTGGGACCAATAATGTGTTTATACCCCAGAGCCTCTGCTCTTTTTGTACGATGCTCCATCCCTTCTACAGGAATAAGATGTCCCCGGTTGTCCACCCTGCCAATGAAAGTCGTATCGACTGGGATGGGCTTTTCATACAGAAGTGATAGAACCGCTACAATACACGCCAATTCTGCATCTTCAAGGTTTTTTTGAGAGCGATTTGATTTCACAATAAATCCAGTATTATTCAATAAAATAAATTCATTAACTATGTTCAGAAGATATTTTGATCTTGCATTATTAATTCCTGGAATTGTCAATGTCGGCTTGCCAATAAGTTTGTCTATAGCCGCTATCATTTCATCTGCAAAAAATTCATTGCCATCCCTGCTGATAAAACTTGCCATCCCTATTACTTTCTTCTCTGAATGCCTTGGTAAAAAGCCGGTTTGTGATTCGGATATTTCTATTAAACCTCTCGGTGTCCTCTTAAAAAAACAGCGCGTTGTTTTGTTATCAGTGTCCCTGTTTTTTTCTGGAGTTGAGAGTATGACCTCGCCATCTAGCCCGACTTCCATTTTTATTATTACGTCGCAGATGTGTCCTATACTCGCTGAGCCCAAATAACTTTTTTTATCTTTCCGTTCTTCGCCGACCACTACAAGAGCAAATTGTCTTTTTTGGGCTTCAAGCCTGATTCTATACAGAACATCAACAATTTCATCCTTTTTATATTTTGCAAATGTTTGCAAGGAATCTATGACTACAAAGTCAGGCTTTGTTTCCTGAAGTGTCCGTTCAATTACTCCTGGAAGGTTTTCCCAAATAAAAACAGGTCTGTGGCAACTCAAACCATATTGGGTAAATTTTTTTTCTATTCCATCCCTTCCCTCATCAAAGGAAAAAAATACAACTTTTTTCCCAAAAGCAACCAGAAAGCTGCATATTTGAAGAAGAAAGGTTGTCTTTCCAGCACCCTTTTCTGCAAATATATAATAAAGAAATGATACAAGAAAACCACCGCCGAAAATAAAATCAAAAAAGTTAAACCCAGAGGGCAAACGCTCTGTTTTAACATCAGGCTTTTCTTCCCTGCAGCTTTCAAGCAAGAGCGGCTTTTTTTTAAGCGACATCTCTGACGAACACTTTGGACAATATCTGGACCATATCGGAGCCTCTGTCCCACATTCTTTGCAAATAAACATATTTATCCTCCTCATATAATTTTAAATGATAATCGCGTGAAAATATTTTATCTTCACGCGATCTCCGATTTATCAGTCGGAATTGTTCTCATAGACCCAAATTCGGAAATGTTTTTTCAAGAGCCGAACGGCTTCCAAAAGAAAAACATCACCAACAGTTTTGGGACTGATTTCCTCTAACAACGTTTTTGCTTCTTCCGGTGAAGCAAGTTTTAGCTTGATTTCGCAATCGTTGCAAAATGCACCTCTTCCTTTGTCAGCCCAATGCAAAAGTTGATTCCAGCCAAGCTTGACGTCTTCTTCATCGAAATTTTCCATTTTTTTTACAATGTAGCGTAAAATTTCTACAGCATCTCTCTGGGACGTCGAAACCATGTCATCGAAAATCATCAATGTTGGTCCGATAATGTTTTGGTAAGTATCCATGTTTTTTCTCCTATTTTAATTAAAAAAATGTGGTTACGATTTTAACACACTAAAACCTAAACAATAATTTTCCCTTGCAGATAAAAAAAATTAATTTCTGTATCTGCCCTTTACTATTTTGCTATGGCATTTTGATTCCTCCTTTTCTTTATTCTTTTAACATTATTAAAAAATAATCAGAAAACCAGAAGGACAAAAAGTGTACTTTTTATATGCTTTTTGTGGTGTAGGGATTTGTAGTAATACCACAATACTTAGGGCACAAATACAGAGCGTTTTATGTATTTGTTTTCCCAAATAGAGAAAACCTTTGATATTATAGATACCACAAGGCTTTCCCTGTTGTTGTTCAATGACATAGTTAATACAGTTTAATACTAGTAACTTGATGTGATTGTAAAATTTGATTTTTATCTCAAATTATATTTTTTGTGAAGTATTACTATTTTTCGAGAAAATAATTAAATATTACTTTCAATTTGAATTTGCAAAATTAGCAGCCTCTTTACAAGCTGATGATGAATATCGTTCTCCATTTGGTTTACGGAAATTATCAGAAAGAAATTTCTCAGTCAGAGGAACCTTGTTTTCCCGAATTAAGAAACAAGCAACATCCTCTAATTTTGTTATTACTCTATAACCATCTTCATTCAATAGCCTATTATTAATTAATTCGGTTATATAGTCTGGACGATTCTTTGGGTTCTTTTTTTCATTAATAATTTCCATTATACATTTAAGGACATATCCAGATGCAACGAAAACCATACCCCGTAATTCTTGATTTTGATCCTCTGTATCATTACAGAATTGTTTGAAATCTACAATAAATGTATCATGATATTTCTCAATTTCAGTTAGTGGTAATGATTTTAAGTCATTTCCAATTGGAAAATCCAACCTTCCATGATCAAATTTATAGATTATATCATCTTTGTATTTCAAGATAATTTGACATAATGGACTTTCACCCTGTTTTGTCAAAGCAAAGGTAGCATTGCTTATTTCCTCATTGGTTTTAATGTTTTGATTATCCATTAGTAACAAACCTCCTGTATTGGAATGCCTATGATATTATACCATTACATGGTAATAAAGAACAAGCTGATGTTCCAATTTAATGCAGTTAATTTATACTGCAACAAGTTCGGCGTGCTTTATGTTTACTTCTTCCTGTTCTAAATCATCATGAAATGTTTCTGATGAAAGGCACAATTCGTCATATTCACGCATTTCAGCTTCTAAAATAATACCTAACTTGTAGTTGGTAACTGCGTTTTCGTGTATGGTCTCCAATATATCGCTTTCGTATTTCATTTTACTTCTCATTAAAAACTTCAATTAACGTTCCATTCTTCAAACTAACATTAATTTGTTCGTCTGTAAATGCGAGGTGCCTTTTCGCATCATTGAATGCCCGTAATTCTTTTTCAGTAGCAAGTTTCTTGTACACCTAATTCATTATTATAGTATTGACAGAATGAAACATCAATCCGACCTACGTGACTAAAAACCCCTTTATTTATTATAATTAAAACACCCTGTTAGGGTTAGGCTACAGTAGTAGTAACCAAATAGGCTTGGGGACAACTAATAAGGATTAGACCTTATTTAGACCTTGATTTGTAAGTCTTTATCTAGTAAGGACTTACAAGAGCATTCGCGGGTCCGACTCCCGTTTCCCGCTTTAACCCCCATACAGTGAATAAAGTAACTGTGTGGGGTTTTTTTGTAAAAAAGTAACAGCAGAAGGAGCCGGGCATACAATCGCCGCCTTAGATATATATCATAGTTGTTTAATTTTGTAGGCATACACTACGGTATTTCAAAAACACCCTTTACAACTTCTCAAAATAATCGTATATTTATAATAGTTGAATAATTGCTCAATTATAGGAGATAATATGAAAAGAAATACATTAATATGCGACTGCGAGGTTATCCACGAGAAAGTAGTAAAGCGGGTGCAAAAGAAAATGCCAAAGGACGAAGACTTTTACGATTTAGCAAACCTTTACAAAATGTTTTCGGACAGTACCCGTATTCGAATTCTTTGGGCGCTTTCGCGAGAAGAAATGTGCGTCTGCGATATAGCCGTATTGCTTGGTATGACAAAATCTGCTATCTCGCATCAACTTAGAGCGTTAAGATTAAGCAATCTGGTTAAATATGACAAGCAGGGAAAGGAAGTGTATTATTCTTTGGCGGACAGCCATGTAAAAGACATCTTTGAAAAAGGTTTTGAGCATATTCACGAATGACATGAATGAGGAGGGTTTTATGAGTGATTGCCCCAGTTGCAATAGCGGTAATATCGAAAAAAACGGGAATAAATCAAGGGTAATACAGCTTATATTGGGCGTTGTTGTTTTTACCGCAGGTATTGTTATTAATAACAATAATTCTAACAATCTTTTTGCGCATTATTTTGTCAACAAATATTTAGCCATGTGCATTTTTATTACAGCGTATTTAATACTTGGCGGTAATATCGTTTTTAGAGCTATAAAGAATATATTAAAAGGAAAACTATTTGACGAATATTTTTTAATGAGTTTGGCAACTATCGGGGCTTTTATTATTGGCGAATATCCCGAAGCCGTTGGGGTTATGCTGTTTTATCAGGTGGGCGAGTTTTTTCAAGATATGGCGGTCAACAAATCTAAAAAGTCAATTAGCGCGCTTATGAACATACGCCCTGATTTTGCAAATCTTTTTCGGCATGGTGAAACTGTAAAGGTTAGTCCCGAAACAGTAAGTATAGGCGATACCATTTTGGTAAAGCCGGGAGAAAAGATTCCTTTAGACGGTAAAGTTATAGAAGGCGAAGCTATGCTGGACACAAGCGCTTTAACAGGCGAGTCTGTCCCACGAAAAGCAAAAACAGGCGGTGCGGTTTTGTCGGGCTGTATTAATCAAAACGGTTTATTAAAAATAGAAGTAACAAAAACATTTGGGCAATCTACCGTTGCAAGAATAATTGATCTAGTAGAAAACGCTTCCAGCAAAAAAGCGCCTACAGAAAACTTTATTACAAGCTTTTCCCGCTATTATACTCCGGTTGTCGTATGCCTTGCAGCCCTTATAGCGTTTGTTCCGCCGCTTTTGGGTTTTGGCGTTTTATCTGAATGGGTACACCGCGGCCTTGTCTTTCTTGTTATTTCATGCCCTTGCGCGCTTGTTATTTCGATTCCTTTGGGTTTTTTCGGCGGGATTGGCGGCGCTTCTAGAAGAGGCGTATTAGTCAAAGGCGGTAATTACCTCGAAGCCCTAAACAATCTTGACATCGTTGTTTTTGATAAAACCGGAACTTTAACTAAAGGGGTTTTTAGCGTTAGCCGAATAGACCCTGCAAGTAATTATACAATACAGCAGGCGCTGGAATACGCCGCTTTAGCGGAGTCTTTTTCGAATCACCCTATTGCGCAATCTATTTTAAGGGCTTACGATAAAGAGGTTGACAAAACAAATCTTTCAGATTACACCGAGATTGCCGGACATGGAATAAGCGTCAGCTTAAACGGTAAAACAATTCTTACCGGAAACGATAAACTAATGACGGCTAACGGAATTGCATTTACGCAAGTGCAGGGCATTGGTACAAAAGTATATGTTGCAAAAGACAATGAATATATCGGGTGCATAATTATATCCGATGAAATTAAAGCTGATGCAAAAAACGCCATTGCCGCCCTTAAAGCGCATGGTGTAAGCAAAACCGTAATGTTAACCGGCGACAACACAGAGATAGCGCAAGCTGTTGCTGCTGAATTAAATCTTGATGAATACTACGGTAATCTTTTGCCGCACGAAAAAGTAGAAATGGTTGAGAAGCTTTTTGAACGTAAACGTGTAAAAGGCAAACTTGCGTTCATCGGTGACGGTATTAATGACGCTCCTGTCCTTGCACGCGCCGATATTGGAATAGCAATGGGCGGTCTTGGCTCTGATGCCGCTATCGAAGCTGCCGACATTGTATTGATGACAGACGAGCCGTCAAAATTAATCGATGCCGTTTCTATGGCGCGTTTCACCAAACGCATCGTTTGGCAGAATATTATTTTTGCTCTTGGAATAAAAAGCGTATTCTTGGTTCTTGGCGCATTTGGCGTTGCATCAATGTGGGAAGCCGTCTTTGCCGATGTAGGAGTTGCATTACTTGCAATATTGAACGCTTCGCGTGTGATTAACTTTGCTTCGAAATAGACAGGCTTTGTAAAAAAATACTGCCCAGTTTCTGCTTGACAAAACACGGCAGCAAGTAGTATACTATATATAGCTACAAGTATAACAGCAGAGCTGGTCCGGTAGCTCAGTGGATAGAGCGGCCGCCTCCTAAGCGGCAGGTCGGCTGTTCGATTCAGCCCCGGATCACATTGAATAGTTAGAAAAACCGCGCCAGCTTTGACACTGATTATTTCTTTCCTGACACCGCAAGGAGTTTTTATGAAGATAAATAACAAGTTCAGTTTTATTACCGCCGCCGTAATAATGATTGGGGTATTTGCGCTGATTGGGTGCGATGACAGCGAAGAAACATCCGGCTCTGGCAGCCTCCGTACCCTTCCCGGAACGGTTACCGTAACCGGCAACCGGTTTGTAGGGCAGACGCTGACTGCCGAGTACAACGGTAGCGACATCCCCATTACCTACCAGTGGAACAGGTGGGGAAACGCCTTGAATAACGCAACCAATCGGGAATATACGCTTGTTGTAACAGGAGCATACTCCGTAACGGTCAGCGCCGAAGGCTACAAACCTTTAACCAGCCTTGTGTTTCGTGTTACTGCGGGTTCCCCCGATGAAGAACCGGACGAAGAGCCTGATTACGGCTATTATATAGAAGATATTGACGAAATTATACAGCTACTGGAAGACAGCGCAAGCGATATTGATAATCCTATTGATCTTCCTGTAAAGATAAACCTCGGAGATATGGATACAGACGACTGGTTGGACTTACTTCATGCTATTAATGACTCCGAACAGTATGTAAACCTTGATCTTTCTCTCAGCACCATGAGCGGAGAAGAATTTGACCCGTCAGCTTTAGTAGAAGTTGGCGGAGACTATATCGTGTCCATCACTCTGCCCAATGCAGCGGCAAGCATAGCGGAGGCATCATTCGCCAACTTAGATAACCTCAAATCCGTAACCGGAAGAAATATTACTAGTATCGGTGATGATGCCTTTAATTTTTGTATCAGCCTAACCAACGTATCTTTCCCAAAAGCTGCCATTATCGGCGTAGCTGCCTTCACTAATTGTACCAGCCTGACCAGCGTATCTTTCCCCGAGGCTATCGAAATCGGTGAAAGAGCATTCTATGAGTGCGAAAGCCTGATCAGCGTATCCTTACCGGCGGCTACCGAAATCGGTAAAAGAGCATTCTATAAGTGTGAAAGTCTGATCAGTGTATCCTTCCCTGAGGCTACCGAAATCGGCGAGTTCGCTTTCTTGGGGTGTGAAAGCCTGATCAGCGTTGAGTTCCCAAAAGCCTTAAGTATCGAAATTTATACCTTCGAGATGTGTTTTGATCTGGAAAGTGTATACTTACCAGCGGTTACCAGAATAGATGATGTTGCCATCAGGGACAGCCAAAAACTGATCCGGGTAACACTGGGGACGATAAGTGAAGTAGATTTTAGTTCTACAGCATTCAGCGCTCTTATAGGCGACCTGCGGGATGTGTATTTTGCCGCGGGCGGCGGCGCAGGGACATATACGCGGACACTGCCGGAAACCACATGGACGAAGCAGTAGGGGGCAGCTTAGGAGTTTGCCTGCTAAAGCAGGGCGGCTATGCCGCAAACTCCTAAGCTTACTGTCCGGCTGCACGGCTTGACTCCAACGGGTGCAATTACTGTATGGTACTTTCGCATAGCCTTCTGTATACCCAACTCCTAAATAAACAATCCGTGCTAATCTGTGATAATCCGTGTTTACTGTCTACCAAGCCCGTGTTTAATTATTACCAATCCCTATTGACACATTCCCCCAAATATGGCAAAATAACAATATGAAGAGACAAAGCTACATGAATTCAAATTCTCTCTCTCTCTCTCTCTCTCTCTCTCTCTCTCTCTACTTATGGAAGAAACTTTTTAAAACAGCTCCGGTTGCATATACGCTCACAAAACAAGAAAAATATACTCGCAAGAACAGGGACATCCCTGCTGCA
>Ga0099364_10014472_pt1 | contig 10499 bp, 10 predicted proteins | sample TergutTh196P3_FD_73070 | JGI IMG/M metagenome (GOLD analysis project Ga0099364, IMG submission 73070) | Microcerotermes parvus P3 segment gut microbial communities from Pointe-Noire, Republic of the Congo - Th196 P3 | ecosystem: Host-associated > Arthropoda: Insects > Digestive system > Gut ...
TTAACGATATTGTGTCCTGCGACCATTCGTTCGATGACTCTTCCCATACTGCCGGTGAGTTCGCCGATTTTTTTGTTCGTGGCTTTCATTTGCCGTTCGGTTTCCTGTCGCATTTTGGCGTGTTCGGCGGCGTACTTGGCATCGCGTTCTTGTTTTTCGCGTGCGTACTTGGCATCGCGTTTTTTCATTTGTCGTGCGTACTTGGCATCGCGTTCTTGCATCTTTCGGTCGAATTCGGCACCTTGCTCCTTGAGCGAACGCCGAAACTCTAGATGTTCCTCTCGCATTTTGCGGCTGTTCTCCCGAATCAATTCTAAAACGCTTTCGTAGGTTAATGGTTGGGCTGACATTATTTTTCTCCTGTCATTTAGGTGCGCTCCATTGTACCACAAAAACATTGGGCTGTGCGCCGACATAGTCGGCGACTCTCGTCGGGGGGCTAACGCCCCCCGCTCGCTGGTTGACACCCTCCGCTCGCTTCGCCGACACAGTCGGCGACTCTCGCTCCGTCGACTGCGTATGCCTTGTCCTTTCGGCACTTTTGTGCTATACTGCGGTTCAACCGGACGTACTCCTCCTTGATAAAAAGAGGTTGTTGATACATTAGAATTGCAATCAAAATCAGCCTCCAATGTTAACCGCATTGCAACATAAGGCCCCATAAAGACGAACTCCCCATGAAAGACATCGGCGAAGGAACCATCAGGCGAATCGATTGGACGGAATTAACCCCCGTCGTGTTGCTTTTGCGCGTGTTCAACCTTTCTTTGGGACTACGCGCTATGTTGCTCGCCCTACTCGGCTTAAAATTGACGATCTTGCTCAATTTTTTGGCAGGGATTTCGTTTCTTTCCCCGGAACTTGCCGAACAAATCCGGCAAGGCAAACCGCAGTATTATTTCAACCTGCCGGTCGATCTGCTCTACTCCGGGGTGCTCGATACAACATTTTCGGTTCAGGAAAACCCGAAGTTGCTTTTTTGGTTTCCGGGCTTCGTACTGATTTGGGTTCTTTGCGGCGGACTCATTTGCCGAAACGCCGCTGTTCGTTTGACCGTCGATGAATCCGAGTCCCTTGGCAACCTTGCACTTTTTCTCCGAAAACGAGCGATTAGTTTTGTAACGGCCCCCTTGTTGGTGTTTTTTGGTATTTTTTGTTGTTTTCTGCCGGTTTTAATAGCCGGCTCGATGCTGAATGTTCCCTTTCTGGATTACGTCGTTGCGTTACTTTTTCCGATTCCATTTGCGTTTGCCTGCTTGACTGTTTTTCTTACATTGGTTTTGGCGGCTGGATTTATGCTGCTCTTCGCAGCCGTCTGCACGGACGGGTCGGATGGATTCGATGCTGTCAGCCGAATGTTTTCATACATTTGTCAAAGGCCTTTGCACTATGTTTTTTATTGGCTTGGCTGTTATGTTCTCGGTTGGCTTGGATTCGTCGTCATTCAATTCCCCGTCTATGCAGCCATACAACTGTGCTGGAATAGGGTGCCTGCCGAATCAGAATTGATTATATTTTGGGCCAATTTGTTTACATCAATCCCGTTGGCGTATTGGTTTGCCTGGTTTTGGACGAGCAGTGCAGCGATTTATCTTTTACTGCGCCGCAGTGTGGACGCCACGCCGTTAAGTGAAATTTATCGAGTTGTCCCGACGAAGATTCGAACCTTGCCGACAATCAAGACGGATGATCGCGGTGCACCCGAGATTGTCCAATAACATTGTGCGGGAGTTGCCGACCGAACCGCCATAATGCGGGGCCCGATGACAATTTTCTGAAATTTTCCAAAATTCCCCCAAATAATTGTCGCATTTTCGATGCGTTTTACCATAAACCTTATAGAAACGTTTTCGTTTCTGCCAGAATTACACCCCTATCCCAAAAAGGAGAACTATTATGAAGAACATCAAACCACGCACTAAAATGTGCCGTCCCGCACTGCTCGTATTAGCGGTCTGGCTCGCTCTTTCCCTTGTTTCCGAGACGGCTTGGTCCCAATCATCCCGAAGGCCGGAGGGACAATCCGGCGAACGGTCCAATGCCCGCTCCGGTGAGCGTCCGTCATCCCGCCCCGCCGCACCAGCCCAATCAGCTCGGCCTAACCCTACATCGGCCCAGCCGAGACAGACTCCCCCTGCCGCAAGACCGACCCCTCCCGCCGCGAGGCCAACCCAGCAACCGGCTAACCGGCCTAATCCTACATCGGCGCAACCTACATCAGCGCAACCGAGACCAACCCAAACGGCCCGGCCTACACAAAGGCCCGAAGAGAGACCAACCCAAACGGCCAGACCGACTCAAACGGCTCGGCCTAATCCTACATCAGCGCAACCTACATCAGCGCAACCGAGACCGACTCAAACGGCCCGGCCAACCCAGCAACCGGCTAACCGGCCCGAAACGAGACCGACTCAAACAGCCCGGCCTACCCAGCGTCCGTCAAGCCGGCCCGAAGCGAGACCAACCCCCGCCATCGCACCGACCCCATTGGCTCAGCCTAGTCCTACATCGGCGCAGCCTACATCGGCCCGGCCTACACAAAGGCCCGAAGCGAGACCAACCCAAACGGCGAGACCAACCCAGCAACCGGCAGGCCGGCCCAGCGCTCGCCCCGATTCTTCGGTTGCTGCACCATATCGTCCGCCGGGTGCTCGTCCCTATCCGCACCCGACACCGCCAACGGTCGTTAACAATTACTATAACTATCCACGCCGCGGAATGACCGACTTTGAGAAAGCCCTTGTCATCATGGGCGCGGTCAGGACGGGGGCTGTGATACTCGGCAGAACGCCGTACAGTTATTACAGATATAATTATCCCCATTACTATCCGCACAGACCGATCGTCGTGGTCGAACCGCAGCCGACCATCATGCCGGTTCCCGTAGTCGTTGACCGGGAAGTACCCGTAATCGTCGATAGGGAAGTTCCCGTAATCGTTGAAAAGGAAGTTGTCGTCGAAAGGCCTGTGCACAACGAACCGACTCCTTCTTCGGTTGGTTCTGACCGTCCGGCGACGCCGACGACTGATGATCCCGTGCTTTTGCGATTGCAAAACATGCAGTCCGACGAAACCTTTTCACCCAAGTTGGGCGGCATATTCAAGATAGAGGATATGCAAATACCCGGACACAATTTTAAGGCGGCGAGGCTTTCGTCCGATCCGTTGGAAGGTTCGCCGCTGTACGAATTCGGATTGCGTGAGGGAGATGCCATTACGCGTCTTGGGGGAACCGCCGCCGCATCCTTCGATGTATTGGAGAAACATGAAAGAACTGTCGAGATGCGCTATATCAAGTCGGGTACCGACCGGGTATTGCGTGCGGCCATTTACATCCCGACGGATGCAGAATTATGGGGCGACGACGAGACGCCGGTCGATCCGTAGTCCGTCGCAGAGTCATGGAAATCGCCGGCTATTTCAATATGTTCTATTTAGCCGGTACTCCGGCGCAATCCCCGGGTGTTTTTGTGTATAGTACCGACGGACTGTTTTACCGCACACTCACGCCGGCTTCGCTCACCTCGGGGGCGTTGTCTTTGTCCTTTTTCTTAAACCAGCCCGTCAAACTCCATTTTTCGTTTTTCGTCGGCCCCGAGGCAGCATGCTCCTGTTGCTGCGGATTCTGTTTCGAGGTGCTTGGTTGTCCGGCATTCATTTCTCCCCCTTTTTCAGACAATTTGTCCGACAATTCTTTCCCCGATGCGGACAGACGCTCGACTTCCCGATTCCGAAATACATGCATTTCTTCAGATATTGCGGCAGTTTCCTTTTCGTGAAACGCCCGAATCTCCGATAGTTGACTTTCGGCAAGTTGTCCGTGCGCAAGCCGGCTGGGCGTTTGCCAATAGGGCGGAGGCGTCGTAACATTGGGGGACCGATTGCTGTCGAGCATATTGCAACCCGGTGCTATGACGAATACTAAAAGAAAAATAAAAGGATACTTTCTAAACATAATAATTCCCTCTTTCGTCTTTTTCGGCATTTTCGACACAATACTTTAACCCAATGGGCACGAAAAAGCGCATTCGGCGTGTACTCCGGCGCTTACACACAAGAATACCAGCGTAATACCGTATCTTACGTTCCCGGCTCTGCGAATTTCAGGGAACCGGCAAATGCGGGACGATTCAAGATTTCGGCTAAAATCACCGCTTGGATAACCCCCTCCGGCTTTGCAAAACAGCCGGCGATGTCCAACGCAATCGTCGGCTTCGAGCGGTCGCCAAAAAGAACACCCTCTTCGTAGATACCCGTCATACTGTACAAGTCCGGCTTGACCGTCGGGTCAATCGTCGGAGAAACAATTTGAGACGGATCCAACGTACCCGGGTCGGCCTCAAAACGGTGACCAACGCCTTGAGGAGACAATTTTTTAGTAAGTGCCTGAGGACGCTCCGAAAATTGCCTATCAGATGGTTTACGATTCGAAAAAGAAGAATCCGGAAAACTGTAAGAATCACGCATTGAAGGCCGGCCGACTGGCCGGGGTTTGGCCTTCGCCTGTTTCTTTTTCGGCGGTATGATTATCAAGTCATCATCCGCCGCGTCGGCCTTTACGGGATTTTGTTTCAGTTTGGCAGCCTCAGAAGCCTCTTTGATGCTCTTAAGAATATGTGAAACGATCATAATGATCGCAAATATGAGTGCGATAATGCTGCCTTCCATTGTAATTTAAGGGCTGGGTAATTGAGGGGCTGGTTAGTCAATAAAATAGGGTTCCATAGTACCGTACCTTTTCTCGCCAATCCCTCGAACATTCAGAATTTCTTTGGAATCGCGGATTGGAGCATATTGGTCTCGGTATTCGATAATACTTTCGGCCAGTTTGGGGCCGATGCCGGTTATCGTTTGCAGTTCTCCGTGCGTTGCGGTGTTAATGTCGATATGGAATTGGTATTGTTTCGGGCTGCATGGTTTCGGGCTGGTGATTTCGTGTTTCCCCGCGGTGTGGTAACAGAGCCATATAACAAGCCCCGTCAGTATGACAGCCGCCGCAGATTGATCAGGATGACGTAGTTGGAGAAAAGTAAACATTGTCCAGTAGGATAACCTTTGTCAATGAATTTTGCAAGCCGTTTGGCAACCGCCAGACCGCCCAGACCCCGCCAGCCCACCAGCCCAATGGAGATGATACAACGAAAAACATCTTACCGAAAATGCAAACGGAATATGTCCAGCGCACGGCTTACGTACAAATCATCGACGATATCAGGATGGCCGACAAACCGAAAGTCCCGCCTTTGTAGTATCGATGTTTCCGACTCGGGTATTGGGGCGTTGACCAATGCGACAAACGTTTCTTCACTCCGATTTCGGGCTGGCCTGCCCTCGGGATAAGCACCGACCAATAGCATATAATCGGCATTGAACATTCGTTGCCCGATTGCAATCATCCTTTCCGGCGTGATAGGCGTCCGTTGCGGCAACACCACACCGCCTAAAAAACAAGATGCCGACTCCGATGAACTCCCTAACGCCTTTGCTAACAATCCGCTCGTTCCCGACTCAACGACGGCAATCGTTTTGCCTTGTAAATTCGCCATTCGGCAAACAACATCGGCCAATGTATCTTCGCCTTCACCGAAAATCAGCGTACCGAGCGCTTCGTAAATCTTCTTTGCGGTCGGCTCTATGAGAGCGTCGCATTCCGGTTCCGTTTCGGCTTCGGCTACGATACGCAGGGTGATGGTTCCTTGAGTTGCCGTGATCCCAACTTTGGGGGTCCGGCCTCGTTCAACGATACCGGAAAGCATATTTTCGACTTGGCTTTCCCCCATACCAAAGGCGTGCAGCGAACGGTGTTTAATCATCCGTTTTTCGCCTCGCAACGTATCGAGCAGCGACATAATCGTTTTCCGGCCGCTGTCGTTCCACATTTCAACCATCTCGGCGGGAACGCCCGGATACGCCAGCAGGCGGACGAAGCCGAGTCGGCCTTCACGCTGTATCGTAAAGTCGATGCCGGGGGCGGTACCGTTGGGATTCTGAATCGCCGACGCACCTTGAGGTTGATAAACTTGCGCACGGAAATTGTCAGGAATCGCGGCACCACGCTGCCGAAAAACGTCTTCGATGTGCCGAAGAGACTCGGCATCTTCAACAAGGGGAACTTCTGCAGCGTTGGCGAAGGCGAGGCGTGTGAGGTCGTCAGCGGTTGGGCCTAGACCGCCAGTCCAAACAACGATATCGACTCGGTTCATCGCAATTCGGAGAACATCAACCATATCTTGAATAGCGTCTCCAACGGCGGTATGATATTGGACGGCAATCCCGAAGTCTTCGAGTTGGCGGCTTAACCAAGGGGAGTTGGTATCGAGAATTTCGCCGCTGATAATCTCATCGCCGTTGGCAATAATTTCTGCGTGCATGGTTGGGAGGAGTGTGAAACGGAACGAAGGATATTCTACCAGATTTGTCCGACGAGAGTCGCTCCGGACTCTGTGAACGCTTTGCTGCTACGTCACGTTTTATGATATAATAACCGGTATGGCAGAGTCTCCGCTTAATATCCTCGTTGTTGACGACGAAGAAAACCACGCCGACGTCATCGCCGCCAGTCTCGGGAAACTCGGTGCCGTATGCCAAATCGCAAACTCTCAAACCGATGCTCTTACAAAAATAAAAGAGCATTACTTCGACGTCATCATCACCGACCTCATGCTCGAACGCCCTGACGGCGGAATCGAAATCCTCAAAGCCGTCAAAGCCGAAACCAAGGAAACAGAAGTCATCGTCATCACGGCCAATAACTCGATTGAAATTGCTGTTGAAGCGATGCAGCTCGGAGCCTTCAATTATCTGCAAAAACCGCTCGACATCAAACAACTCCGCACGATTACCGAAAGGGCAGGCGAAAATTCCCGGCTTCGTTGGATTAACCGAGATCTCCAAGCCCGGCTTGATGAACGATTTGGTTTCGCCGGCGTGTTGGGTAACAATACTCAAATGCTTGCAGCCGTCGAACGGCTACGACGCATCGCTCCAACCGATGCAACCGTTCTCATCCAAGCCGAAACCGGCACAGGGAAAGAACTCTTTGCTCAATCAATCCATCAGAACAGTAAACGTAAAAGCAAACCGTTCGTTGCGGTGAATTGCGGAGCCCCATCTGAAAATACTTTGGAAAGCGAACTCTTTGGACATGTTAAAGGGGCATTCACAGGGGCAGATAAAGACCGGGTCGGTATGTTCGAATATGCCGACGGCGGCACATTGTTCCTTGACGAAGTCGGCGACATGCCGATGTCTATGCAAAAAAGACTGCTCCGTGTGATTGAAAACGGAGAAATAACCAAACTCGGTTCTAATGACGTCATCAAGGTTAATGTCCGAATCCTTTCGGCAACGAACTGCAATCTGGAAGCGTCAATCAAAGAGGGAACATTCCGGCAGGATTTGTACTACCGTCTTAAAGTCGTTACGGTACGTATTCCTCCGCTTCGGGAACGCCGAGAAGATATACCGGTATTGCTTGACCATTTCATTCGCCAATTTGCGAAGCGGTACGACAAAACGATTCGGGGTATTGCCCCGTCGGCAAGAAAAATCCTTCTTCACTTCGATTGGCTAGGAAATGTTCGACAACTTCGCAACGTTGCCGAAAGTATGGTTGTTGTTGATTACGACGGGCTTATCGACGTTGATGACGTGCCGGAGGAACTCGGCGGTGTTGTGGCGATGCCGTCGAACGCCAGCAGGCGCAGTGTGTATGGTACCATAAAACGAAATCCTTGCGAAGCGAACGCATCGTTGCTCAGCGATCTCATCGGAAACCCTATGTCGGAGGTCGAACGGTTGTTCATCACGGAGACACTTCGCTCAACGGGAGGCAACCGAGAGGAAGCGGCGAAAATGCTCGACATCGGCGAACGAACATTGTACCGAAAAATTAAAGAGTATGGAATTGTATCTGCCGAACTCGGCGAGCAAGGGGGGACAACTACCTGACCATCGAAGGGCAGGCGACGCCCCCCCCGCTCCTAGCGGCAAGGGCAATTTTATTTTATGATTGTAAACTCGGCAACCTTTTACCACCCTTTTTATACAGAAAAATCTAAATGCTAAAAATCCTAATCCCTTACGCTCTTCGCTCATTCACCGAACGCAACGCCGAAGTCGAAGTCAACGCCAACACCGCCGGCGAAGCGGTTGATGCGCTGGCCGATGCCTATCCCGATCTGAAAGCGCACCTCTTTGCCGAAGACGGGCAACTGCGGGACTTCATACACCTTTTCGTTGAAGGCAAAAACATCAACACCCTGCAAGGACTCAACACACCCGTCGCAGAAAACGGAGAAGTGATGATCGTCCCCGCAATCGCCGGAGGAACCGAATCCGAAGACATCGGCTTAACCAACGACGAAATCGCCCGGTACAGCCGCCATCTCTTGCTGCCGGACATCGGAGTCGAAGGACAGAAAAAATTGAAACACGCCAAAGTCCTCATCGTCGGGACGGGCGGGTTGGGCGCACCGCTCGCTCTCTATCTTGCCGCCGCAGGCATCGGAACCATCGGACTGGTCGATTACGATGTCGTCGAAGAATCCAACTTACAGCGGCAAATCATTCACAGCACCCGAGATCTCGGCAGACCGAAAGTCGCCTCGGCAAAAGACCGAATCAAAGGGATCAATCCGCTCGTCAATGTCGTGATGCACAACGCCATGTTCACGAAAGAAAATGCTCTCGAAATTATGGGACAATACGACATCATAGCCGACGGAACCGATAATTTCCAAACACGATACCTTATCAATGATGCTTGCGTCCTTTTGGGGAAGCCCAATGTCTACGGCTCAGTCTTTCAATTCGACGGTCAAGCAAGCGTTTTTTGTATGAAGGAAGGGCCTTGTCTTCGATGTCTTTATCCTTCGCCTCCGCCTCCCGGCTTGGTACCGTCGTGTGCCGAAGGAGGAGTGCTGGGCGTATTGCCGGGAATCGTCGGAGTCATCCAGGCAACGGAAGCCGTCAAGTTAATCGTCGGCGGAGCCAAGACGCTGACCGGAAGACTCTTGGTCTTCGATGCGTGGCGTATGGCATTTCGAACACTGAATCTGGCAAAAGACACCCTCTGCCCTATATGCGGAGAAAATCCGACAATCCACGAACTGATTGACTATGAATACTTCTGCGGTTTGAAAACGGAGCAGGACACTGAACCTATTGAAACGATAACGGCGATTGATTTGAAAAAACGTTTGGATAATGGGGAACGTGTGCAGTTTATCGATATTCGTGAACCGCATGAACGTGCGATAGTCAAGTTTCCGGGCGCGTTGGTGATGCCGTTAGGGCAGTTGGAGAGGCGGATGAACGAATTAGACCCGACGCTTGATGCGGTCTTTTTATGCAAAATCGGTCAACGCAGCATTTTGGGAATCCGAGCATTGCGCGAAGCCGGTTACGGCGGCAGAATGTTGAATCTGGAAGACGGCTTAAACGCTTGGGCAAGAGATGTCGATAATACGATGCCGGTGTATTAGAATGCATTCGCCGACACTTGACTCCGCGCTCATTTGATGGTATCCTGTTCCAATATCCTATTTCATTCCTTTCCAAATGTCTAAACGACTTTTTACGAGCGAAGCCGTCAGTATGGGCCATCCCGATAAACTGGCGGACCAAATATCCGACGGCGTCCTCGACGCCCTGTTTGCCGAAGATTCGATGAGCCGCGTCGCCTGCGAAACTCTCGTCAATACCGGACTCGCTGTCATCGCCGGAGAAATTACGACCAAGGCGAAAATCGATTATCAAACCGTCGTCCGCAACGCGATCCGGGAAGTCGGATACACCGACGACGAATGGGGAATCTGTGCCGATACGTGTGCCGTTATGGTCGCCCTCGATCGTCAAAGCCCCGACATTGCCCAAGGCGTCAACGACGACGCCGACGGCCGACATGCCGGGCAAATCGGTGCCGGCGACCAAGGACTTATGTTCGGATATGCATGTCATCACACGCCGGAATTGATGCCGCTCCCCATCGCACTAGCCCATCGAATCACCAACCGGCTGACCGATGCCCGATTTAAAAATGAAGTCTCTTGGCTCCGACCCGACAGCAAAAGTCAGGTAACTATCGAATTCGACGGCTTCAAGCCAGTGCGAATTGATACCGTCGTCGTCGCAACGCAGCACGACCCAAGCGTCGATCAAAAAGCGATTGCAGATTATGTGATCCCAAACATTATCGAGCCGGTGTTGCCGAAAGACCTAGACACAAAGGGTATCAAATACTACATTAACCCAACCGGACGATTCGTGGTCGGAGGCCCGCACGGCGACTGCGGGCTGACAGGACGAAAAATTATCGTCGATACCTACGGCGGCTGGGCAAGACACGGCGGCGGAGCATTCAGCGGAAAAGACCCAACAAAGGTTGACCGAAGTGCCGCTTACATGGCTCGATACATCGCCAAAAACATCGTAGCGGCGGAAATTGCCGACGCATGCGAAATACAATTGGCCTATGCGATTGGTGTACAGGAGCCGGT
>Ga0099364_10014473_pt1 | contig 10499 bp, 6 predicted proteins | sample TergutTh196P3_FD_73070 | JGI IMG/M metagenome (GOLD analysis project Ga0099364, IMG submission 73070) | Microcerotermes parvus P3 segment gut microbial communities from Pointe-Noire, Republic of the Congo - Th196 P3 | ecosystem: Host-associated > Arthropoda: Insects > Digestive system > Gut ...
CCCAAAAGAGCTGCATTACAGGGTTGTCTTTTTTGGCATGAAAATTTGTGCGGGGAATAACGACATAACATTCCGTACAAATTATATGCTCGTTTTTCACAAGGTGATTACCACACCCGTAACAGATACGCGGAAAAAGCAAACTTATAAAGTCATCCCATAAATCTTTCAGCCACTTCATGCAGCGAATATAATTGTTAAAAATAATAAGAACCTGTTTAAATTTTATTTTTTGAAAAAATGTTCATTCAACAGAAAAGTTAACTTTTGTCGGTAATATTTAACTCAACGCTGACAGCTTCTTCGAAGCCTGACCTTTAGTTTGTCAAATAAAAAAGCGTGGGACTTAATATCTCTTGCTTGCACTTCAAGGTTTCCACGCCTACTACTTTCAAACAAGTTAATCCACGCCGCAAGGGCGTTCGCTAACTTATTCTTGAAGATGTAACTCTATAAAATAAATCAAGCTACCTCGTGGTAAAAATGAGATACAAGAATAAACTACTATTCGCTTTTTTATATGTTAATTATCTCTTTTTCTGTGTTATGTCATATATTAGTTTTATAGTTAATAGTTTGCAGCTATGTTGGCATCAAAAATACAAAAACAATTTATACAAATCAAAATGCGTTCGTCAAAATTATTGCGCTTTTCAAAAAGAAAATCAAAATGTGTTGCAAACATGAAAAAGTTCATTCAATCATTAGATTTTTTTGTTACACGGCATGAGCCCAAAATTAAATATAAAGATAATAAAAAAACATTTTGCAGAATTAAAATATATGTTTATCTTTGCATCATCAAAGCAACTGCGGGAGTAGCTCAGTTGGTAGAGCATAACCTTGCCAAGGTTAGGGTCGCGGGTTCGAGTCCCGTCTTCCGCTCAATAAATCGGGAAGCGTGTTTGGCTTCCTTTTTTGGTCGGTTAACCGAGTGGTTAGGTAGCGGTCTGCAAAACCGTTTACGGCGGTTCGAATCCGCCACCGACCTCATAGAAAAATCGGAACAAATTAAAAATCAATTTGTTCCGATTTTGTTTTTATGAGTTTATACAACTATTTTTTCTGTTTGCCGTTTTGCATACACCGATAACGCCGAAACGCAGGTTTAATGAACTCGTTTTTATTATTTCTTTATCGCCAGATTATCAAAACAGAAATAGGCGGGTGTATTCATGCCATACATGCCTGTATCACTGCTTTGGAGATCAAATTTTACCGTGTGAACATTATTTCCCAGAGGCGTCAAGTCAACCATTGTCCACTCGGTAATGATGCCGGGGGAAGTAGCGGTGCGAAAATCGGCAAGATAGAATTCTACTGCTGTTCCTGTCGGACTGTCAGTTTTATCGTATGCAGTGATGACCACTTTGAACCAATCCGCGTCTGCGTAACTGAATTTTTTAGATGCCATATCGCCGTTCAGCATGGATAATGCGGCATAAGAGGAGTTGGTTACCCAGAAGTGGTCGAATGTACACTCTGTTGCACCATCATCAAATGAAATGACGCTGCGCGTATCTCCCATCATCAAGTCATTGAAACCAAAACCAACTGCAAATGTTTCAGAACCATTGTAGCCGCCATGCCCTGTTTCATCATCACTATAATACACACTGCATTGATTGTTGTAACTGTCGTCAACCATATTGTTCCATTGCGAAATGGCTATGCCGCCGCCGAAGAAATCAATCTCCCCTGTCCATATTGATTCGTTGACCATCATTATTAACCCGCTTCCTGCATCGTCATATCCGACATACTGACCTGCTCCGAAAGAGGTATAAAGATTTTCACCGTATGAAGTGGGACCCGTCAGATAATCAAGTATTCGTGGGTAGTCTTCAAAATCAATCAGATGGCTGAAATCACGTGCAGTTACCTGTACATTGGCAATCACGGTACTTCTTTCGCCGACAGCCACAACGGATACTATACCTGTTTGCTCCGCAAAACTGTTTGCAATATCGGGAGCAGTAACGCTTAACTTGTTGTCATTTAGGGAAACCCGCCAGCCATCGGGTTTTGAAATCGACAGATTTTGCACCCCGCTTTGCATGACGGCAAACTCCCGTGTTCCGCCAAACTTAATAACTTGCAATCCCGAACTTGCAACGGAAAAAACAACAGAAGTTTGCGACATAGGAACAGTAATTGTTTCACCATTACCGAAAGTAAACGTCATATCGCCGTCCTGAATAACAATTCCGATGATGGACGTAGCAGCCCCGTCAGCTTTTACTTCCGTATTCTCTCCGTCAATGTACCAGTATCCGTCAACAATTTCGGGAGTAGAGCCTTCGGCTTTCACTTTAGTATCCACTCCGTCAACGTGCCAGTTTCCGTTGTCGCCAACAGTGAATACAGGCGTATGCCCCTGCGTCAAATCTATTGTCTTTCCATCGGAAAATACAATTTTATACCCGCTTGAAGTATTCTCCACGCCAGTTACAGTTAATTGGTTTTGAAGCGCATTCAGTATTGTCTGATAGTTCTGCGCCTGTTTTTCCAATTCCGTTTGAAGGCTGTTATACTTTCCCTTCAAATCGTTGATGTCGTCTTTATAGCATCCTGTCATCAGGAAGGCTACGATCGTAAAAGAAAAAATTATTCTTTTCATTTTTAAAAAGTTATTAATTAATACTAAAATTGTTTATATAATTTATGAATCATAAATTCAAATCTGTAAATCCGCTTACTTCGGTCGAAACTTCGCCTAACCAGCCGCCTTCCGCACGGTTTCCGGTATATACTTTTACGAAGTCAATGCCTTGCAACTTAACCAAATTTCCGTTTTTGTCCACCGCCCAGTCAATATCTATTTGTGTTCTTGCATCGTTATTCGCCCAATTGTCGGCGTAGCCCCAATCGTAGGGAAGATTTACCCAGTTTGTACCGTTTCCCGACACATCGTATATATTCGCCTCCATGAAAGTACCCGTTAGCGTATAACTGTTGCCCATATACAATGGATAGTAAGTCTGTGTGTGCGAACCGTTTTTGGACAGATAGCCCGATTGCCCCTGATTGTCTGTCCAGCGAATATAGTCAGGCTCGTTAGGATTGGTTGGTTCCGATTCGGGCTTGTAATAGGTGATTTCATAATTTTTGATGGTTGTAGGCTTGTGGTATTCGGAGCCTGCTATTTCGAACCATTCGTCATCGGGCAAACCGTTTCCGTTGGCGTCATACGACACCATGATAACACCGGGTTCAGCCGAGTTAGCGAAAGCATTGCCAAGTACTATAAAATCATTCCCTTCCCGATTGACAATAGTATGGTCGAAGCCGAAAACAACGTAACCGCCGAACCCGCCCAGAGAAATCATTGAACCGCCTGTCAAGGCGGTTTCTGCTTTTTGTCGCATGGTTTCTGGCGTATCTTCGGCAGTTGAGGCGGGCATCTTGTTGATATATTGTCCCGGCGCAGGCAAATACTCAAACACGCGCGTGATGCCGTGCGTATAGGTTTTGTTGTTTACCGTAACGGAGATGGTCTTCGTACTTTCTCCCATAGCGTTTTTTGCCTTGAATTGGAGACTGTAATTGCCCGCTTCGGCAAAAACGCAGAGCAAATCTTTAACATCGGATATTTCAACTTCGGCAAGAAACCATTTACAGATAACTTCGCCTGTACCATTCACTTCGGGTTGAATACGCAGCCACTTCATTTTGTCGATAACAAATCCGCCGGGTGGTTCTGTTATGGTAATTTCCGGGACGGCAGTGTCAATGCTGATGCTGCGACCATCGGGAAACACGAAAGTCACCACTCCATCTGCCAATGTGACGATGCAATTACTTACCGTCAGTTTTGAGCCATCGCTCAAGGTAATGATGTAATAATCGTCTTTCGCCTCGTAGCCTGTTACATAAAGACGGTTATTAAACGCATCGAGCAGGCTCTCGTATTGAGCTATACGCTCTTTCAGGTCATTGACCTCCTTTTTTAACTCTTTGATGTCATCTTTGTAACATCCTGTCAGCAAAACAACGGCTGACAATAAACATAAAATCTTTTTCATTTTTAATTGATTTAAGGTTAATTTATTTGGGTTTTATATACAAATGCAATGTTAGCGGGAATATCACCCGTTGTAGCGGTAAACACCGTAGTGCCATTCTTGTCCGCACAGTAGAGTTTTCCGGGCGAAACGTAATCAATTACATCGGTAATGTAGATGTTCCTTGAAACAGGGTCAACCGCTATACCGTAAGGCATTTTAACGGCATCGCTGACCGACTTGGGAAGGAAACTTTCTTCGAGTAAAGTTTCGGTCTTAACATTTATCATCGAATAGTTAATTGTCTGGTCGAAAGTTGTATAATTGAACTCCGACCCGATGATGTATGCCGTATCGCCCACTATGGCAAGATTGGAGCAGGCAATATCAAAAGTTTTCTTTATTGTGTTGGTTTGGGTGTCGATGACAAACAATCGAGAGGGAACATTGAAATAGTCGCCGCGCGAACTCACGTATAAATCGCCGTAAGCATCGGCTTTAAGCCGGTGCAGATTGTCGGCGACTTCAATATCCTCAATTTTGGCAAACGTATTCAAGTCGATTACCGAAACGGTTTTTTCGTAGTTTGGCTGGCTGTAACCGCCAGAATTGGCAACATACAGTTTGCCGTCAACCACCGCCATCTCTTCGGGCTGCCTGCCCACCTGAACAGTTCGAGTAATGGCAAGCGTTGCGGTATCAATTTCGGCAATAAATCCGTTTGGCGAAATTTCGTCTACCTGTACCTCGCCGTCATAGGAGCTCACGTAGGCTTTGCCGTTTGCAAATGTTATATAGCGGCAATTTTTTATGTCAATTATTTTCAACCGTTTGGTTGTTCGCACATCCATTACCTCCACTTTGTTAGAGTTGTTGATAACGGCATAGAGTTTTGAGCCGTAAATGCCGAGGTCGTTGCCCACATCGCCCAAGCCTAACGTTGCTTCGGGGTTTGCCTGTCCGTAAACATTGCGGCGATATGTTCCCGTTGCATAATCGTAATAATCCAGCGAGGCTTTGTTCATGTTCATATTGCCTTCGTTGAGCAGATAGAAGCCCTCGACCACCGTAACGGTTTGTTGCGGAAGCGGTTCTACTTCTTCGGGGATAATCGGGTCGTTCTTTCGGCATCCCGACAGGATAATCGCAAGCATTACCCATAATTTACACATTGTTTTCATTACTTAAAAATTTATTAATAGACTAAAACGATAATTTCTTCCGGGCATCGGAAAATTGAGTATCACATCATAGTATTGATTGAACATATTATTGATTTCCATTGCTATACGCACAGGCAACTTTATGACTTCTCTTTCCCATGCCAACGCCAAATCATGCGTGTACCAAGGCTGAACGTAGTTTACGGGGATATTTGCTTTTTGGCTGTAACGTTCGCCTGTATAAATAAAACTGTAATTGAGTTGCAGGTCGCGCCAACGCGCCGAAACGGTCAGAGCGCCGCTATGAACAGGCGTGTAGGGTATCTGGTTTCCATAAGTTGTACCATCGGGCGTAATGTCAATGGCTTTCTGGAAGGTATAACTTACTCCCAAGTCCACAAACACCTCGGCGGGAAGGCGTAACCCTACATTCGTATTTGCTTCCAGACCTTTAATTTCTACTTCGCCGAGGTTCATCATAGTCCAGCGGAAAAGATTGGACGAAGGCATGGCTACAATTTTGTCCTTCATGCGATTATAGTATACGTCCGCCTGCATGGATACAGAGCTTAAAAATCCTTCGTTCATGTCGTGCAGCCACGTAACGCCCAAATCGTATTGAGCGGTATATTCGGGACGCAGCGAACTGTTGCCCACGAATGTGTAATACAAATCGTTGAAAGTGGGCATACGGAACGCCTCCTTGTAAAACGCCCTAAGGCGAAACGTTTTTGTGTTGAACGGCTGCACAGATGCCGAAATCACAGGGTAAAACATTTTACGGCTATCGCCTTGACGGTAATTTTCCACCTTTTCATCAATATATCCGCCGAGCAGACTTGTCTGAATATCCAACCGTTCCCATTTCATACGGTTGGACAGCGCAGCCATATAGGAATAGCGGGTGGGATACGGAAAGCGGTAAAGGTTGGCATCGAGTGTATTGACGACAAAATCCGTAGCCAACGAAACGTCCCACCATTCAAACAGCGCCACCCGATTTACCAACGAAGCATAGATTTCGTTTTGGTAATATCTGTTATCCAATGCGCCTTCGAGCGTTTTATAGTCGGGGTCGATATAACGGTTATAATCGCGGCTGAATTTGATGTTTGCCAACATGTCGTGCCTTTTGAAAAACGACCTGTTAAGCGAGCCGTGCACAAAGAAATTCCTGTCCCATTGTCGCTGTACATGGCTGTAGCGGTTTGCCACAATCGCCCCGGGAAGCCCGCGCTCCGAATCGTAGATATAGGCTTTGAACGAAGCTTGACCGTTGTTTTTCAGTTGGGCGTGAAGTGTCACTTCCGCACGGAAAGCGGTAATATCGCCGTTTTGACGGACAGCCGTAGTATCATATCCGCCGTCCTTACTGTAACGGTACTTGTAGCGTCCGTGCGCCTGCACCCATTCAGCGCTTGTCGTCAGTGAAAGGTTTTGCGTAAGTTTCTGTTGGTACAATACGGCGGGATTGACCAGTCCAAATGAGCCTGTTTTGAACGATGTTCTGATATTGAAGTTTTTATTTTCATCGAAGAATGGGGTTTTAGTACGCAGGAATAGCGTGTTGGAGGCGAAAAATCCGCGTGCTGGTTGGAAGATGGACGATTTCTGTCCGTTATACAGTTCGATTGCTTCGATATTGTCCAATGAATATTTTCCCAAATCTACCTGTCCGTTTTGTGCGTTGCCAATGCTCATACCATCGTAGAAAACTGCCGTGTGGGCGCTGCCGAGGCTTCGCACGTTGATGGTTTTAATACCGCCCACGCCGCCGTAATCTTTAAACTGCACACCCGAAAAATAGCGTATGGCATCGGCTACCGAAAGGGTGTTCAAATTCTCAAGTTTCCGTCCCGACAAAATTTGTGCCGGCATGGGAGATTCAATACTGAAACTGTGCCTGTTTGCCGTAACAACAACCTCCGCAAGACTGTGTACTTTGATGGTGTCTGTCGATTCTTCGCCTGCGGTATGCTGAGCGCGAATCGGCGTTAAAAACAGGAGCATCGCCAACAGTATAAGCGCTTCCCTTATTGCCCATAAATTTGTGTGTTTCCAGAAACACATAAAACACTAATTGTTTGGAGCTGCAAGCATTACACAACAATAAACGCCCGTTTGCCCCGATTCAACAAATAACCTCTTGGAAAAAGTGAAATCAAATGTAATTATGCATATTTGCATTTGGTCTCAAAGCCTCATTCCTCGAAGACTTTAAACTATACTTGTATCGGTAGGTCTCCTGACTTGTCCCCGCTTTGGACAGCCTTCCCATCCCGACTTGCCGGGACAGTGGCAATGGGCTTGCCAAAACGTTGCATAGGACTTACAGTAGCGGGTCTGTCCGGGAATTTCACCCGGTTCCCTCTTAGTCGAATATGCCCGAAAAACATATCCGAACCGATGCGAGGGCAAAAGTATGAAAATTTATTTTATGAAAGAAATATTTTTAATAAAATTTCTTGATAATCCATGGTGAAATTCTAATAATTTTGTAGTCCGAAGGACTAAATAAAATAAACCCCAATCGCTACGCTTCATTGGAGTTATTTATGCTATCTTAAAAATCTTCCCTTTGCTTCAAAAGTTCCACATATTTATCTATGCGGCGCATCTCTTCGGATATTCTAAGCCCTTGCGTACATTTAGGGTCGCACAACTTACAACCGGTACACTGACTTGCCTGCCGCAGTTTAGGCACGCTGCGGTCGTAGCCGATAAGAAACTCTCTTCTTGCCCTGCGATAGTTTTCGTCTTTTGAGCTTTTAAGTATGCGGTCTGCGTTTACGCAACGATTGTAATGATCGAATATTTCGGGTATATCAAGTCCGTAAGGACACGGCATACAATATTGACATGTAGTACATTGTATAAAATCCGCGTTTCTCATGATTTCGGTAACTTGTGCAATCGTTTGTTGTTCCCGTTCGTTTAACGGCTCAAATGGCGAATAAGTGCGTACATTTTCTTGAAGGTGTTCCATGTAAGTCATTCCGCTTAACACTGTCAATACGCTTTCGTGGGTTGCCGCATAACGAAACGCCCATTTTGCAGGAGTGTCGTTAGGATTGACATCTTTCATTAAAGAAAAAGCCTGCGCCGGAACTCTTGCAAGACGACCACCTAAAAGCGGTTCCATCACCATAGCGGGAACATTTCTTTTTTCCAACTCGCCCAGCAAGTATTCGGCGTTAGCATTTCTGCTTGTGTCGGCGTGTTGCCAGTCTATATAATTGAGTTGAATCAGCGCAAAATCCCATTGGACGTCAAAAGCCAACAGACGATCGAACACGGCTACATCGCCATGAAATGAAAAGCCCAAATTGCGGATACGTCCCGATTCGCGTTCTTTGAGCAGCTGATTCAGCAGCCCGTTATCTTCAAATCGCTCAAGATAGGTCTCCATGCCTCCCGTGCCGACATTATGCAAATGGTAATAATCAATATAATCAACCTTCAGATTTTCAAAAGACCTTTCATACATTGCCATGCTGTTTCTTAACGACCTGTCGAAACCCGGACCATGGGTTGACATTTTTGTAGAAACAAAATATTTATCGCGCGGGTGGCGGCTCAAAGCGATACCGGCTGCCGGTTCAGACCACGCTCTTACATAAAGCGGGGCTGTATCGAAAAAATTTACTCCATGAGCCAACGCATAATCTATCTGTTCGTTTACCGTATCCTGATCTACTTCCTCTTCGCCTCGAGAGTTAGTGCGCAACGGCAATCGCATTAATCCGTATCCGAGAAGCGAAACTCTATCGCCCGTATGCGGGTTTACGCGGTAAGTCATCTTGTCGGTAGGAACTTCGCCTATCGCGCCTCCTACGGCTGAAGTTTTATTATTGGGTCCGCATCCATACATGGCGGCGGTAGCTGCAACAGCTCCGGCTCCCGTAATTTTCAAAAAATCTCTGCGGTTTAACTCTATTTTATTTTTATTTTTCATATTCTTCTGATTACCAAATTTCACGATGTATTACATTTCCTTCAACATAAATTGCGCTTAACGGGCGCGCCGGACATACATATTCACATGCGCCGCAACCTATACATTTTTCCTTATCAATAACCGGAACTTCTAAAGAATCTCTCTGCTCGGGGTCTAATTTTCGCATGGTAACAGCTTCCGTAGGGCATTTGACTTCACAGGCATTGCATTGCTCATTATCTCTGAGAACGATGCAGTTATTCTCAATCCAAACCGCAGAGCCTACGGCTATAACCGACTTTTGGGCTGTTGTAACGGATTTAATGGCTCCGGTCGGACATACCGATGAACATTCTACGCATTCGGGACGGCAATATCCTTTTTCGAAAGACATTTCGGGCTGCATAAGCGTTGCAAACTTTTTTGACGGACGCAATACATTGTTAAGACAGGCGGAAATGCAAAGCTGACATGCCGTGCAATGTATTTTCATATTTTTTAAACTTCCCGCTCCCGGAGGCACAATGGGCGTTTCTCTTGTCGGAGCTATTTTATCTTCAATGGGCGCCAATCCGCCGTCAACACTTACTAAGTGTAATGGCGTAGGAGGCGGCAACTGAGGCGGAGGTAATGGCGGGGAGGGAGGAAGTTGAGCTTTTATTGTCTGACCTACCGCAAACGCTCCCAACAATGAAAGCACATTGCGCCGCGACAAACCATCATTGCCGTTTGAACTCTCTAAAACCGCCGCCGTTTCAACGTTTTCCTTTTTCCCGAATGGTTGAAATTTATAACTTATGGCTCCTGTTTTGCATTTTTCAATGCAGTTAAAACAAACAACGCACCGGCTATAATCTATTTTATGTTCTTTTGAGTTGATACATGAAGCTTTGCAATTACGCTCGCATAATCCGCAACCGGTACATTTATCAACATCAAAATTTTTTTTAAATAAAGGGTAGTATGTTGAGAATATTGAGTGTGTTGAAATACTTCCGAGCAGAGTTCCAACCGGACAAATCGTATTACAATAGGTGCGTCCGTTGCGCCATGCCAATATTCCTACTGCCGCCAATGTCGCCAAGGCTACTCCGAATACTGTCCAGCTTTTTATCCATACTTCCGTAGAATAAAAAGCGTAACTGTCAACCCTTTCCGCAAAAATCGCCAACAGGTTATTTCCCAACCGGTATATTAGCGCAAAGAAATTAGATGCTATTCGTCCGTAAGCGGCATAAGGGTCGAGTAATGTATAAATCACACTTATATGCGCCACAAGGGCAATAAAAAAAAGAGCAAGCACGCTGTAGCGTAACCAATTCTTTGCTTTAGAATAACTAAAACGGTTCTTTTTCCCTTTTCTTCTGCCTGCAATATTGGATATTCCGTCCTGCA
>Ga0099364_10014474_pt1 | contig 10498 bp, 10 predicted proteins | sample TergutTh196P3_FD_73070 | JGI IMG/M metagenome (GOLD analysis project Ga0099364, IMG submission 73070) | Microcerotermes parvus P3 segment gut microbial communities from Pointe-Noire, Republic of the Congo - Th196 P3 | ecosystem: Host-associated > Arthropoda: Insects > Digestive system > Gut ...
GAAAATGGAAATGATATATTATCAAGATAAAAGAAAATGAAGTTTAAAAAAAAGTAAAAGTAATATATAGTTTGGTGATTTTTGTATTGAAATTGTCATAAATTTGCATTTGGAATTATTTCGTAGTGGCGATATGGAAACAGGAATGAGGCTTTGATGAATTAGGGAGAATGCGAATAATGGGGTTGCGTATTTTTAATATTTAAGGGAATCGATAGAGTAAGTAAAGAAAATGTAAAAACTATATAAACAACAAATTAAAATGTACACAATTGGTAAAACATGCGTCAATTTAACCGTTGTATGTAAGCCGGGCGAGAGTGCGGTAGAGAAAGCGTGTGATGAATAGTATAATAAATTAATAATTAAACAAATAAAGAAAAATGAAAAAAGTAAAAGCATATTTAACAGTTGTGGTTTTGACGACAATGTATGCACTGGGACAGATAACAGAATCGGGTACTGTATCGCGGCAACTTCTAATAAACGATTTCAATACTTTTATCGAGTATTTGGAAGAGACGCATCCCGATCCGTATTCATCATTCGGAGGACTCCCTGATTTTAAGCGTAAAGCACAAAATTTGCGCAGTACGATAACTGATGATACTACCGTAGAAGAATTGAGAGAGAAGATGAGAAAATTCCTCGCCGTTTTAAACGATGGACATACCACTATATCCGAAAATGCACAGACTGAAACCGCATCGGACGCATCCGGTTATTTACCTCTACGATTCGGTATAGCCACAGATGGTATTTTTGTTTTCGAAACAGACATTAACTACGTTCAATACAGAGGAGCATTTGTAGAATCAATCAACGATATTCCGATTGAATCACTACTGTTAAAAGTAAAACAAATTCGCTCAACCGAAAATAAATACGGCGAATATTGGGAATTACGCAACCTTCTGTCTACAAAAAGCGGTTATAGACTGTTGTTTCAGGATTCTGAAAAAATAAAGTTGGGATTAAAAACGAAAAACAGAGAATCGGAGTATGTTTATCTCGACTATTTAACCGAAATTGAATGGAATAAACGTTCTTCGGCAGTAAATTTGAATAACGAAAGTAATCTTCTTTACACGCAAACAATAGTTAATAACAGTCAATCGGTCGGATACTTTGTTTGGAACGCAATGTCTTCGCGTGAAATGGTTGAACATGTCGCGCAAAGCAGTCCTTCATGGCTTGATATGAATCTAAATGCAATGTATAATAACACTTTACAGGTTCCTCGCCCTGATGACGATGAACAGGCAATAGCGGGAATTCCTGCGCTATATCCCGTTTTTTCGGGATTATTGAAGTCCATGAAAGAACAAAATTCTGATTTTCTAATAGTTGACTTGCGTTTCAATAGTGGTGGAATGACGCCTTTGTGCCGTCCCTTATTGTATATGCTATATGGGGACAAATACTTGAATTACGACTGTAAAGCGGAATACAATCGCAGATTATCAAGATTGCTATTAAGAAGATGGGGACTTGATTCTATTAACCAATACAACAGGGGAAACAATACAAATTATCTCGTGGGTGATTTCATTTTCGGTTATTTCTTTGGCGGTTGGAATACAAGGACTATTGAAGAAAAACGAACAGATTTATCGCTCATTTCGTATTTTAACAGTTTCGGGCTGGAATATACCAAGGATTTAAACGGAAAACCAATACATGAACCTGTTGTTATTGTATTGACCTCGCCTCATACATTCAGCGCTGCGTATCATTTTACTTATTTTTTGTCGCAAATAGGAAAAACATATATCGTTGGAGTGCCGTCAAGGCAAGCAGGAAATACATTCATGGAAACGACTAATTTCGAACTTCCGAACACGAAAATTTCTGGTAGTATATCAAATTCGCAACAAGTATTTTATCCCGATGATACAGAGAAGGGAAAAATATTGATGCCCGATTTTTCGATGGAATGGGACGATTTTGCCAAATACGATTTCGATTCTAATGCCGAAATACTGTTTGTTTTAGATTTGATAAATAACAATAGAATAAAACCCTGATCTGCAAATACCGACTGACCTTCGCTAAATGAGAAACATGAGAGAATTTTATGCAAATAATTTGTGCGCCGCATAATGTGTATCGTATGCTACCACTGCGCCAAGCCGCTCTGACATTGGGGCAATGCGGTACGAGTGCGCCTATAAAGTATAAGAAGTCAAAAAAAATCAAAATAATTAGGAAATTTTTTCTGTTTTGTTGTTTTTTCAAAAATTATATTTACCTTTGCGCGATGATTATAACGAATAAAGACATTTTGGATAAATATTCGCGCAAGCATGTCATTGTGCGAAACCCCGTTGAAAAGTGGATAGCAGACATTACCGCCGCACAATGGACATCAATTAATGATTTGCGTACAAGCTTTCCTTCAGCGGATTATGTGGGTAATGGTCGTATAGTTTTCAATATCAAGGGAAACGATTACAGATTGATTGTTATCGTGCTTTTTGTTATCAATGTTGTTGAAATTCGCTGGATAGGCACTCATGCAGAGTATGATAAGATAAAAGATTGTTCAATAATTTAAAATTATGTCATGGAAAAAATATTTGAAAGCGTTAACCATTTGACTACCCGAAGTGAATACGACACAGTTCGTAGTCAGATGGAATTGTTGATTAAAGAAGCAACCGTTGGTGGTTATTTTTCGGATCCTGAAGGAGATAATGAATATATTAGGGAATTTGGACGGCTTGCAAGATTGAGCGCATTGTACGAAGACGAATTTATGGATTTCGGCTTTATTATGCCAAAGACTAAGTCATTAGAAAATGTACGCAATAATACGGTAAGTTCCAGGATTAAGCAGAAAAAGGTTGCGAAAGAACTCGTTCCGTTTTGATAATTTGTTCATTAACCCCCCCCTAAGCGTGTAAACAATCAAAAAAAGTTTACACGCTTTTTTTATTCTAAACGATAATAAATAAACAAGAAAAACAGTAAAATGATAATTAACAATGCCACAAAGTCCCGCAGGGACGACCCTTTATTAACCGTAGGTTTCAACCCACGGTCAGCCACACTGTGGTCGAGCACCCTGTGGTCAAGCACTCTGTGGTCAAGCACCCTGTGGTCAAGCACTCTGTGGTCAAGCACCCTGCGGTCAAGCACCCTGCGGCTACACACCATCATTGGGGACCTGACCCGCAACCCCCTACGCCTACACCCCGTCATTGCGGGCTCGACCCGCAACCCCCTCAAAAAACAGGGGATGCCGAAACAAGTTCAGCATGACGTGCGAGACGCGTGTAGTATTCGTCATTGTGAAAAACGTGCCGTCAGGCGCAGCAGCATTCCATTAGGAATGCATCACTCGGTAGAACGAAACATCGCCACCAACCCCTGCATTCCGTTAGGAATGCATCCATTGAATTATTGAATTACGAAATTATTGAATTATAAAATTATGTCAAAAAAACAAATATTTTTAGCGGCTACCCTATTCTTTTTAGGATTTGGAACCACAACCGCACAAATTTTAGGAAAAGCCACCGCACAAAACCACGTATCAAACATCAGAGTTAACCAACGCGGCGACCAACTCATTGTAATGTACGATTTATCAGAAAAAGCCGATATTGAAGCATACGTCTCTTTTGACAACGGCATTACATTCAGAGGTCCACTGCGACAGGTTTCAGGCGATATTGGTAAAGAAATAGAAAAAGGCTATAATAAAACTTTTTCGTGGGATATAGTAAAAGAAGTGGGAAATATCCATTTTACAAGCAGTGTAATTAAAGTAGTAGCAACACCGATACCACCTGTAATAGTTGACCAAAAGCCGCAAAAACCGATAAAAGAAAAAGAAAAACCCGCAGTGCCACCTGATAAAACGAGCAGTGAAAAGAACAAGCCTTTTTTCTTATCAGCAGGAATAGGCTTCGGAACGAACGAACAGTTCCTTGTAGATATTGATGCCGCTCTGTTTTTTAATAGACAATTTGGATTAGGCATAAATTTTTCTAATACCTTATATACGGACATATTGTTTGATTTTTATGACAATTATAGAGACAATTTATTTGTAGGACCGTGTTTTTATGGCAGGTTTGGAAAAAATAACTGGATTTTTTCTACCCGTATAGGGATGGGATTTGTTAGAGAAGGCTGGTACGAACGGTACGGAGGTGTTACCTATGATTACGCAAGTAAGGATTACTTTGGTTTTTTTATCTCGGTAGGTCCCAACTACGTGATTAAAAATATTATTGGGATAGGAATGAATATAAATTTACTTCAGTTTAACCCAGATACCTTTTATAGTGCGACTTTGTCGCTTAATTTTAGATTTTAATTTATTATAAAAAATATAACAATGAATAAACCAAAAAATTTTTCAAACAATCCTATTCTAAAGGATTTAACATCAACAGCAACGAGGCTTAGAGGCATTATTTTATTGTCGATACTTTTAACATCAGGCAACGTTTTCGCACAAAAGACGGAAACAGTTTCAAAACCTTTTGTTATTAATACTATTCCTCAAAAGACGGAAGTAGCGGAAGCCGTATCAAAACCCATTGTTCACGATTTCAGTTTTTTCGCCAAAAACTACGTAGAGCCTAAGATCAACGAGTGGCAGGCAAAAGACGAATTTGAAACAACAGCCGAGTGGCAAGTGCGCGTCAACGATTCCACGCGTAGAGTAATGATAGACAAATTTGCCAAAGAAGCCGAGAAAGCATTTATTGCCGAGGAAGCAAAGAAGATGCCTGACTTCAATTTGTCGTTAGGTCAGTACGATGCCGACAACGAAACCTATTTGCTTAGCGACAACACTTCTAAAAGGGAGCTTTTAGTTGCGGTGCCGCGTACGCAAGCCCGAAATTTTAGGAATACGTGGACCGAGATGACAAAATCTCCGCAATACGTTGTTGAAAACAACAATATAGTACTTGCGGGCATTGATTTTATTCTTCCAAGCGGAGAAGTTTTTAAGTACAGCGAGAGTGCATCTTTGCATCACTCTGTAGCGCAGATAGAGTATAATTTTGCACCTATTGAAATAGATGTTGCATCTACAACTCAACCTGTTCAACGAGGCGAGCAAATCATCGGCACCGTAACAATGCAGGCGGGCAATTTATCAGACGTTGCCGCCAACGTTCCCCAAACGGGAATAAAAAACGACAACACCTTTGCCGTAATCATCGCCAACGAAAACTACCGGCGCGAATCTAAGGTAGAATTTGCAATAAATGACGGAGAAACATTTCGCAACTACTGCATCCAAACCTTAGGTTTACCCGCCAACAACGTGCATTATACTGCTGATGCCACCCTAAACGATATTCGTGGTGAAATAAATTGGTTACGACAAATTGCAGATGCTTTCAGCGGAGAGGCAAACATTATCTTTTATTATGCAGGTCACGGTATTCCTGACGAAAGCGCAAGGACATCATATTTGTTACCCGTTGACGGCTTCGGCTCGGACGTTACAACAGGTTACAAATTAGATGATTTATACGAAACGCTCGGCAGATTACCTGCTCACAGCGTAACCGTTTTTATGGATGCCTGTTTCAGTGGTTCGCAGCGTAGCGGTAGCATGATGGCATCCGCACGTGGAGTAGCAATTACAGTAGAACAAGGCGTACCAAAAGGAAATATGATAGTTTTCTCTGCTGCGCAAGGAGACGAAACAGCATTTCCATATCGCGAAAAACAGCACGGTATGTTCACCTATTTTCTGCTCAAAAAATTGCAAGAGACAAAAGGTGACGTAACCCTCGGCGAATTAGGTTCCTACATCGAAACCAACGTCCGCCGACAATCAGTAGTTGCCAACCGCAAACCACAAACACCCTCAGTATCCGCCGCCCCCGCAATGGAAGACAGGTGGAAGGGGATGAGGTTGAAATAAACGGTGCACGGTACACGGTGCAAGGTACACGGTGGGGTGTAAAAAATGTCATTCTTTCTTATAATATTTTCGTTCTATATTTTTCTTCATCGCAATTTTTTCAGCAAATAGAGTTTTACTAATATTTTTTTCCTTCCACTCCTTTAAATCTTTCATGCTAACTGTTTCAAATGTTTCTGTTGTTACTTCATGACTTGCTCCTCCTATCATGGCAGCAATACAAAGGCACAAATCACTTATTCCAATAGACTTGTTACCTTTTACGATTTCCTTATGCTTGCCTAGGCAAGACTCAATGATATCAGATGAACAACAGATAGTTTTTTCTTTAGCCTTCGATGTTAGTTCCGCAAAGTATGCTTTCAAATTTTTCTTTATTTTGGACGAATTACCGCCCTTCATTTTTGACAATACCGATGTGGCTTCTTTTAGGGAAATTTCGTTAAATCCTTTGGTTTTCATTATTTCCTGCACACTATTCAAAGCTGTCAAAATGTGATAAGTATCGAAAACAAATTTTTTCATATTACGACTTAATAAAAAAGACAATGCTGTTTTCTCATCTTCGGTTACTTGATTTTGTTCCAACAGCATACTCATTGTAACCCCCCATTCAAATAGAGGCGTCAAATTCATAAACCTGCTCATAACGCGTTGATTAACCGGGACAATACGCGATATATTACTCAGCGATTTTTTTGTTCTTAATACCGACAACGCCTGAGTGTATTTTTTAAAAAGACTGTTTTTTTCAAATACAGACCGTATTATCAGTGATATTTTGTGATTAATGTCATATATATGCGTTAATTTCAACGATTTAAATGTAGCAACAAGATTGCTACCTCCATCTGAAACACAATAGGCAATCTGCTCCATATCAATTTGTTGCCCTATTTCCATTGCGATTTCACTCGATTTCCATGAAGAACTTACTTTTAGTACTAATGGTCTTACATCTTTGTATGACAATACATTACCCTGTTCACATCTTTGTTCAGGAACCGCTAAAACTAAAAACAGTTTTTTGTTTCCGAATTGAATACTTTCATCAAGGATTAGAACCCATTTTTCTTTTTTATAAAATTCCTTGTCCCTGAATTGACTAACACCTTGCTTTTTTGTCCAATTTAAAACAGTGGTATGTGTGGGTATCTTCAGGTTAAGATCCAAATATAAGTTGGCAAAAATGAATATCTTGCTTACTCCTCTGAAACTTACACCCGCTGTTGTGACCAGAGCGACAGCCCATTGAATGATAGCGAGAGAAAAACTGTGATTTTTCGGACGTTCAGAACAATTCATTGAATTTCTGATAGTTCGTTCAATTTGGTCTTGAGTTTTTTTAAATCGCTAGCCAATTTGTCGGCACGTGCCTTGTGACTAATGGATTTTTCTTTCCATTCATCACGGCTTTTGGTTAACTCTTTTATTCGTTTGTTTAAACGTTTCTTGGCAACTGCATTTTCTATTGCCTTACGTTTCCAATCTGTTTTTGATATCTTTGCCATATATTATTGGTTAAAATAAATTCGCGGCAAAGATACAAATAAATTTTTAGGTACGAAAAAAATATTGATTTTTTTAACATTTTTTACACCCCAGGTACACGGTGCGGGAAAATCCCGAAGGGATGAAACAAAAAAAACGGTTCACGGTGCAAGGTACACGGTGTGGGAAAATCCCGAAGGGATGAAACTATTATAGAAAAAAAATAACGGTACAAGGTTCACGGTGCAAGGTACACGGTGCGGGAAAAATCCCGAAGGGATGAAACTATTATAGAAAAAAAACGGTAAACGGTACACGGTGCAAGGTACACGGTGCGAGAAAATCCCGAAGGGATGAAACTATTATAGAAAAAAAACGGTAAACGGTTCACGGTTCAAGGTACAAGGTGCAGGAAAATCCCGAAGGGATGAAACTATTATAGAAAAAAATAACGGTACACGGTGCAAGGTGGGATGTAAAAAATAAGGAATTTTATTAAAAAAAATGCGTTCAAAAAATAATATTGCCAAAAACCCTTATTTTCAAAAAGCACCCTTAATAGAAAATCGGATGCCTGCCTCCTCATCCCTTATTCCCTTATTTTTAGTTGAATAAGGGAGAATAGATATCCGAAACATAATGCTATTAATGGGACTTTCAAATAAGGGTTTGAAAAAAAACGAATATTTTTTTGTATAATTGCAAATTTTTGACACCCTTATGCGTTGGGGGCGCTAATTTTCTACCGAACGATGCAAGGTACGGAATGCTTTCTTCTCATTCACCCATTTTTCTACAATAGTGTGACTCCTTCGGAGTCATTTTCTCATCCACCCATTCACTCATCCACCCATTCAAAATTTCACATGAAATTATTCAATAATTTATCCAACCCCCCCGCATAATAATAAGGAACATTATAAAGCTCAAACTCTTTTCCTTTTGGAGTTTTTACTTTGTCGATGGAAAAATTTCCTGACCAAATACGGATTGCTTTTTGATGTTCTACTTCGTCCATAAACAGATGAAGTGAGCGCAGTTTTGAGTTGTGTCCCGATTTTACTTCCACGGGAATTATTTGGCTGTCGTGTTTTATGGTAAAATCTACTTCGGCATCGGAGCCATGTATGTTTCGTACCCAAAAGCTTCTTTTAGATGAGAAAAAAGTGTTTCCAGATATAAGTTCTTGTCCTACAATATGTTCGGCGATTTTTCCGCGCCAGGCATCGGCAATATTTTGGACGCTAAAAACTTCTTTTTGAATGCCGGCGGCATAATTTACAATTCCTGTATCTAACCATAAAAGTTTTGGGGAACGTCTAAATTCGGGTATTATAGGAAGTCGAAAACCGCTGTATGGATATACCGTTTCGATTAACATTGCTTTTTCTAATAGCCGAAATGCTTCGCCAATTTCCCTTGAGCGATAATTAGAAGCACCGAAACGTTCAAATTTTATTCTTTCGCCCGCGTAGTTCCACCCTGTCCTCAATATATGGCGCAAAATATGACGCATATTTTCTGTTGTTGCGTATTTTTCTGTATCATCTTGATAACCTGACAATAAGCTATCGTAAATTCTTTCTAATGCAAGAATATCTCTATTTTTGGCATAATCTGCGACCGCTTCGGGCATACCACCAACAAGGGTATATTGATGAAAATAATTGATTGCAATATTATGTACCGATGACGGTATTTCGCAGATATTCTGTGCTTTTTGCAATTCGGTGTGTCCCATTGCACCTAAAAACTCATTAAAAGAGCAAGGATATATCGGCAAATATTCAACCCGACCTACAGGAAATGAGATTTGTCGGTCGATAAGAGTTTCTAAAAGTGAACCTGCCGCAATAACGTATAGCCACGGTGCTTTTTCATAAAAATATCTCAAAAGAGATACCGCTCTAGGCGAATTTTGAATTTCGTCAATGAACAATAGCGTAGGAACTTCTTTTCGTTCTACTCTATTAATAAGGAATATTCCCGTCAGCAGATTGTCCATATTTTGATAATTATCAAACAGATAGATATGGTCATCATCTTCGAGGTTTAATTTCAGATAAATCTCAAATTCTTTTCCAAATTCATCTACCAAAGTAGTTTTGCCTACTTGTCTCGCTCCACGCAAAACAAGTGGTTTTCTTTTTTCTTTTTTGCGCCACGCTCGTAAGTCGCTGATATTATTTCTGTTAATCATATATTTGTAATAAAACAACGGTACAAATATAATAATTTTGTAATAAAACAACGGTATAAATGACAAAAATTTGTAATAAAACAACGGTAAAACGCGATTGATTTTTAACATTGGGTCGTGGCATTTCATCTATATGGTAGATTTCTCGCTTCGCTCGAAATGATGTCGAAGCAAAAGAAATAATATCAATTATACTGCGAACTCATTTCACCCCGAAACGACCGTTTTTATAATCAACCACCACAATATTTTCAAAGAAAACCGCATTTCCTGTCAGTCCCCAAACGTTTGCCTGTTCATACATATCATCAAAACTACCTTCTTCATCATAATAAACGATAGGACTGCCTAAATCCTTATTATTAAACATTATAGGAACAATAGTATTCCTTCCATAGAAAGTTAATAATTCCCTCCAACTCGGAACTTTCAATGAATCTACAATTTCTGTCCCGCCTATGTTTAATGCGTTTTGTTTTGATTTGTAGTCAATTATCAATATTTTGTTTTGAAAAAAATCCGCACCGATTGTTCCAATCAGAAATTGATTTCTAAAAATTAATCTAAAAATAAAATTATTAAGAAGTTTATGCCCATAATTTGTATATAATCCAACATCAATATCCTTAAAATCAACATTATCTAATTGTAAATTTACATTTCGGAACATTGGATTTTCCTTACCTTGTATCCGAAATGTTTTGGTTGTATCCAATTTGTTGCTTGTATTTGATGCCGCATGAAACAAACATAATACCGATAGCCAACACTATTACTTTTTTCATTTTATTAATTAATTTCATAACTCCAGACTTGGCGCAAACTCAATTGTCGCAAATTTTAGAGGAAAGATTTCAGATTTTTAGACATCAGACCCTCACTCACATCCCGGACGTGCCCCGTGTTGC
>Ga0099364_10014475_pt1 | contig 10497 bp, 10 predicted proteins | sample TergutTh196P3_FD_73070 | JGI IMG/M metagenome (GOLD analysis project Ga0099364, IMG submission 73070) | Microcerotermes parvus P3 segment gut microbial communities from Pointe-Noire, Republic of the Congo - Th196 P3 | ecosystem: Host-associated > Arthropoda: Insects > Digestive system > Gut ...
AGCGCCGTTCGAATGTCCGCATACTGAATCTATCTGTATAAATTTGGCGCCGTATCTATTGGCTAATTCAAACGCCTTTCTGTAATCGCCAAGAATGTTTACGCCATAAATACTGTTGCGCTTGTTGCTATACAAATAACTTAACACGTTTTCACAATCAGCCACACTGCCGAAATAATTTTCTACAAGCGCCGCGTCAATGCCATTCCCGAAAAATATATCAATCTCTTCTTTAGCCAATGTAACAGCACACCCGTTGTTTCCCGCTTTTAAGTGAAGCATGGCGATTACTGGCTTACCGGCTCCGAATATATCTAAAAAACTCATACTCAATACAAAATTACTAAATTTACAAATACTTTATCTTCATTAAATCGAAAGAATGCAGTTTAAAAATTTACCGCAAAATTAAATTAAAATTTTGATATAAAATAAAAAATTTTTACTTTGTCTATTTTTTTTTGCAAAAAAATATGAAAAAATAAAAAAATAAATTTATCTTTTCCGAAAAATTATTAGGATAACCTATGAATAGAAGGACTTTTTTGAAACGTGCAGGTGCGGGGGTTGCAGGTTTGGCGGTTGCGCCGGCGGCGCTGGCGGCCGGAGCTAAGGTGGCTCGGCAAGACCCACAGCCCGTGGTGTTTGCGAGAGAGGACTTTGATTTGATTGAAGGTGCAACAGGTGGAAGCCGCACCCTGACCCTGCGCGTGGGTAACACCAGAGGCGAGCGGACGGGGTTTGACCGGATTTGGGTCGACCTGCTGGATAACCATACAGAGAAAACTACTAAAGGGACAGTGGTTGCACTGTTGGATGTTCCGGACAAAGGTGTACAAAGAGTTATATGTCAGACACCTAATGGTGATAACTTACTTGACACAGGCGCTAAGAAGGTTTTTGACTTTGTAAAGCAATGGACTAATTCCACGTGGAACAAAAGTGACATTAGTATAGTTCGAACTTTAACGAAATAAATATAAAAACTGCTTATCAGGAGGAAGCAAGTAAGAGCGCATCATTCCGTGCTTGACACGCAATGAGGCTCGAACCACGGCATCCCGTTAGGGATGCATCTCTAACGGGATGCTGGGAACACCTCGTTTTTATTTTCTACCGATAGATGCATTCCTAACGGAATGCGGGATGCGGTGGCGTTGGAATATTTTTCTACCGAGAGATGCATTCCTAACGGAATGCCGCATAACCGTGATAAAATATATATTTCACGTGCCTGAAGCAAAAGAGTAAACTTTTTTAGGCTGGTCATAATCAATAGAAAACGGGAATGATCGCTATGCGGTTGCCCGTTAGGGCATTAACACCAATAGAAATGGTGACCTCGCGATGACGTTGGTTTCCCGTTAGGGAATCAACAACCCATCCTACGGAACGGCGTGAACGTTGTGTGTAATACGATTTTGCAAAATAATGATTTTTTTTCAAAAATTTATTTTTTTATTTTTATTTTGCATATAAAAAAATTTTTATTATCTTTGCGGGATAAAAAATTTAAATTTCTTTGTCATGTATAAACGAGTTTTGTTTTTGATTTTTCTGGTTTTTTCCTGCTCAGGCGATGAAACGTCGAAAGAAACAGGAAGCGGGTATCTTATGCTGAACGTCATTCAGAGCGCTACAATTAAAGCCGACGTTGAAATAGACGATTTTACCTTACGAATTAGCGCCTCGCGTTCTGAGGTTCTCAAAGAGCGCATCGCCGACCTGCCCGAACAAATTGAGCTCCCCGCAGGCGCCTATACCGTCGAGGTATATTCTATTGACTTTTCCGAGCCCAAGTTTGAAATGCCTTTTTACTACGGCAAAGCGACGGTAGAAATAGAGCCGGGCGCTTCAAAAGAGGCAATATTGATTTGTGCGCAGGGAAACGCGGGCGTCAGGGTTGTTTGGAGCAATGATTTTCCGGAAATGTTTAGTACCTATCAGGCTATGATATACAACGCCGACGGCTATTTGAACTATTCTGCTACGGAAACGCGAACCGGATATTTCCTTCCCGGAACGGTTTCAATTCTTGTGATGGCAGACGGGCAACAAATTAACGCCGGCACAATTACGCTTGCCGCTCAGGATATGGTAACAGCAAATTTGCAACCCCGAAATATTCAACGCGGAAACATTTCGTTCACAATATCAATAGACAATACATTGAACCTGCGCGACGTAGATATAATCGTCGACCCCGAACAACCAAACAGCCAGACAAATCCGTACACTATAGCACAGGCAATAGAACGGCAAGGTGAAAATGAAGCGTGGGTGACGGGGTATATAGTAGGTTCCAAGCCCTCAACAGGTTACGATTTTGTGAACGGCACATGGCAAAATACCAATATAGTTATCGCCGACAACATATCGGAAACAAGCGACGATAACGTTATTTTTGTCGAATTGCCCACAGCCGCTCTGCGCAACAATCTTGGGATAACAGGAGCTGATAATCATGAGCGTTTGCACCGGCAGGTCGTGATTAAGGGAAATTTGAGGACATATCAATCCCGCGCGGGGTTGAGAGATATAACAGATTATTCATTTAAATAAATCATTATGAAAGTATTAGGAATGGGTAATGCCTTGGTAGATATCGTTACCGAACTGCCCGACGATAATTTACTAAAGGAATTTGACCTTCAGAAAGGCAGCATGCAGTTAGTAGACAAGAGTTTATCAGCCCGAATAATGGGCAAGATTGAGCAATTGAAAAAAACGGAAGTTTCTGGCGGCTCGGCAGCCAACACTATTTGTGGATTAGCAGCCTTAGGGATAGAAACAGCGTTTATCGGAAAAGTAGGCAAAGACCGGTTGGGCGCAATATTCGAAAACGACCTGGTTAGAAACGGTATCAAACCCTTGCTGCAATACAGCGACAAAGAAACCGGACATGCCTTAGCGTTGGTAAGCCCTGACAGCGAGCGCACTTTTGCGACCTATCTGGGTACGTCTTTCGAATTGGAGCCCGAAGACCTTGCTTCAGAAATGTTTGCCGGCTACACGCATTTCTATATAGAGGGCTATTTGGTGCAGCGCCACGAACTGATAAGACGCGCCGTAGAGTTAGCCGTAGAAAATAACTTGGACGTGATTTTGGACCTTGCGAGCTTCAACGTTGTTGAAGAAAATCTCAGTTTCTTGCGTTTTTTGGTCAAAGAATATGCCAATATTGTGTTTGCCAATGCCGATGAAGCTCGCGTATACACAAGAGGCAAAAGCGCCGAAGCCGCCCTTGCCGAGCTGGCAAAAGACTGCTGGATAGCGGTTGTGAAGACCGGAAAAGACGGCTCGCTGGTACAGAACGGGCAACAAGTGTTCAAGGCGCCAGCAATAAAAGTGAACTGCATAGACACCACCGGAGCGGGCGACCTCTATGCTGCCGGCTTCCTTTACGGAAAACTGAAGGGCGCAAATTTGCAGCGATGTGGTGAAATAGGCTCATTACTTGCCGGAAAAGTGATAGAAGTCTTTGGAGCTAAAATACCCGATGAAACGTGGACGGAAATAAAGGAATTAATTCGAATTTCGTAAAAAGCAGTCCGTCGCTGAAAGAGTGTCCACAGCCCGATATGCCGGAGTATGCATTTATTGGCAGGTCCAACGTGGGCAAGTCCTCGCTTATTAACATGTTGTGTATGAACGGCAGTCTGGCAAAAACATCTTCTACGCCGGGGAAAACACGACTGATAAATCATTTTGTGATTAACCAAAGCTGGTATTTAGTTGATTTGCCGGGTTATGGCTATGCCAAAGTATCGAAAAACATGCGCAGGGATTTCGAAAAGATGTTGTTCAACTATCTAAGCAAACGCGAAAATCTTTACTGTGTTTTTGTGCTAATAGACGCCCGTATACCGCCACAGGCAAACGATTTGCAGTTCATCGGTCGTCTGGGAGCATTGTCGATACCTTTTGCAATAGTTTTCACAAAGACCGACAAGACAACACAAAAACAATTGGCAGACAACACAAAAGCATTTACAAACGAACTGTTGAAGACCTGGGAAGAACTGCCTGCCTGCTTTCTAACTTCGGCAACAACAAAACGCGGAAGAGACGAAATACTCGAATTTATTCAAAAAACGAATGTAGTAACATAATAATTAAGCCAATTTGAAAAAAGCAGTCCCGCATGGCTTCTCCAGCGCATCAGAGGCGTCTTTGAGGGGTCGTCGTGGGGGAAGTAGTTATACGGAATTTGTATATCCATGCCCTTTGCTATGTCGCGGTCGTATTCTTCTTTGAGCGTCCCCAAGTCGTATTCGGAATGTCCGGTAACAAAAATACGGCTTTTTCCTATGTCTCTAACTAAATATACACCTGCTATATCTGATTCGGAAACTATTTCGAGACAAGGTACTTTTATAATGTCGTCGCGGCGGATTTCAGTATGGCGCGAGTGAGGCACAAGGTATTCGTCGTCGAAACTACGCACAATAGGCGCATGGGGATTGTTTAGTATATGGGGAAAGATACCAAACATTTTTTGAGGCAGCTCGTATTTGGGAACTCCATAGTGGTGGTATAGTCCAGCCTGTGCAGCCCAGCAAACAAAAAGCGTGGAGGTTACATTGCTGTCAGCCCAGTTCATTATTTCTTTCAGCTCTTCCCAGTATGTAACTTCGTCGAAATGAAGCAGTTCTATTGGTGCGCCGGTGATGATAAGTCCGTCAAAACGCCGGTGTTTAACATCGTCAAAAGTGGTGTAGAACGCCTGCAAATGTTCGGCTGGCGTATTTTTCGAAACGTGCGTCTGCATTTTCAAAAGAGTAATCTGTACCGCAAGCGGCGTATTTGCCAACATGCGAAGCAGTTGTGTTTCGGTAGTGATTTTTTTGGGCATCAGGTTGAGTACCAACAAACGAACATCCTGACGAACTGACTGTTTTTCAGTCATCAGGAAAATATTTTCTTCTTTTAGAACCTCTATTGCAGGCAAATTTTCGGGTACGTAGACCGGCATATTACATATTTTAAAATTTTTCCTTAAATTTTCATGCCGCAAAGTTAAAAAAAAATATTATCTTTGCCGCAAATTTTTTTTTATTAAAAATGATAAGGTCAAAAGTATTTTTATTGATAATTATCTGTATGTTAGCTGTTTGCTCATGTAAAAGCCAGAGACAGGCTGCCGGAGGAGCCAACACAGTAACAGCAAATGATATTTCGATTGTCGATGGTCGCGCAGTCCTTGCCGAGGCGACCCCCACTCCGACGCTAACGCCTGTTAATGAGGAGGTTGTCGCCCCTGACGTAACAGTTCGCACCGAAAGTGTTTCGCTTGTAGACCCTGCCGGAGTAGAAACTATGTTCGGATTTTATGTGATTATCGGTTCGTTCCGGGAGATTGCCAATGCCCGCCAGTATAACGGCGAAATGGTTGCCAAAGGCTTTACTCCGGTAATTTTGGCAAGTGAGCTCGGATTGTTTCGTGTTTCGGTTGGCGGCTTCGACCAAGAAATTTTTGCGCGCAGACAAATTGCTGAAATCCGCGCTAATCACCAAGAGCACGCGGATGTTTGGTTACTTGTCAGAAAATAAATATTATTTTTTTTTCGGTTGCATTAAAAAAATTCGTATATTTGCGCCCGATTTTAAATTAAGAAATCATACATTATATAAATAGATATACAAATGCGTAATAAAGGATTAATCAGGACTTTTGCCATAGCGATGGCGTTTGTGTGCCTGTATCAGTTGATGTTTACATGGAAAACATTCACTGTAGAACGAGAAGCCAGAAGGGTATCAGGAGGCGATTACCGGATAGAGACCCAGTTCTTGGATTCTATGCAAAATGTTGAGATTTACAACTTTTTATGGTTGCGAAAGTACACCTACAAAGATTGTAAAGAGCGGGAACTCAATCTTGGGTTAGACCTTAGAGGCGGTATGAACCTAATTCTGGAAGTTTCTGTAGCTGACATTGTTAGAGCGTTGTCTAACCACAATCCCGACCCTACTTTTCAGGAAGCTCTCACACGTGCTACCCAGATGCAAGTTACCGCTCAGGACGATTTCATCACCTTGTTTGGTCGCGCTTTCCGCGACATAGACCCTAATGCACGATTAGCTGCTATTTTCCGCACGCCGGAATTGAGTGGTGACATTTCTTTCGACGCCTCCAACGACGATGTATTGAACGTGTTGCGTAGCCATGCCAACGGCGCAATAGACAACGCCTTCAATATTATCCGTTCCAGAATTGACCGCTTTGGCGTAGTGCAGCCAAACATTCAGCGGTTAGAGACCAGAGGACGTATTCTGGTGGAACTGCCCGGAGTAAAAGAACCCGAACGCGTGGAAAGACTGCTGCAAGGCTCGGCAAACCTCGAATTTTGGGAAACATACGAAAACTCAGAAGTGTGGCCCTATTTGCAGACCGCCAACGACCGCATTAGGGATATAGAAGCGGCAGCCCGTCAGGAAACAGAAGCAGACGACAGCGAAACGCCTGCTGAAACAGCGCAAGCCGTAGAGCCGACGCCACAAGAGCAGGTGGAAGGAGAAACATTGGAACTGCTTGACATCTTGACGCAAGAGCAGACAGCCGAAGCAGACAGCCTTGCAGCCGCCGCAGACCCGATGAGAGACTTCCCGCTGTTTGCAGTATTGCAGCCCACCGGACAAAGAGGCTCGTCAATAGGTATAGCCCTTGCAAGAGACATGGCAAGAGTAGACCGCTACTTGGAAATGATGACGGCGGAAAGAATTTTTCCCGGCGATATGCGTTTCCTTTGGGACGTGAAGCCCGAAATAATGAGAGACCCGACGACCGGCAGAAATGAAGAATATTACCAGCTTCATGCAATAAAAGAAACAGGACGCGACGGACGACCGCCCCTCAGTGGAGACGTTATAACCAATACGGGCGCTGAGTTTAGCCAGTTTGGAGGTTCCACAGCCGAAGTATCAATGGCAATGAACTCGGAAGGAGCGCGAATATGGGCGCAAATGACAAGAGAAAACATAGGACGCAGCATAGCAATAGTGCTCGACGACAGAGTTTATTCCTCGCCCACTGTAAACCAGGAAATAACGGGAGGACGCTCGCAAATAACCGGTAACTTTACTATCAACGAAGCTACCGACCTTGCAAACATACTCCGCTCGGGCAGACTTCCCGCACGGACGATAGTAGTGCAAAACGAGGTAGTAGGACCCACCTTGGGACAGGAAGCAATTCGCGCCGGATTGATATCGTTTGCAGTAGCATTAGTATTGGTGATGTTCTACCTGGCGTTCTATTACAGCAGCGCCGGAATAGTTGCCGACATAGCGCTGATGGTTAACATGTTCTTCCTGATGGGAGTTTTGGCATCGTTGGGAGCCGTATTAACACTGCCCGGAATTGCAGGTATAGTGCTAACCTTAGGTATGGCAAACGATGCAAATATAATAATCTTTGAACGAATACGGGAAGAGCTCCGAGCCGGAAAAGGAATACGATTAGCCGTTACAGACGGTTACAAGAACGCATACTCGGCAATTATAGACGCCAACATAACATCGTTTCTCGCCGGATTAGTGCTATATTTCTTCGGAACAGGTCCTATTCAGGGCTTTGCAACAACATTAGTATTGGGCGTTCTTACCTCGTTCTTCTGTTCTGTATTCCTGACAAGACTGATGTACGAGTGGATGCTCAACAGAAACAAGAACATCAAATTCTCTATACCACTGACAGAAAACATTTTGCGCAACGCAAAATATGATTTTATAGGTATCCGCAAAAAAATGTATTTTGCCTCAATAGCCGTGATTGGTTCAATGGCGTTGTATATCTTCGTTGCAAGTTTCAGTTTCAATGATGGCATCAGTTTCAGGATGTCGCGCGCGTTCAATATGGGTATTGACTTCACCGGAGGGCGCAGTTTTACGGTACGTATAGCCGATGCAGCCGGTAATCCGGTGGGCGTCAACACGGTAGAGCTGCAAACGACCTTACGCGGTTATTTCGACGACTATATGCCCGAAGTAAAGACATTTGGCGCAAGCAATCAGGTACGCATTGTAACCCAGTATCTTATGTCGGAAGAGCATAATCCCGAAATGGTGCACCACATTGACAGTATAGTAGAAGTGCGTTTATATGAAGGCATTCAGTACTTGTTGCCTCCCGGCACAACCATCGAAGAGTTTCGTGAAAACAACGTGATGAACCGACAAAAGGTTGGCGCCAGCATAGCCAGCGACATCAGGCGCAATGCCGTTATTGCCGTATTGCTGTCGTTGTTGTGTATGTTCCTCTATATTTTTATACGCTTCCGCAACTGGGTATTTGGTTTGGCAGCCGTCATTTCCCAGTTCCACGATGCGCTATTCATAATTGGAATGTATGCAGTGTTGTGGCGGGTTGTCCCGTGGTCAATGGAGGTAGACCAATACTTCATAGCAGCCGTTCTCACCGTTGTAGGATACTCTATCAACGACACTGTAATTATCTTCGACCGTCTTCGCGAATGGGTCACCCTTTATCCCAAGCGTCCGCTTAACGAACTGTACAACTCGGCGGTAAACAGCACCTTATCTCGCTCGCTGAACACATCGTTTTCTACTATGTTTGTGTTGTTGATTATCAGCGTTTTCGGAGGCGAAGTGCTTCGCGGGTTCGCATTCGCAATTATGGTAGGCACCGGCATAGGTACTTATTCTTCAATCTGCAACGGTACCCCAATAGTTTATGACTTGATAATGAGGAAAAAAGCGAAAAACGAAACGAAAAAATAGAAATATTTGGTTATTATTTCGAAAATAGAGATGTGACTGATGAGGTTACATCTCTATTTGTGTTATCGAAAAACTTATCAATCCGGTCATGCTAATGCGCAGATATAAAATTACAATAACGCTTGGCGATTTTCTATTTTTGATTACATTACTACTATTCAGTTATTATACAAATGTCGTGCCAAACTTTTTAGATGGTTGATAATTAGATGATTAAATTTTTGAGGTGTTTGAAAAGTGTAAAGAAACTTTACAGGGGTGTAAAGTTTTTTTACAGTATATCAAAAAAAACAAATTTTTTTTTGTATATGAAATTAATTGCCTATCTTTGCCGAAAATTTTCATCAATGAATAGTCATAAATTTATAGTCAAATGAAAGCCTTCCGTTCGCTTCTTGGACTCTTTGTCAGGAAAAATATGGTCATAAGAGAGTTTGCTGCATGGCTATGCGCAGCCGTTCTCTTGCCGATTATTGCTCCTGTATTTATCAATCATAAAATCAAAGAATTATATAGATTATGACACAACAAGGTTTCGAATATTTAATTTATGCCATAATGCTTTTTGCGACGGTGGCATTAGTTTGGTCTAATAGAGGTTTTATAAAAAAAATACTTTCCTCTGAAATCGTTGAAATCGTTGAAATAAACGAGTTTGACGCCGTTATGAAAAATGAAGCGGTACAGTTTGCGTTAAAATGGAAAAACGATAACGACGGAAAAAAGCAAAGCGAAAGTGTGTATCGTAGAAATGGAAAAACTATTTCGAAATCGGAGGCATACAGGGCTCTCCGCAAAAATGTATTTGATTGAAACTAAAATTGTACGAAAATGGCTGATGAAAATGACGAAAAAATCCAAAAGTTGGAGATTGAGTTGGAAAACCTGATTAAATCCGAACGAACTGAACAAGAACGTGAAAGATTTGATACTATCGTGGAACTGTATGATGAGTTTATCAACGAAACTCTCGATACAAAAACCTGTGTGTATCTAAACAAAGATTTATTGGCTATTGTTATCGGCTCGTATTTTGATGATATCTATAGATATAAATTATATTCACACTCAAAAAGAGCGGATAACCATAAACAAGGGGCTTATATAATCAAATGGATTTCTAAAATACGCCCAATTCAAATTTTACCGAATGTTGAAGCCACAAAAGAACTTCTATTCATCAATGCCTCATTTGCAGTTTTTGTTGGTTTTTCATTCTTAAAAATTAATGTTTTTGAGACCGTTGAACCAAATTTTTACAAGCATCTGATATATGAAACTCAATATCGAAATATTTCGGGTAAGAATTACGCAAGTATCCTCTATTCAATAGAAAAGATGGCAGAGAAATAAATTTTATCGCCATAAATCCCACTGCCGCCAGCCATTGCAATCAGTCACTCCTTCTTTATCGCCTCCACCGGATTTGCCATTGCCGCTCTCACCGCCTTAACGCCCACTGCCGCAAGCGCAATAACCGTTGTAATCACTGCCGCCGCAAGAAAAATCCAAACAGTAATATTTATACGATACGCAAAATTTTCTAACCATCTATTCATAGCCCACCACGAAACAGGCGCAGCGACAACGAAGGCGACGGCCACCAATATCAAAAACTCCCGCGTCAGTAGATTAACGATGTCAAACACCGATGCTCCAACTACCTTGCGGATGCCTATTTCCTTTGCGCGACGCTCTATGGCGAATGTAGACAGACCATACAGCCCCAATACGGCAATTACTACTGCCAAAATG
>Ga0099364_10014476_pt1 | contig 10497 bp, 5 predicted proteins | sample TergutTh196P3_FD_73070 | JGI IMG/M metagenome (GOLD analysis project Ga0099364, IMG submission 73070) | Microcerotermes parvus P3 segment gut microbial communities from Pointe-Noire, Republic of the Congo - Th196 P3 | ecosystem: Host-associated > Arthropoda: Insects > Digestive system > Gut ...
TTCCGGCATAAACCGGGGGCAAATTATCGGCAATGCTAATATGCAGTTTATTGTTCTTCTTTTCGATGGGAAGCCTTGATGTTTCGGCGCAGACGCGGAGCATTGCGGCGAGGTCTGCTTTATCGCGACTCATGGCGTTGCCGCTCATGGTAGCCAGTTCCACCATGCCGCTAATCATTCGACCGACCCGCAGTGCTTCATTTTGCACGACGGCAAGCGCGGCACTGACTTCTTCCGTTTTTTCCTTTTCGCCGATGTAGGAGCATGCCAAATCAACACCAAGCGAAATAGCCAGCAACGGGTTTTTTATTTCATGCTTTATATCCTGTAAAAATTCTGTTTTCATGCGGTTAAGTGATTCAAGCTCTTTTTGCTTGCGGTCATAGATATGCGTATATCGGAATATGGTAATGCCAAGTGCGGCGCTTGATATTGTGAAACCGATAACAATGTCGAGTGCCATATCGCGCTCCGTTTCAAAAAATGACACCGTTCCGGGATAATGGTACGCAAACAGACAGATACCGATATATAAAACTGCTTCCAGCGCGACCGTTACATTTCTGATTTTACCCTCCAGTATAAATACAGTAAAGACAACCGCAAAAACAAAGAAAGACGGCATACCGCTGTGATAGCCTCCGGCTGTAAAGAATAATGTGGGAAAGAGGATGATAAAAATAACGATTACCGAAAATAAATACCAGCGTTTACTAAGCCTTACGCGGCTTGAATATTCGAGCATGGCAATAGCCAGCGCGGACGCGAGGAAATTGACGGCGATATTTATTATCCCCGCGTTTGTTATGATACAGGATATGCCAACGACAACGCCGAGAACCATTCCAATCAAAAGCAGTTGATGAAAAATCTGCTCCCGTAAGTCAAGCCTGTCGTTCAGATATTTATTTATCCATTGAATGATTTTATGTTTCATCTGGGCGCAACCTCTCTTTTTTATGCCAGTCCCCGCGAGTGTCGCGGGGCTTTTCAGCGTCTTTGGGAATGAGCCAGTCACGGGCGGGCTGTACCGCGCCGGGTATGCGCCCTGCTTTCAAAAGGGTCTGCACTTGTCGTATTGAAATGCCCCACCTTTCGGCTGTCTGCCGTACCGTCAAATAGTCCATGATTGCCTCCGCTTTCAATGGTCATTTAAACGGATAGGAAAAATAAGCTGCATTTTCGATCCTACTCTCCGGTATTGAACTACAAAAAAACGTAGTATGGATTTATATTCAAACATTAAGCAAGTAATCGAAGGCCAACACGTCTTTTCCGCTTCACCCGCCGGATAAGTTCTTATGGCGGTGGCACTGAACAGTAACCTTGATTTTGAGGTTTTCGGAGCTTGCCTACAGGTTGACTTGAAAGGTTTTGATCATTGCGGCGGCTTCTTCATATTCGCCCATCAATACGCTTTGCAGTATGTTTGACACATCCCCGCCGATATCCGCCGCCTGCGAAAAAGGCTGAACGCTTTTGACGGCGGCCTTGATGGCGCGAGGGTCTACGTTGTCAACAGCTTCCGCCAGCCTGATAAGCCCGGCTTTCAATAAGTCCATATCAACGCTGTCTGCGCCGTCTGCAGTCCCGCCTTGCGTATCCGCTTTAAGCGCATTGCTGATATTTTCCATAAGCGATTCAAGCGCCGATAATAATCTCTCGCTATGCGTATGAATAAATGTCAAATCCTCGCGATTTCCGGCTGTTTCCAGAGTTTGCGCCATTTCGGACAGTTCGCGGGCGCCTATATTCGCGGCGGCGCTCTTTAGCGCGTGAACATAAGTTGTGTATAAACGCAAATCATCATTTGCCAGACATTTCCTGATTTCCCGGGTCTTTTTAGCCCCGTCACCCAGGAATATGCCGAGCGTGCTTTTGTAGTTTTCAATTAGCCCGCCGGACATAACCATGCCTTTTTGAACGTCTATTCCTTCGATTATTGCAAAACCCCTGGTTTTGCCGGGAACGCGGGCTTTGCCCGCTTCTATCTTGACGTGCAGGCGGGACGCCCATAGGCACTAACCTTATACTTGTACACTTTACATTCTATTTGCTACAATTTCCCTTTAACCATAGGAGGAATTGTTATGAGTACAGACAACATTCGTTTGCTAATGAAACATCTTCCCGCAGGTTATGAAGCGGCGAGCAAGGAAACAGGGGCAATGCGGCGCACTGGCAGGGTGATAGATAGCGCTTCGGACTTGATGTGGCTTATTTTGACTCATCTTTCTCAAGGCCAAACATTGGTTAATATGTCGGCCTTATCCAAAGCAAGCGGCATCGGGCAGTTGAGCGATGTTGCGTTTATGAAACGTCTTATAAATTGCGGTGACTGGTTCAAATGGATACTGCGGAGATTAAGCCCCGCGAGCGTCGCCGATTATTTAAAGCCCAAAGGCTTGGACAATTACCGCGTTTTGGCCGTTGACGCAAGCGATGTAAATTCAGGTGTATCCAAATTCAGCAAGTCATGGCATCTCCATTTCGCGCTGGAGATATTCACCTTGACAAGCCATGAGTTCAAGGTAACCGATAACAAGACCGGCGAAACGCTTGTAAACTTCACGGCGGCCAAAGGGGATTTGTTTTTGGCGGACAGGGTTTACGCCAGCAAAAAGGGCATCTCCCACTGTCTTAACAATGAAGCAGATTTTATTTTACGCCTGCGTTCCGATGCGTTTTCGATGTATTTAGGCAATGGGGAGAAGGCTGATTTGCTGAAACTGATGTTGGCGGCGGGAACAAATGAAGCGGTTGACATTCCGGTCTCAGTAGATTTGAGCGAATACGGGATCGGCATGAAAAAAATGCGCGTCTGCGCTCTGAAGAAGTCTGACGAGGACATTGAAAAAGCCATGAAGCGGATAGATAGCAAGAGCAAACAGCACAAGAAAATTTCCGATACCGCAAAGCAGTTCAACGAATATATAGCGGTTATCACGTCACTTCCCAATGATGTAAGCGCAGATGATGTGCTTGCTGCATATAGGTACAGGTGGCAAGTCGAGCTTTACTTCAAGCGGCTCAAAACGCTGCTAAAGACTGGGGAAGTCCCGAAAAAGCGCGCCGATTGCATGGAAGCATGGCTGAACGGAAAAATGTTACTGGCGCTTCTGTTTGAAGTCCTGCTTTCCATGCTGGACTTTTCCCCCCCTAAGCAAGGAAGAGAAGCAAAGGCGTAGTATATGGAGAGAGCTGTCCTTCTTTGTGTTCATCGTGAAAAGCAATATTGTTTCACTTATCGATGTCATTAACGACTTTGCGATGATAAGCAATCTATTTTTGGTTGAAAAACGTATCAAAAAAAGGAATTTACAATTGCAACCATAAATAAGGTTAGTGCCTATGGGCGGGACGCCCGCGTTCCCATGTCATGCGTACCCGGGGATTTTTGCTGTTTTTGTTTTGGTATCCATTTTTCCAGAATAGCGTTCAGCGCAAGCGTATCAATCGGTTTTGACAGAAAATCATCAAATCCGTTTTCCAGAAACATTTCTTTTATGCCGGAAATGGCATTGGCCGTCAGAGCGACAACAGGAGTATTCTTATTATCATTGCCCGATGTTCTGATTATCCCGGTGGCTTCAATGCCGTTCATTTCCGGCATCATGTGATCCATAAGGATTAAATCATATTTCTTCGCGGCAATGGCTTTAATGGCCTCCGCGCCGCTTTCACACAAGTCAATCCGCATCCGGTAAGGCTGCAGCAGACCGCGAGCCACATTTAAGTTGGTATTGATGTCGTCAACTACAAGAACATCGGCATCCGGCGCGGTAAACCTGATATGGAATTCACCGTCTCCATCTACATCTCCGCCGTAAGAAAAGTTCCTGTCCGACGCGCCGTTTAAAATATTGGCTACCGGCAGGGGCCAGGCCGGCAAAGTAAGGGTATTTAAACATTGTTCAGCAACAGTTTCGCCAAACGCGGCAAGTCTCACGATTTTAACATCCTTTTCAGACTTACGGCGCTCCCGACATATTTCCCTGATGTTTTCATATAAAGAGGACGCAACGAAAACAAAGGAATAGCCGCCGCCTGAAATTTCATCACGAAATTCGGAATCGCTCGCGACAAGCGTACAATCAACGCCCAGGTTATTTATGGTATAAATAATAGACCGGGCGTACATTTCACGAGGTTCATAAACAAGCGCCCGCTTTTCATCCGGGCTTTCGACGGACGCCATCTTTTCGCGCGAACCTGTTCTTTGCGGCAGCGTGACGGTAAATACGCTTCCCACGCCGTATTCGGATTCAACGGAAATATCCCCGCCCATGGCTTTTGCAAAACGATGCGATATGGCAAGTCCTAAACCCGTTCCCTCAACTCTATTGCCTGTCAAACCAACCTGGACGAATTCACCGAATAATTTTTCAATATCCCCGGGCTTAATGCCTCTGCCGCTGTCCGCAACCTCCATTGTGAGGTTCACAATATCTCCGTCATCTCCGTCGGCAATTTCACCGGTCACGGTAAAGGAAACATAACCCTTTTCCGTAAACTTCACCGCGTTGTTTAAAATATTTAATAATATCTGCCTGATTCTGATTTCATCGCCGTAAAGGGCGTTGGGAATGTTGCAGTCAAGATTTACGACAAACTGCACATTTGAATCAGCAACCCTTGCCCTGATAATATTTATTACGTCATTTGCCAAGGATGAAAATAAATACTTTTCCGCGATTATTTCCAGTTTCCCGCTTTCAACCTTTGAAAAATCCAGAATATCGTTGATGATGGAAATGAGGTTTGACGCCGCCTGTTTGATGTCGCGCGCTTCATGCCGGGCATCATCGGGAAGATCTCTTCGCAAGAGCAGTTCCGCCATTCCGGTAATGGCGTTCATCGGGGTGCGTATCTCATGGCTCATGCTGGCAAGAAAGTCGCTCTTGGCGCGATTCGCGGCATTAGCCTCTTCATACGCGGCCTTGAGCTCTGCGCTTTGTCTTGAGATAAGTTTTGATTTTTTTGAATTGCCGACGGACAGAAATATCAGAATTATAAGTGATACTGAAAGTATGGCGGCGGATAAGATCAGAAAACGCTGCCGCGCCAATATTCTTGAATAGTCATAAACGCGGCTTGTCCAGTCCCGTGAAATTTTATCCGTTTCCACATAATGCAGGGCTTTATCAAAAATCGAGGATAATATTTCTTCGTTTATATTAAACCCGAAATATGAATCGGCGGTCATGGGAAATGAATAATTGATTTTATATCCGGATTTTTCCCGGTAATTCATCTGATATAGAAGTATGTATTCAGTCCCGAATACAAGGTCTATCCCGCCATTTTCAAGAGCGTCAAGCGCATCGTTCTGTGTGGCATAACGTATAAGGTTGGGGTTGTCGGGAAACCATGTATTGTACAATTCGTCGTATGATGTGCCTCTGACAACGCCCACCCTTGCCCGCGCGATCTGATACGGTTCAAGATTTGGAAAATCCGCTCTTGATATAAACGCGTAAGGCGAACGATCGTATGGCGTCTGGTGCCATAAAAATTTACCTTTTCGCCCTTCTGTAACGAACAGCGACGAAACCAGTGAAACTTCGCCCGTACTCAGCATTTCCAACAGCTCGGCCCACGGCGAATCCATGTCGTTCACAACCTCAAACTCCATACCGGTTAATCTGCTGATTTCCGCCAGAACATCTACCGCTATCCCTTGAAATTCTTTTGTCTGCCAGTTGTAAAAACTGGTAGGATAATTATCGAACTCCAAAGCCACGGGAATCTTTGCGGTCATGCCGTCTGCTTGCAGGCGGTTCAAATAAGCCGCCTCTTCGACGGTAAAAGACCTGCTTAGCAGATACTTTGAATATTCGTAATTTCCAGCCCTGTATAATTCATAAATCACATCTCTGCCACCCGCCGCGATATATTTGTCCACAACCGATATAATCGGAACCAGTTCCGTGTTTTTGGTTGTCAGCGAAACGGGAGTATAAACAAGCGGAATAACTTCCGCGTACCGGATGGACGGATAATCAAGAAAAGCGATTCTGTCTACCGAGTCCATGATAAAAGCGTCGATTACGCCGGTCTCCAGCATTTTAGATACTTCCGCGGTATCCGGCACATTTACTATATTAAAATTGAGTAAAGGATAAGCGTTCAAAACAAATTCGGAGGTGATGGCGCCTTCCAGAAAACCTATATTAAGACCGTTAAGGTCAAGTTCTGATTCAAGTTTAACCCGATCTTCATAAGTGAAAACGGCAAGCGAACGCTGGGCTATCGGGGATGTCATGAAATAATTTTGCTGCCGCCGGTAAGGCGTCGGCGTTAAATCTCCCGTGAAATCTATAATTCCGCTTTCTATCCTGCTTCTTAATACATCCCAGGTGTGGAATTGCTGAACAAAAGGTATGCCAAAAAGATCTGAAAGCAGCCCGCAAAACGCGCCCGTAAAACCCGCGTATGCGCCATCAGGCAAAATGAACGCTTCCGTTGATAGTAAACTCTCGTAGACAAATCTCTCCCTCGTCAATTTTAGATTTTCTATCGCGGCTATTTCCCCGGTTGTTACGCCGGGAATCTCCTCGTAGGATTTAATTAAATTTATGTCGAATGACGGCTTCCGCGTTTGCAAAAAACAACCTGCCGACAGGCAGGCGATAAAGCCCGTCAACAGGCACGGAATTATCGCTTTTTTAAAATAATACTTCATCAGGCTCCTTCAAAGCGGTGACTTTATGAAACTCATCTGAAACAGCAAGGAATATATCAATCAGGGCGGGGTCAAAATGACTTCCTTTACCGCCTGAAATAATACAAACCGCCTCCTCATGCGTTAATGCCTTTTTATATGGCCTTTCGGAAACCAGCGCGTCGTAGACGTCGGCAATTGCCATAATCCTTCCCATCAGCGGTATTTCCTCTCCCTTTAATCCGTTTGGATAACCGCTGCCGTCCCATTTTTCATGATGTGAAACGGCGACGATCTTTGCGTATTCAAGGAAAGCACATTCCGTAGTATATTCTTTAATTTTATCAATAACCTTGCCGCCGAAAACCGTATGTTCCTTTATTTGTGCAAACTCCTCCTCCGTCAGCCTGCCCGGCTTTCGCAGGATATTGTCGTTGACCGCTATTTTGCCAACATCATGAAGCTGCGCGGATTGCAGTACAAGACCGACATCCCATGCCATAACTTCATTTTTATACACGTTCCCGTTTTTCAGCGCGTTCAGCATGATGTTCAAATACGCCTGTGTCCGCAAAATATGGCTGCCGGTAATGTTGTCGCGAAATTCCACAAGCTCCGCCATCGTCTTTAGTACGGCGTTTTGCAGTTCAACAACCGTTTTGGTCTTTGCGTCCACCAGCCCCTGTAAATTTTTGTTAAAATTTATAAGCTCCAGCCTTTGGGACATAAGCTCGCTTTTTTGGGATTCCACAAGCAAATGAACTTCGATTCGCTTGAGCAGGAGGGATGGGAGAAACGGCTTGACTATGTAATCTATCGCGCCCAGCGACAGACCTTTCAGTTCGCTTTCGCTGTCAACCCTGGCCGTCAGGAAGATAACAGGGATATGCGCAAATTCGGGTTTGCGTTTTATTAAATTGATTGTCTCATATCCGTTCATTTCCGGCATTTCGACATCTAAAAGAATCAGGTCGGGGATGCTCTTTTCAAGCGCTTTCAGCATCCGCGCGCCGGAATTGAACGTGAGGACGTCATAATATTCATCAAGCGCGTCGCGGCCTGTCGATAAATTTACGGGGTCGTCATCAACCAGGATGATGACCTTGCGGTCGGCGTCAGGCTCTGAAGCCGCCGAATCGCTTTCGGGCGCATACTTTTGCCGCTTTTCTCTTGGTATCCATTTCTCCAGGATAGCGTTCAATTTGAGCGTATCAATCGGTTTTGACAGGAAATCATCAAATCCGCTTTCCAGGAACATCTCTTTTGTGCCGGAAATGACGTTTGCCGTCAGCGCGACTATCGGAACATTAATGTAATACGGGTCGTCGGCGCCCATATCCCTTATGCGCCGCATAGCCTCAACCCCGTCCATTTCAGGCATCATGTGATCCATGAACACCAGATCGTAATGCCCGGGTTTAACGGCTTCGATCGCTTCCTCGCCGCTTTCGCACAGATCAACATTCATGCGATACGGACTCAGCAGCCCGGCGGCCACTTTCAAATTGGTGCCGACATCGTCAACGACAAGAACGTTCGCGTCCGGCGCGATAAAGCCCGTCCGGTAATCGCTTCCCGCGCTGTATTCAAAGCCGCCTGCCGCGTCGTTCAGGATATTGGCGATGGATGTGGAGTACGCAGGCATGGCAAGGGCTCTTACATTACTGTTCGGCGTTTCGCCGGGTTCTGTAAGCAGTACGATTCTGGTATTGGATCCGAGGATTGACAGTATTTTCCTCGCGCTTTCAAATAACCCGGATGAAACGAAGACAAAAGGTATTTCCCGGTTTGCCATTACCGCGTTAAAGTCAGGTTCATTTGTAACAGGCACGCAGTCTACGCCAAGATTATCCATGGCGCGACTGATGGATTCCGCGTATATCTCTCTCTTTTCATAAACAAGCACGCTTTTCTCTTCCGGGTTTTCGGCCGACGCGATCTTTTCGCGGCCGCGGAATATTTGCGGCAGGGAAACCATGAACGTGCTGCCCCTGCCGTATTCCGAGCGTACTGAAATGCTGCCATTCATCGTTTGTATGATGTTCCGCGATATGGCGAGACCAAGTCCTGTTCCCTCAATGCCTCTGTTGCTTCCTGAGTCGATTTGCACGAACTCGCCGAACAATCTCCCTATATCTTCTTCTTTTATGCCTCTGCCGCTGTCTTTGACCTCGATTGCGAGGTTTACAATGTTTTCAGTTTTATTATTTTCACTATTTTCATTATTTTCGCTGACGATTTCTCCGGTAATATTTAAGGATACATACCCTTTTTCCGTATATTTAACGGCATTGTTCAGTATATTGAGCAGCGCCTGGCGGATTCTCGCTTTATCTCCATAAAGCCTGTTCGGTATGTTACAGTCGATATTTACGACGAAATTCACCGGTGAATCAATTACGCGCATTTTGATAATGTTTATCACATCATTGATCAGGGATGAGAAAAAATATTCTGACGGTGTAATTTCAAGTTTGCCGCTCTCTATCTTTGAAAAGTCCAGTATGTCATTGATAATGGACAAAAGGTTTGCGCCTGACTGCTTAATGGTATGGATCTGTTCGTATGCCGCCGGCGGCACGTCTTCCCGCAGCGCCAACTCGGTCATTCCTATTATCGCGTTCATCGGTGTGCGTATCTCATGGCTCATCTTTGCCAGAAAATCACTCTTGGCTTTCGAAGCGATTTCAAGTGATTTCATCGTTTTATTCAAAGATTTGAGAAATCCCGAAATAAACAGATTGAAAATGACAAATATCAGCAATATCAGCGCCAGCACTACAAGAAACAGCGCAGTCATGGCATTGTTATAGTCGCTCGGAGTATCGGGCATAAACGCGATGGAGTACCATTCCAGCGCGGGAATCGTGCCAATGGCGACCGCCCCCGAAGATACGTTAAAAGTTTGTGTTTCACGGGGATTAATATTCTTCGCCCTGGTAAGAATGTCGGATATGATATTGCCCAGTTCATCCTCAATATCCTCTTTTTCAGCTATTAAGTCGATGTCTCTGGCGCCGGTGATTTCTCCGCCCGCGTTAAATAAGTAAAACTCCAGTCCTTCCGGAATGTTCTGATAAATTGTATTGACAAATGTGGACAATTCAGCGCCGATTCCGACCACCCCGATAGCTTTGCCTCCGCCGTCAAAGACCGGCGCGTTAACCCAGATTCTGAGCGCCTGGATGTCTGGATTGTAATTAATATTAAAGTTGTACACCTCCGTTTCGTAAAGGGTCATTGGATACCAGTAATTATTGGGGTCTTCGATATTGACCCGGTAGGGGTCGTTGTCATCGGAGTAAAATATCCGGTCAATGTCATTTATCCAGAATATTGAGAATCCTGAAAAAGACCGGCTGTAGGAAGTTATTTCCTCAAAAGCGACTTTTTCCAACTCGGGATCGGCGGGGTTGGCAAAATATCGTTTGATTAACGGCGAATCCGCTAATCTGAGAACTATGGCAATTTCGGCATTTACGGATGTTTCCAGTTTTATCCGTTCAATTTCCAGCATTTTGGATAATTCGTTTCCCTTGTTCGTCCTGATAATTTGCCGCATGGAAAACATAAAGGCTGAACTTCCCGCCAGGAGGATTATTAAGAACAGCGAAATGGAAAATATAATAAATCTTTTCATCGTTTTGGTCTTTTAGTGATTGTCCATATCAGGGCGGGCATAATCCTCGTTATTATTTCAAACATCCTGCCCGCCGAAGGGATGGTCAGTACGCGGTAATGCCCTTCCAGAACCCTCTTTGCTTTTGTAAGGTTCACATCGTTGTCATCAACAACAAAAATCGTTTTCATTTTCATAGTATTCGCGTCAGCCA
>Ga0099364_10014477_pt1 | contig 10496 bp, 1 predicted proteins | sample TergutTh196P3_FD_73070 | JGI IMG/M metagenome (GOLD analysis project Ga0099364, IMG submission 73070) | Microcerotermes parvus P3 segment gut microbial communities from Pointe-Noire, Republic of the Congo - Th196 P3 | ecosystem: Host-associated > Arthropoda: Insects > Digestive system > Gut ...
CCTCTACCTGTAGCCGACACGATACCGGTTCCGCCGATGCTTACGGATCCTCCTGCGCTGAAAAGGGTTTTAGCGTTGGGATGGTCGGCGGTGTTGCGCAGGGTTGGCGCGCCGGAGATATCCAACCGAGTTGTTGTTCCCGACGTGTAAACGGTGCCACCGGAGGCATTGGTGTTTTCCGAGGTAATTACGGCAGAATCCTCTATGAATGACAGATGCTCCATATTCGACAGGTGGATGGCTGTGTTGCCTGCCCCTGTAGCCTCTACGCGAGCTTTGCCATTAACGTTCAGTATATAGCCTTGGGACATATAGATGGCATAGTTCGTACCGGTTCCGGTTATGCGAACGGTTCCACCCTCCACATGGATACGTCCACCTGCCGAACTGTTGTTGATGGCATAGCCTTGTTCTGCCTGCACGACTCCATCCCTCACACGAATCAGTCCCGATGAGGTGTTGTTGAGAGCCATACCTCGGCTTGTTGTGGCAACGGTTCCTCCTCGCATCTCCACCGTTCCCGAACCGGTGTTGGTCACACCAAAAACGTAGTTGGTCGCGTTTTCTCCGAAGTGCAGGATGTTTGCCCTTAGGACAAGCCAGCCGGGTAGTCCGTACTGTACTGCTGAGGCGTTACTGCTTGTGGATGCGGTTTTGAGGTTTCCGGTTAGGGTGATGACTCCGCCCCAGGGTTGTCCTGTGGTGGGGTTGGAAAAGTTTATGGTACTGTTGCCGAGGTCGAGGAACACCGTATCAGCGTCGTCACTGCTACCAGCGGCGTCATTGCGGGCTTGACCCGCAATCCCCTTGCTATCAGGGTCGTTCCCTTCGTAGTAAGGGGATTCCGCGTCAAGCGCGGAATGACGGACAATAGCAAGCGCGGAATGACGGACAATAGCCGGCTCGGAATGACGGCCGAATTGTATTTGAATGTCCCGCCCCTCCGCATCGTCTCGGATGGCGTTGATGGTGGTTTGTATGGAGGCGTTGCTGATTACCGGTTTTCCGGTTTTGCGTTCGGCTATGTAGGTGTTTGGGCTGTTGCCCGGAGTGATGATGTATCGGTAGTCGTCGGTGGTTAGGTAGGGTTTGCAGGTCCACGCGCCGTAGCCGGTTTTGTCGTGGTTCACGGTGCTACCGTCGAAAAGCCATACCTCGCCCTCGTTGCAGAGGGTTACGCCCTCGGCAATGTTGAGGGTTTGGGGGTGGTCGAAGGGGTTCCCTGTCGTAAGATCCACTTCCGTACCGAGCGTGAGTTGGCGACCGGCGGGTATGGTCACATCTGCCGATACGGTGACTTCATCGCCAAACATCATTCCCATATTGCCCAGCGCTGATACAAAGGCGAGGCCCTTCACGGCATTGGGTACACCCAAAAAGGCGTTCATAAATACAACCACATCGCCGTCTATGGTGAGGGTTGAGGTGGTTCCGCTTGCTCCCAGTATCACTTGGGTGTAGAGGTTTCCTGCTCCGGCTATGGTTAGATTACTGCCGAATACGATAGCTTCCGGGCTGCTCGTTGCCGACATTAGGGTGTTGTTTCCTTTAAGGTTGAGGGTTAGGCTGACGCTCGGGGATGTATGGAGAGCCGCATTGTACATATTGAGTTCGGTGATGGTGACGTTGTCCAAGGTGACGGTTACACTTTCGGATGCCTGTAGCCTGCGTTGACTGCCGGCGTTGCTACCGATCACGGTTACGTCGTCGGTGATGTTGTACACCTCGTCTTTATACGTCCAGCCTGCGCCTTGCGAGGGGGGATTGTTATCCGAAAGGTCAATAATATTGCTGTTCGACACAACGAGGTCGTTGCCTTGTGTCGCCAAAGTGTGAGGCGGGTTTATGGTGAACCTTTGGCGGTGTGGCGCACCGTTCACAACCACTACGCCTGAGGTTATGGTGTCGGGCAGGATGAGGCGATAGGTGCGGGTATTGTCGGGTGCAAAAGCCGATGCGACTTCTACCTGACGTGTTGCCGAAAGGGAGATGTTTCCGGTGAAGGTGGGAATTCCGTTGAGCAGGAGAGGTCCTGCGTAGGTGTCGTCGCCTACAGCCATAAGCACGGCGTGTCGGGCGTTGTCGCCGCTTACGGAAATGCGGGCATTGTCGCCTATCTCAATTTGGTCGTACGACCTGCTGTTGTGAACGATGGCGTGCCCATTGGCGTGGTTGGCGTGGTTGGCAACGAAGGCGTTGTGGATCGAGATTCTTGCGCGTGAGCCGGCTTGGGAGCCGGTGTTGGCAAGGGTGATGGTGCCTATGGGATTGTCGAGGCTTGTAGAAACCGTTCGGGATAGCACCGCAGCGCCATCGCGGATGGTTACCGAGCAATGGCTGCCGGCGTGTATAGCGTAGGCTTTCGGTCCCTGTACATCGAGCAGCGTATTTTCACCGCTCACGTCTATCGTTCCGGAATAACTTCGGATGAGGGGTACATCGTAGGTGCTTGTGCCGTTGTTGCTCAAATGGGCACCGCCGGTGATACGTACCGTTCCTCCCGACGAACTGAGGATGGCGGTGTTGTGTCGGGCTCTGAGTTGTGCACCATCGGTCACGATCACCGTTCCCGAGGATTCGTTGTGAATCAGGAACGCATTGTGCTCTCTCTCGTTTTCGATTATGGCACCCTTGATGAGCAGGGTGGTTGTGGGTGCGAAACTGATGACGTTCATCACGGTTTCGTCGGCGACGAGACGTCCGGTAAGGGTTACGGTGTCGCCCCATCGGCTACCGTAGGCGTTGAGGAGGCTGAGGTAAGTGTTAGTGACAAGGGGGTTGTCTTCCGTACCGAATTGGATTTGGATAGACGCTCCCTCGGCGTGGTTGCGGATTGCCTCTACCACGGTTTGCAGGTTGGGGCTTATAGCGAGGTTCACGCCGTTTTCAAAGCGTGCCACGTAGTTGGGTCCGCTGTTGGCGAGGATGTAAGAGGTGCCGCCCTTGATTACAATGTCGTTGCCCTCGGTGGTGAGTTGTCCTCCCACGTGGGCAGGGTCAAGTCTGAAGTTGTCGAAGAAAGGTGCGCCGTTTTTCACTACGATGCCTTTGGCAAAACCGTCCACAAGGTGCAGGTAGAACCGCTTGTCGCTCGGAGCGAAGTCGCTGTTCACAGCAAGACTTCCGTTCAACGGCACATCAATCAAGCCATTCACAGTGGCTCTTCCACCCAAATTCACCATCGAGCGTGTTGTGGGGGTTAGGTTTCGGATGGCAGACCCGCCGTCCGAGTTTAGGGTGGCACTTCCGGTGATGGTTAGCGTGGCTCCATCGTCGAGCAATAGCACGGTGGGTGCTCCTGACGAATGGAGGTAGGCTTTTTCGTGGATCAAGACGGTGGTGTTTTCCTTGTCGTTGATGCTTAAGGCAGAGCCGTTGCCTAATACAGCCTCTATCCAGGCATTCCCGCCAAGGGTGATGGAGATGGGTTGCGAGCCGTAGGTTCTTCCGCTTGCAATGACGGCGGGTGTGGCAGAGGTTGCCATCGTTGAGCTGCCGATCACCGCCCCGCCAAGGATGGAGAGATTGCCAAAATTATCGATGGTGGCATTGCCGTTGGAATTGATCAGACCTCCGGTGATGATCACCTTGGATGATGCGCTGTTGTTGCCTATGGCTGAACCTCGGGCGGTGCTCTGTATAATGCCACCCTCTACGAGGATGGTACCCGCCGTTCCGCTCGACGTATGCACGGCTTGCGATGAGGTGAGGTCGCCTCCGAAACGGATGGTGGTGCCCTCGGTTATGCGCAGGGTGCCCGATCCGCTTTGCTCTATCGCGCCTGTGGCGGTGTTGCGCATCACTTCAAGGTAGGCATCTACGGTTAGTACAGCCGGTGCGGGCAGGGCGTTTCCAATCAAGAAATTCGGACCTGATCCGAGCCTTGCGTGTCCTGTAATTTGCACATCGTTGCTCCAACCTGCGTTGGCTCTGAAACTGACGATTTCGGTCATCAACACCGTATCCGACATGGATGTACCAAACTGTATGATGGCGGGTTTTCCTTCGGCATACTTGGCTATGCTATCCATCAAGTATGGGGAGTGGGGGATGTCGAGCACAACGTTGACGTTGTTTTTGGTTACGCGGTAAGTGGTTTCGGTGCGTGTAATCACAAAGGTATTGCCCATAGGGGGATTTTCGTAGGGATTGCAGTCCCATTTGCCGTGTGCGCCGCCGTGTAGGATGGTGCCGATGTTGGTCACGCGTCCTTTGTTGCAAAGGGTTTTGCCCGGGGCTATGACGAGGAGTTGGTACATTTCAACGGTAAGGGTGTGGTATTCGGGTATGGTCACGTTTTCGCCTACCATTGCGACTGCTCCGTAGAGGGTGCCTTTGAACCCTGCGAAGAAGATACCGTTTTGCATCGTTTTGCTCATCACGGGCATGTTGGTTGCGAACACAACGATGCTGCCGTTGATATGGCACATCGAGGAGATGTCGCCGGTGTAGAGATTGCCTGAGCCTTCGATGGAGAGCATGGCATTTCCTGCGATGGCGGGTCTGCCTCCGTCCGACTTGAGGGTGTTGTTCCCCACAAGGGTGAGTACGGTTTTGCCTGCTACCGCATTGTCCTCCAGCGTAAGCGCAGCATCGCCTGTGATACCGGTGATGCTTGCGTTGTTGAGGGTGATATGGGGGGTGTTTGTTCCTGACATTACCGACACGATACGGCGTTGTGTTCCGTCATTGCTACCCCTTACGGTGATGGTGTCGTTGCCGGTGAGGATGATAACGTCGTTGCTATAGAGGGTGCTCGCTGTAACGCCGGTCAGCAGTAGTCCTCCACCGATGGTGGGCGTGCCGGTTAGCGTTTTGGACAGGATGAGTGGCGTACCAATCATCAGGACATCGCGTGCGGTGATGTTGCCGGTTCGCAAACTTCCTGTTCCGCCGACCATAATCCCCTGTGCGTAGGTATGGGCTGCTATGCCTAATGTTCCGTCTGCTGTGATGAGGGTGTTATCCCCCGAAAGGGTGATCATTGCCATCGCACCTGCGCCTATCGTGAGCGGTGCGTGAGTGCCGGTGAGGGTGGCTATGCTTGCATTTTCGAGGGTGATGGATACGACGGCATCTTCCGGAACTTCGATACGCCTTTGCGGGAAGTTGGCACTGCTACCGATTACGCGGACTACGCCACCGTTGCGGATGGTATAGACGTTGTCGCTATACGTCCAACCGATGTCGCTCGAAAGGGGGTTTGCCTCGGCAAGGTCGATGACGTTGCTCGACTGATGAATGTGTAGGTCATCGTCGATGGCACGCAACACGTGCAGACGATTGGTGATGGCAAAATTTTTGCTGTGCGGCGCACCTCCTGTCACGGCAATGCCCGCGTGTACGGTGTCGGGGAAGGTGAGGGTGTAGGTTTGCAGAGGTGCAAAATCGGTGCCGAGATGGAGTTGCCCGGTATCTGCAAGACGGATGTTGCCCTTGATGGTAGGCGTGTTGTTGAGTATGATGGAAACAAAACGGGCGCTGTCCTGTACTCTTTCTTGCCGAATGGCATTCACGGCTTTTGCACCGGTCACTTCTACCGTTCCTCCGTTGATCTCTATTATTCCGCCTCTGAGATAGCTGTTGATGGCAGTTGCCGTAGCGGTGTCGGCGGTGTTGACCACTCGTCCTCCGCTGATTTCAAGTCGGGTGGTTGCCTGATGTGGCACCGTTCCTACGAGAGCAATTGTTCCTGAAATCTCGCCGGTACGAACGTTTCTCGAAATGATTTCCGCATCGCCCGATATTCGGATACGTCCCGTGCCGGTGGATTGGTTGTAAATCGCATAACTTTGCGGATCGGTTGCCTCCACTCGTCCTGTGGGGATCCACAGGTTTACTGTGCCTGAGCCTGCAAAACGATAGAAACAACCCGGACCTGTGTTCACAAATTCGCCCATACTTATCAGCGTTCCGCTTGATGCCGTGAAATTTATGACTTCGTGGGCTATAGTGACTCTACGCACGTGCAATTTTCCGGAAAGCACAACAGCGTTCATCATTCCGGGGGCGCGGTTGATCGTAATAAAACTGCCAAGAGAACCGGTGTTGGAAAAGATTAGCGGGTTTGTTCCGTTGCCAAAGCGTATTCTGCAAGCGAGGAGTTCGGGTCTTCTATCGGCATCTGCCAAGATGGAATCGACCACCACGCCTATGTTGGTGTGGGTAAAGATGGGTATTTGTGCGCCGGTGCCGGTGGTGAATGTGGCGGTGTAGTTGCCTGCTGTGGGAGCTTCCATAATCACGTAGAGGAAATCCTCGGCGGTGTTGTAGATACGGCAACCGCCGGTTCTGAGCCACGTTCCGTAGCCGGGTTTGTCGTGGTGGATCACACCGTAGTTTCGGACGATGGCTTGGTTGCAAAGGGACACACCTTGGGCTATGCTTAGGGTTTGGCCGGGTTGCACGATGAGGTCGTGTCCCGGAGGTATGGTGAGGTCTGCGGAAACGGTGACGTAGTCGCCGATGAAATTGCTTGTGGTACCTATATAAATGATGCCTCTTTGGGGATACATGTCGCTTATTTCGGTTGCGAAAATGACTACATCGCCGTCGATGGTGCCTATGCTGCCTGATGACCCGCTTGTTATTCTGCCGGTGTGCAGGTTTCCGGCTCCGGTTATTTTTGCGCCTGCCCCCCCTATCATTATGCTCGCTACGCTACCTGTTGCGGTTACATGGTTATTTCCCGAAAGGATAAGGGTCGTGTTATCGTTGAAGATGATCGATTGCATGCCCCCTGTTGTTAGGGTAACATTGTCGAGGGTTACGGTGGCGCCGTTTCGCACGTTGATACGTCTGAGGTTGGCGGCGTTGCTACCGGTTACGATGACGTTGGCGTTTGCATCAATGAGGTACTGACCGCCGTTGTCGGCGCCGTTGTAAGTCCAGCCCATACCTGAGGTGGGCGTGAGTTCCGAAAGGTCGAGGATGAGTTTGTGAAAATTGCGCAATACCGGATAGCCGTTGTTTAGGCTACTTCCGCCGATCCACCAATGCTTGGTGAAATCCCATCCGGCGGCGATGAACGTGTTTTCGTTTTTCATCGCTGCGGTGGACTTGGGGGTGCCTTTGTCCAGATCGGTTTGTCGGGTGGTTTCTTCGTCGTAGAACGAATGACGTATGGTGCCGCCGTAGTTGTAGCCGACCAAACCGCCTGTTTGCAGACCGTAGGCCTCCATCACGCCTGCTGCGTAGCATTCGTCGATGAGGGCGCTGAAGTTGTAGCCCACCAAACCGCCTGCGTAGGCTGTTCCCATTGAGGAGCTGCGGGTCACCGATGCTGTAGAATAACTGCGGGTGATGCTGCTTTGCGCCATATCGCCACTACCGTTGTTACCGACTAATCCACCGACATAGTTCATCTCGGCGGTGACCTGTCCGGTCGAAAAACAGTTTTCGATCGTGGCATAGTTCGCGCCGACCAATGCGCCTACGTAGGCGTTGCCGCGAACGAGCACGTTCTCCAATCCGAGGTTTCGGAGGGTTGCCGAGGGCGCTGTGCGCCCGAACAGCCCTTGGTAGTTGAGGTCGGGGTTATCCACGTGCAGTCCGCTGATGGTGTAGCCTGCACCATCAAAGGTACCGTAGAACAGCGCCGGTGTTCCGGCAGTGCCGATGGGTGTCCATGGTTGGGTACTTCCCCCCAAGTTGATGTTCGTACCCAAGCGGAAATGCTTGTTGGCGTGGATTTCGCCGAGGTAGTTGTTCACGAGTTGCAAATGCGTCCGGGAAGTGATGATCCAAGGGTTTTCTTGGGTTCCGTTGCCGGAGATGAAGCCTTCGGTTTGGGCTGAGATTGCTGTGGTCGCTAAAGCGAGGATTAAGGCGATGAATAAGCGGTAGTGTTTCATATTTGGTTTTTGTTGAGTTAAGAACTAAGAGTTAAGAGTTAAGAGTTAAGAGTTAAGAGTTATGAGTTATGAGTCATGAATTATGAATTATGAATTATGAATTATGAATTGCTACAGCCTTTTCTTGAAGCTGAATACCTCGTAAGCGAAGCCAAGGATGAAGAAAGCTAAAAACGCTAGGGCTATAACCCATAAGAAACTCGGCTTCACTTGGAGGGGGAGTATAAGCTGTATGGCGTCGGAGCCCATGCCGCCTTCGCGAGATCCGCTTAGAGCGCCTTCACCACCGTTGTCGTTAGCATTGCGGCCGAGAACGCGTCTGGCCCATGCTGCGTACTCATCGCTGTCCATCAGTTCAGGGGACAACAGATAAACCGCGCTGACATTATCAAGGAAAACAACTTCCGCATTTTCGCGCAGGGGAATCACCGGATTCGCAATCTCCACCGGCGTATCAGCTTGCTCTTCGCTCGCGTCCTCTGCAATCTCTGTATTGCCGGCGCTGACCGTTCCACCTTCGGCCTCCGCGCCCGATTCGTCACCCACAGCCGAGCCGCCGCCACCACTGGAGCCACCGCCATCGCTGCCGCTGCCGCCGCCATTGCCGGAGCCGCCGCCGGATTCGCTTTCGGGAGATACGGTTACAACATCATCAGCACCGACACGGACAACAGCAGAAACAGATGCCTCGCCAAATGAAGCAGTAATCACAGCCTCGCCTTCCGCAGTGAGGGTGAGATTGCCGAAAGAATCCACCGAGACGATGGAGTCATCGCTGGAGCTCCATATGAGGTTCTCCGCAACATAGCTGTCGAGCAGGGTGTCTTCGGCGGAAACGTTGACTATCATCCGAAAATTATTGCCTACCTTTAGTTCAATGTTTGTCTGCTCCGTACTCAGAACAGGCGTACCCGTGAACGTAATAAACAGCTTGTAGACATACTTTGCAGCAGAGCTGGTGTTCGCCTCAGATGGTGAAAGCTGTCCGAAGAACAGGTGAAAACGGCTGGCTGTGGAAAACATCGCGCTATCGTATGTTTCCTCCAACATATACCCTATATTATCCCATACAGTATAGTCTTCAAGTGCCAGCATTGCCTCGACGCGTGTAGCCCCATCGAAAAAATCGCCGCCGTGGTAAGGGTAAATCTCGCCTGTCTCTTCATCGACCGCCAAATATGGGAAATAATAGCGCGACATGTCGAATAGCGACGATTTGGTAAACGAGCGGTAAGGGCCAATAGTTTGATCCCTCGTAAAGAAGTCTATTCTCGAAATCGACCCGAAATCGATTCCGGCGTATTCGAGCAGGTCCCTTATATAAAACCCCCGGGCAGCCGCGTGGTATGTCCTGCTTCCGCTGAAATAGCTGTAAACGACTTCATGCGAGCCCAGCACCCCGCCGAACATTCCATCAAGCTCGCGCCAATGGAAAGTGGCTTTTTCAATGTATTGATCCTCTTCCCACCCAAAATACCCGATATAAATGCTGATAGTATCCGTAACCGCCCCCGCCACCGCAGTAACGACAGGCAAAATCGCCGAAACAACAATATAGGCAAAAATAATAATAGCAGTGGAAAACTTTTTCATAAATGCACCAAATGAGTTAAGAGTGAAGAGTGAAGAGTTAAGAGTTAAGAGTTAAGAGTGAAGAGTTGAGAGTGAAGAGTTGAGAGTTAGTAACTACTTATAGGGCTGCTTAAGACTCACGAAGTTTGTCATTCTGAGCTCGCGAAGAATCTTTATGCTCCGATGTATAGCTCTGCAACAAGATTCTTCGGTCGCAAGCTCCCTCAGAATGACAATATTCGAGGTGCAACTGAGCAGTTACAATCGTTCATCGTTCATCGTTCATCGTTCATCGTTCATCGTTAATCGTTAATCAGCAACCTTCAGCGTCGACGCCGCAAGCATCGAAATGGCTTCTTTTTCCGTTAGCTCATAGTTCCAGAAAAGGTGGTATATCTGTTGCGCGACTTCGACCATGTCGTAATCGTAAATCTCCGGGTACAAGATATTGCCGGCCCACCAGATACCCAGAACCATGTTTACCGAGGGAGGGTTTGCCATCCAGTTGTAGGGTAGACTAGGTATCTCGTAATAGGACCCGCTCTTGACCGCAGACAAATCCGACCATGAGGTTTTATCGGCAACCGTATCGTATATGCTGCCGCCCGCAAAGAAGATAACTTCGGGGTCGAAATTGTACAACTGCTCAAGACCAATGACGTTCCCGCCTCCTGCGTTACTGATATCCTCCACGACCACGGCATTTACGGCGCCTATGATATCGAGTACTTGTGCCTGTACCGAACCGGCAGCATTTGTAGCAAGTCCCGAAGGGCCGGTCGTGAACATGACGGTCTTCCTCTCGCCAACCGGGATTCTTTGAAGGTTTCTCACCGCCATTGCCATCGTTTTGTCAATGAACGAAGCCAGCGCCTCCGCCCGTTCCTGCAGCCCGAGGATTTCGCCGAGCGAGCGGTAGGCCGATGAAAGGTTGGGGAGGTCCGCTTCCACAAAGATAGTCGCGATGCCGGTCGTCCTTTGCAGCGTGTTCATATCGGAGCCAATGCCATCTTTGCGGTCTCCAAGGTCGATGATGACCTGCGGGGATGCGCCTATGAGCGATTCGAGGTT
>Ga0099364_10014478_pt1 | contig 10495 bp, 7 predicted proteins | sample TergutTh196P3_FD_73070 | JGI IMG/M metagenome (GOLD analysis project Ga0099364, IMG submission 73070) | Microcerotermes parvus P3 segment gut microbial communities from Pointe-Noire, Republic of the Congo - Th196 P3 | ecosystem: Host-associated > Arthropoda: Insects > Digestive system > Gut ...
TGCAGTTTTATTCACGATGCCAAAGAAGAATCTATTGAAGAGATATTTACACACATCGCCCGAAAAAAACACGGCGAAGTGAAAAAAGTATTCGTAGTAGGATGTCTCGCCCAAAGATATAAAAACGAATTGATAGAGATGATTCCCGAAGTGGACGGTTTTTTCAACTTTTCAGAATTGCATAAATTGTTGGAAGATAAAGATTTTGATTTGCTAAAATCGCCAAACCGAATAGTATCTACCCCCAAACATTATGCCTATTTAAAAATTTCGGAAGGGTGCGACCGCGAATGTTCTTTTTGCGCTATTCCTATCATTCGTGGAAAACAAATATCGAAACCCATTGAAATGATTGTGCAGGAAGCGGAAAAATTAGCACAACAAGGCGTGAAAGAACTTTTGCTCATTGCGCAAGATTTAACCTATTATGGTATTGATATTTACCAACACCGATTGTTATCCAAACTGATGCGCAAACTTGCCGATGTGAAAGGTTTAGAATGGATACGTCTGCATTATGCTTATCCTATGGGATTTCCTTACGATATTTTAGAGGTAATGAATGAATTTTCTGTTTTTTGTCGCTATTTGGATATTCCCTTACAACATATCAGCGATAATGTATTAAAAAGTATGAAACGCGGAAGTAACAAACAACAGATTTACAAGTTTTTAGAAACCATTCGTAACACCGTTCCCGGAATTGCTTTAAGAACTACACTCATTTCCGGTTATCCTGTGGAAACCCGAAAAGAGCATAATGAATTATTAGAGTTTGTAAAAGATATTCGTTTTGAACGGTTAGGAGTTTTTGCTTATTCTCCCGAAGAAGACACTTCAGCCTACGCACTTGGCGACCCTGTGAAAACTAAAGAAAAAAATCATCGTGTAAAAGAGATTATGGAGTTGCAAGAAACGATTTCTCTGCAACATAATCAGGAAAAAGTAGGAAAAGTTTTACGAGTGTTAATAGATAGAAAAGAGGAAGATTATTATATTGGACGCACCGAATTTGATTCGCCCGAAGTGGACAATTTGGTGTATGTAAATTCGGAAAAAAAACTCAATATCGGAGAATTTTACCCTGTATTGATAAACGATGCGGAAAGTTATGATTTGTATGGAGTGCATAACAATATCTAAGGCTTTATCATTACAATCTCATTATCACGAAGTACTACTAATTCTTCATTTTTCGCTCTTTTTTCGGCAAGTAGTTTTTCATAAGCGAGTTCGAGTCCTTTTTGGATTTTATCTTTAATCTCAATTCTTTCTTGGGTCGTCATTATATTTTAATAAATTGATATATTTCTGTTTATGGACAATATTTAGGTTTGAATGGTCTAATTTTTCTGCAATAATCTCATGTTTTCCTTCTGAATTATCATAAATCAATATTACGTCAACGATAGGCATATAAATATCAAACAAATTTCGGATACCTTTTAAATATCTTCTTTCAATAACTTCTGTTTCAATATTATGTCCACCTTCTAATACTCGTTTTGCTACTCTTTTTTTTGCCAACTCAACAGTTTGCAACCAAAAAAACAATAGAGTTACATTATATCCGGCTTCTTTCGCTTTGAGGATAGTGTTTTTGTATGTTTTTGATGCTAAGGTGGTTTCAAAGGCAAAGTTCACATTTTCATGTAAAAGATTATTAATTCTGTTAAGCATAATTTTTCCTGCTTCAATTGCCACTTTTTCCGGTTGAAAGGGTGATAACCCTTTTGCTATTTCATCTGTATTTACAAATTCTCTGCAATCCAATATATCCGGTAAAATTGTAAATGAAGCAGTAGTTTTTCCTGCTCCATTACACCCCGCAATGATATATAAGTTTTTTCCCATAAATGAACTCTTTTTTCAATGGGCAAAATAACACTATTTTATAAATGTTTCAATAATAAAAATTAGTTCCTTACCGTTTATCAATAAATTATTAAATATTTTTTATATGAAAAAAATTCTTTCTTATTTATGTATCTTATTATTAGCATCATTAACCATTGCTTCCTGCAATAAAAGTAAAATTGGAAAATTTTCGATAGACAATTTTTCAAACGGAAAAGCCGGAGAAGTAATTGTAGTGGTGGACAACAAGTATCTTACCGATGAAACCATTCATTATCTTGAAGATTTTTTGTATCAACCTCAAATTGCGCTCAATCAAGAAGAACCGATGTTTACAATGTTGCGCTTTGAAACAAAAGATTTTTCATCTCTCTTTCAACGACATAGAAGTATCATACAGTTTGATATAAACCCAAATTTTTCATCCAATACATTCATCATTGAAAACAATGTTTGGGCGCGTCCGCAAGTGCATATCTATTGTAGAGGCAACAATATGGACAGTTTGATGTTTCTGTTCAAACAGAATGAAAATGAGATTCTTGAATCTCTTTATAATAATGACTTAAAACGAGTGCAATATTATGCAGCAAGTAATAATGATGTGTATATTGAAAGAAAAATTAAAGATAAATTTGGTATCAATCTTACCGTTCCAAACACATACAATATTGCAAGAGAAGAAGATAATTTTATGTGGTTGCGTTTCAAAACCGTAAAAAACGATAGATTTATTATCATTTATAAAACGGAAGGTAATGATTTATCGAGAAACGGGTTAATTGAAACTCGTAATGAAATTACCAAAATCTTTATTCCGGGTGCTATAGAAGGTGCTTATCCTATTGTAACCGAACAAATGGGTTTTCCAATATATAATGATAATGTGAATGTTGGCACTATTTCAGGGGCGGAATTGAGAGGACTTTGGGAGAGTGTGGGCGACAAAATGGGAGGACCGATGTATGAGTTCTCTTTTATTGACAAAACCAACGAAAATGTAATTTCTGTGGGTGGCTTTGTGTATGCCCCCGAAGAGGATAAACGCGACTATTTACGTGAAGTAGAAGCGATTGTGAAATCGGTGCGTTAGTATTTTACCACTTTCAAACATTCCCCAAAAATCTTACAATAATAGATTCCATTCGGTTGGTTGGAAATATCTATCAATGAAGAATCTAATTTTCCTACCTTAATAATTTGTCCAAAAGAATTATAAATAGAATAATTGATATTAGTGTAATAATTACTGTGGTCAAGGTTTTTTATTAAAAATTTTCCTTGGTTGGGGTTTGGGGCGATGAAAAATCTATTACTGTTTTTTTTTTCAGTGTTAATACTATTACCATGAATAGAAACACCCCGTAAGGTAATGTTATCCAATCGGTTATTTCCCGATGCGCCCGTAGCACCAAAAAAAGTTAATCGTAAAAAAACTTCTTTTCGGTCGTTTAATTCATCTATACCGCTCAAATCTAAAGTGGTAAGTACAAAACTACCCGCAGTTGGCGGACAAGTTGAGGTATTTTCAATAAAAGTATAATTCTCACCATCTAAACTCCATTCCCATTGATGCTCATTGAATCCGGTTGCCGTTCTACGCACAGCCATACTTACCGACAAATTAAAAAAGTCTTGCGTAGGAAATTTGAATACTACTTTTTTTCCGTTTGCCGAATTGTTTACAAATGCTAATGCTTTCCCTTCTTTAGGATTGGGTCGTGGGTCGCCGATGGTTGTTCCTGTTAGTGAACCCAACTCTTTCTCCGTCCATTCACTTGACTGAAAAGTGCCATCGCAATACAAAACTGCTTCGGAAACCGTATCCAACAAATGATATTCAGCACCAAACTGCCTGTTCATAAGGTTTGGCAAATCGTCGAAAGTCCACGCCAGCAACGGATGTTTTTCTACTTGATAAGGATATAAAAATGAAACGGTGGTATCGTTCAAAAAAGCCATATTTTTCCCTAACAAGTTTTTAACCGATAAAGTATAATTTGTATTTTGTGAAAATAATCCACCAAGATGAACGATTAACGTATCGTTTAAATAATGTAAAGAAGTAACTGAAACATTTGAACCTATATTATAGTTTAATGGATTTTCCGTTGTCCAGTTTACCATTTCTTGAGTAAAAGTCATTTTCAAAGTACGGTTATCGGTAAGTGCAAACCATTGAATTTTTGGTTTTTCTGGCGGATTTTCGGGGGTAATTATTACAGGATTAATCGAATCATTTCCCCAAATTTTGTTTACCCATTCGGGATGGTCAATAAATGGATTTCTGTTTTTCTGCACTGCATAAATAGCATTGTTTCTATCTGTCTCTTTTTCACTTACAGGGTCTAATTGATGCCATTCCAACAACATATTCAATGCCCACGGTTGTAATTGAGATTTAAAAGTCATAGGTGATTCATCTTTAAAACTCCCATCTTCAAACATATATCTTGTAGCCATATAAAAAAACGAACGTGCAATATCCCCTTTAAAATCATCAATAGGTTCAAAACAGGTTACACTTGGTGCACCGGGGTAAGTATTGATTCCCATTTTTGAACCATTGGTAGAGGTTAGGGTAGGGGAGGTTACTTTTCCGTAAGGGTTGTCGTTTCTTTTTGTATTGAGCCAGCCGTCAGTAGGATAGAGATGAAAAATATCGGTATAAGGAGCGGCTTGTCCACCCCCGAACCAACTTTGGCAAAAAGAGTGCTCGCGGGTGTAGCAAATCCCTTCGCTACTTCCAATATTCACGCACTGGTCGGTTCTGTAATCATATTCATAAGCAGGCGTTCCTTGCGGATTATCGGAATAGATATCCCAAATCTTTCCGGATGGTTTTACATCGGTATATTGATAATAAATCCAAACTTCTGCATAAGAGATCTGTTTATGCCCTTTAATAATTTGATTCAATGTTATTTGTAATTCTTTACCTTTTTTACCATTTACAGAATTGTAATAACCCGATGGAATTTGTGCAAATATTTGTGTAAAAACTGCAAAAACGAGGAAGAAAATTGAAATAATGCTTTTTTTCATGATTTTTTGGTGTTAAAAAGTGCGCAAAAATAGGATTATTTTTACTCAACATTAATAGAAAAAATTAAAAAAACTTAATATATTTGTCGCTCAATTTTTTCACAATGAAATACCTTATCAAAATCTTGTTTATAAGTGGATTATCCATTTATTTTTTATTTAATAATCAATTATATGCGCAGCAAAAAATGTCGTTGCAAAACTGTATAAATTTTGCATTGGAAAACAGTTATTCCGTAAAACAGAAGATATTGGAACGCGAAAATAACATTATTCAGTTGCAAGCCCGAAAAACAAGTATAGCCCCATCAGTGGGGATAAATGTGGGGCAAAACTTTGATTTTGGTCGTTCTTCATCAAAAAGTCAAATAATGGAAGATATTTCGCAAGCCACAACCAATATGTCAATTGGGCTCAATATGGATATTTTTCAAGGGTTGCGCACACATCATCAAATAAAATCGGATAATCTTAATTTACAAGCCTCATTATACGACATTGAAGATGCCAAAGAGAACGTTGAACTTACCGTTACCGCCTATTATCTTCAAGTGTTGTTAAACAAAGAGATGTTGGAAGTTTATCAAGCGCAAGTTGTTTTAGATCAAGAGCAAGTGGATAGAATTTCAATTTTGGTAAATAATGGAAAAAGTTCCGAAGCGGAATTGTATGTTGCAAAATCAACATTGGCAACCGATCAGGTTTCGGTGGTAGAAGCAGAAAACGCAGTTCGTTTATCTCTGTTAGATTTAGCCCAACTGATGAACTATTCTGATGTTTCAAATTTTGATATAACCAAAAGTACAGAACAATCTGATATTGATATTATTCTAAATAAACAGTTAAATGTAAACATGGTTGTGGATAATGCTCTTAACAATCGTCCCATGATAAAAGCGGCACTTGCCCGCATTGAAAAAGCCAAACGCGATATCAAAGTGTATCAAGCAGGCTGGTATCCAACACTCAGTCTTACTGCATATTATGGAACCGGATATTATTATCAGTATATAAAAAATTTTCCAAACGAAAAATTTGGTTTGCAATTTAAGGATAATGCCCGTTAATCAATAGGAGTTTCTTTATATATTCCTGTTTTTGACAAACTTTCTACGCATTACAATGTTAAGCAGCAGAAAATATTTGCAAAATCACAAGAGTTGCAATTAGAAGAAGTGATAAGGAATTTAACCAAAAGCATTGAGCAGGCGTATCTGAATGCAGTTGCGGCGAAAGAAAAATATTTGTCATCTGAGGTTGCCTACGAAGCATCGCACATTGCATTTGAATATGAAGGAGTTAAATACAATGCGGGTTCATCAACCAATTATGAGTATAATGAGGCAAAAAACAAATATTTGCAAGCGCAATCCAATCTAATTCAATCTAAATTCGATTTCTTGTTCCGGTTGCAAATTTTAGAATTTTACGGGAAATAAAAAAAATAGTTATTAACAATGGAAAGCAGTATGAAACAGAAAAAACCAAACCATTTTTTGCGCAAATATTGGTGGGAAATAACCATCATCATTTTATCTTCACTTGGTTTTGTTTTGGGCATAGTTGGTTTTAGCAAATTAGATGAAGAGCTTAGTTTTACCGGAAGACTATACGAAACATTCCGTCTTTTTTTATTGAATTATCAATTTGATTCGAAAATGAATATGGCAATGGAAATAGCCCGATGGTTCATTTTTATCGTCTTCTTATTGATAGACATACAATTGTTTATCAAAATTTTGGAGCCTTTTCAAAACATAAAAATACAACACTATAAAAATCACATTGTGATTTGTGGGTTGAATGCGCTTTGTATAGAATTGATTCACAAGTTTTCTACAGAAAAAATAGTGGTCATAGCCTCCGAAAACAACCAATATACGGAAAGTTTAAAACAGCGAAAAATAAAACTGGTTATTGGCGATCCGACTGATGATTATATTTTGAAAACAGTTCGTATTGATAATGCAAGCCGAGTGTATGCCATTACTGATAATGATAGAAAAAATGTGGAAATTGCACAATCCGTTTTTTCCGTAGTAGAAAATAAAAATAGAAAAGAGGCTTTAAAATGTTTTACTTTATTGAGAGACTGCGAATTAAAATTGATTTTGGAAGAATCATCGCTGTTCAAATATAAAGTCCATTCTTTTGATGGTATTTTATTTAATATCAATGAAATAGGAATAAAATACGGAGTTGCAATGAATATTGATAAAATTTTACCTGAAAAAATAGAAAATGTACCCGAAATTTTGCTTATCGGTTTAACAGAAAAGACCGAAATGCTGTTGTCCAATTTGGCACATTGTCTTACTATGCAACGTAAAACATTCAAATTTTTGGTAGCGGAAAATGATACGGATAAAATTTCTTTGTTTGAAAAACAATGCAAGAAGTTACATTTGAAAGATTTTGCTGAAATAAAAACCATTGACAACAATTTGGAAATAATTTGTGCAGAAAAAACATTTCATTCCATTCTTGTTTGTACCGAAAACAGAATTGATGCCATTAAACAAGCTGTTGAAATTCATTATCTTTTGGGTAAAAATGCTCCGAATATTCTTCTGTTTTGCGAAGATGTAGATATTTTTAACAAAGCGTTAAAAGAAGAATTGGAAAAGAAAAAAATATTTCCGATAAATCTTTTCGGACAGATAGCCGATTATATTTTCGAATTAGATAAAAATATTGAAGAGAAAGCCAAAGAAACACACCATTTCTGGAATATTTTATACAATCAAAATCTTGAATGGGACCAAACGACAGGACATTATAAACAATCAAGTAGAAATCAGATTTTAGATAATTATTTGAGAATTTTTATTGCTCGTGGCAAAAAATTTGAAGATTTTAAAAATAGATTAGTCTCATTTTCAGATCATGAGAAAGAAACATTAGCAATGATGGAACATCGCCGCTGGATGCTTGAAAAATTTGAAAACGGTTGGATATTAGGAGAAAGAGATAACGAAAATAAACGACATAACTGTTTGATTTCTTGGAAAGAATTGTCATCGGAACAAAAGGCAAAAGATTATGATGCCATAGATTTAATGATTAAACTTTTAACCAATCAATAGAGATGAAAAAACACAGTACTTTTTTAAAAAACGAATTTGTTTTTCTTGTCATATTGTTGTGCTTTACCTGTATCGGATATGGGCAAACGGTTTCAAAGTGTTTTAATCTTGAAAAAATAAAAAAAATATATGCCGCTACTTATATTGAGATCAACTCTATGCTTTTTCAAGAAAGTTGGGAAATCGTTGCCAATGCGAATCAAACACCATTTATTCTTGGAAATGATACGGTAATGTATGATAACTTTTCGCAATGGAAATTTGAATTATCTGTGAACAAGTGGACATTGTCGCAATATAGAACAAAAGGAATTGATCCTGTGTTAGTATTACAAACTTCAAAAAGTTGTTATGAAACCATAGAATCGGATTTGCAAAAGAAAAATTCGATTTCTCAAAAAATAATAAAAGATTCCGTAAGGTATTTACATATTTTTCAAATCATAGAAGGAATGGATATTATTTTCTTATTGCACAATAACAGTCAGCCTTACCAAATAATAATAGGTAACTATACACAATTAGATTCTTTGATAAGTTCTCGCATCATAGAAAAGGAAAAATATGTGGAAATTTTACGAGCACAGCAACAACTTATTCAAACTACGATGGAACAGGCAGATTCGTTGAAAAATATGGACGACTACCTTACTGCCATTAATGTATTGGAACAACTTATGAACCAACCTTTTATTACAAGAGAAGAGTTAATAGGTGAAGTTAGGGAGGTGAATAATAAAATTCACACTATTCAAAAAGAGTTTGACACAAAAAGATTCAATTCTTTTGTTCAATTTGCAGAAGACGCTTTTGCAGAAGAAAAATATGCAGTTGCAAAAGAAAACCTTTTAAAAGCACAACAGATTGATTTTACTTCTGAAATCGTATTGCAAAAATTGAAAGAGATAGAAAAAATTGAATCTATGTATGTTATTAGAAAAGACTCAATTTTTAATTATTTTCATTACCAAAAGCCCGTTTGTGATACCATTCAAAATATTGTTTTTGAAAGAATTAGAGATCTCTTTTTGGGGGCAGATGCAGGCGATATTAAATTTTCTTTTACGTTATTTACTGATACATTGGGAAAAAATCTTTCTTTTTATCAAGTTGATACGTTTTCACTGCGCTCTGCTTCAAAATCATTTATTTTTAAAGATACAAAAGAAACTTGGGCACTGTTTTTAGATACACTAACCAAAATTAGATCAATTCCGGCTGTTAAGATAGATTATCTTTTTGTTAATGCTACTACGGCATTTCAACATCACTCCTCATGGCAATCCTCATTTGATAAGGTGATTTATGGAGGAAAAAAAATTAAATTTTCACCGAATAACCTTCCTGTTTCCGAAAAAAATAGATTGGAAAACTATTTTAAGAACTATACCATACAAGATGATAAATCTTTGCCTAATGGTAGATACACCATTAAAAAAAGAGAAATTCTGTATCAAGATTCGTTGTTTACCGATTTGGTTTTAGAAAAATTTTATACGGTAGGTGCAGAGGCTATGTTTTATTCTGCTCTTTTTCCCGGAGCAGGCTCTTTGGCAGCCACACAAGGGAAAAAAGGATGGGCGGCGTTGAGTACTTTTATTGTGTTTTCAGGTATTGGAGTGACAGGAATTTTGGTTTCTAATTCTTTTAAAAAAAATAACAGTGCATCGCCAACAGTAACCAATGTAGTAAAATTTGCCTCTTATGGCGCACTTGGGGTTAGCGGAGTGATTTATATTTCTGATATTTTTGTAGCCTTAAAACGAGGGCTTGACAACTTTGAAAAATCTCGCGTACTAAAAGCAAAACTAAAAAAAGAGACCATCCATATTCAAGAATTTCCACAACAAATTGAACCATAATCTATGAATTGTTTTGACATTTTTATCAGTTATTCTTCAAAAGACAAATCTGTTGCTGATCAATTGATTACGCAAATAGAAAAAGCCGGTTTTTCGTGTTGGATAGCACCCAGAAATATTGAAGGAGGAGCAGAATATAGTGAAATAATTGAAAAAGCAATATTAGACTGTAAGATTTTTTTACTTGTTTTTTCAGAAAATTCCGAAAAATCTCCTTGGGTAAAAAGTGAATTGAATGTCGCTTTTTCAGAAAACAAATACCTCATTCCTTATAGAATTGATACAACGCCATTGAAAGGAACTATGCGCTTACTCTTAAACGATAAGCATTGGATTGCGAAAAATGTGGACGAAAACAAACAAATTGAACTTCTTCTGTCTGCCATTCAAAACTATTTTACAATGTTGGAAAAAGGAAAAATAGAAGATATTTCTGAAAATCCTTATTATAAAGATATTGCAAAACAAAAAATGAAAAAAAATATACTTTGGGGAAGTTTATTATTTGCTTTTTGTGTTGTAACGGGCATCATTTTATTCGCTATTTTTTCAGGAAGCAATCGAAAAAACATTAAAAAATATAATAATGCGGTAGAACAGGCATTTTCTATACAGGAAACATCTGTTAATGATATGATTACAAAG
>Ga0099364_10014479_pt1 | contig 10495 bp, 8 predicted proteins | sample TergutTh196P3_FD_73070 | JGI IMG/M metagenome (GOLD analysis project Ga0099364, IMG submission 73070) | Microcerotermes parvus P3 segment gut microbial communities from Pointe-Noire, Republic of the Congo - Th196 P3 | ecosystem: Host-associated > Arthropoda: Insects > Digestive system > Gut ...
CGCCGCATAAGTTTGAGAATGTCACGGAGGCGATTATGAAAATTCGCGAGAATGAGAAGCCTGTGAATGATCAATATATTGCTCCTTTTATTATCGTGGAGAATGGCGAGCCGATTGGGAAAATTTCCGATAATGATAGTGTGATTTGGTATAATTTTCGGGCGGATCGAGCGATAGAGGCGGCAAAGGCATTTGAGCTTGATGATTTCCCGTATTTTGATCGAGGAGAGCGGCCGAATGTTTATTTTGCGGGGATGAGCGAGTATGATGCGGATAATCATATTCCTTCGGGATTTTTGGTTTCGCCGGTTTCGATTACGAACACGCTTGCGGATTTGCTTGACGCGAATCATATGCATCAATATGCAATAAGCGAGACTGTGAAATATGGGCATATAACATATTACTTTGATGGGAATAGAAAGCTCTCTGGGGATTTGCATACGTATGTGGAGATAAAGAGCGACGAGGACACGTCTAGGTTTGTGCTTGAGCCGTGGATGAAATCGGCGGAAATTACGGAGGCGCTTGTCGGGGCGATAAAATCCGGGAAGTATCAATTTGTACGGGTGAATTATCCGAATGGGGATATGGTTGGGCATTTTGGGCAGTTGGAGCCGGGGATTGAGGCGGTTCTGGCAGTGGATATGGCGCTAAAGCAAGTATTTGCGGCGGTGGATGAGATGGGTGGCGTGGCGGTAGTAACTGCGGATCATGGGAATGTTGAGGAGTTGGTTTATGAAGAAAATGGACTGCCAAAGACTTCGCATACGACGAGTCCGGTGCTTTTCGCGATTTATGACAATACGGAAAATGCTTCTCGCTATGAAATGGTTTATGGTGATTTTGGGCTGGCGAATGTGGCGGCGACGATTGCAGTGCTGATGGGGCTTACTCCTAATGAAAAATGGGAGCAGAGTATGATAAGGGAGAAGGAATAAAATGAATGGTGGGGAGAATTTGGAAGTAGAGAAGCGAGACGAGATTTCGCTTGAGGCAGATGGGGAAAATGAAACTTTCCCGGTGCCAGGGAAACCGAAATGGAGCAAAAAGAAGAAGCTGATTGTCTTTGGCGTGGTAGGCATTGTGGTTATTGTGGCGGCTTTGTTGACTTTGGTTTTTGTAATGAGGCAAGATGATGCGGACGACAATCGGAACGATGACCAGTCGGAAGAGCAGGATGATGATTTTGAACAAGACATAAGCGATTCGGAGGACGTGGATCCGATGGAGTGGGATACGAGGATGACGATGGCGAACTTGGCTATGGTCTGGCGAGAGGAGATGAGGGAACGACAGGGGTTTGTGGAAGTGCGGACGGACAGAATGGTGGCGACATTGCCGGGGTATGATTTCTTTACGGAAGTGCCGGCGGATGTGTTTTCGTTGACCCTGCCGGCGTCGGCGATGGATGATTGGAGCGGAACGAGTGGGCTTATAACGACATTGAATGGTGAGATTGCGGACGCATTTGATGGATGGGGATTTGAGAGGATTGCTTTTGAGAGTGCTGGAGGGTCGGATAGTGTGAGTTTTGCTATGGCGAATGATGTTGTGGTTTGCACAGTGATGAGCGGGGGATATAGCGACGGGGCGAGAACGTATCTTGTTCAAGTTGGTTGCACGGCGCAGGAGACGGCGGCAATTTCTATGAATGAGCTTGGGGCTTTTGCGATGGCTTATGGTGTGGCGAGCGGGTCGAATGTGGTTATAAGTTTGCCGAGTATTGAAGACAGTTCGATTAGCGGGTATCAGGTTGCTAGAGGGTTTGTCGGTGGATTCGGAATGCCTGGCGGTGCGGCGGCGTTGTTTTATCGAGCGCCAGGAGGGGTTTGGAGGTTTTTCAAGGCTACGCAAAATATATTGCTCTGTACTGACTATGCGACGGACGATGTTCGCAGGGCGTTTGCGGATGATGAGTGCTTGGTGAATGCCGATGGATCGGAGATGGAGACTGCCAAGGTTGGGGAGTTTTACGAGTTGTTTTAGGTGTTTATGGCAACTTGCCCGTGGAAACTGGGTATAGTGTATTTATACTGTTATTCATCATGCTTATGTTGTAAAAATTGAATATGCGGCCTTATTTTGCGGAAATTTCTTGACTTTTTACTGGTGGCGAGGTAAAATGTAGAAGTGTAATAATACGGACTGAAAGATATACGTCCTTATAGAATATCGGGACGTTTGCCGTGGGGTTATTATATTGAAATAGAGGGGTTTGTTGGCGGCAAGACCTCCTGTTTGTCATGGGCAATTGAATTGTCTCGTGGGTGAAATAAGGTAAAGTAAAAGGGAGAAAAAAGTATGAAACCAAGGCATAAATATAACATGTATTATTTCAAGAAGCTGATTGGGCAGGCGCTCGAGATTTGCTTTTTGGATGATCCGGACGGAGAGTGTATGATAGGAATACTGCACGATTTTTTGCCGGAAGAGGATGAGCACGGACGGGATATAGTAGTGATGTTTACTGGAGGTGAGTTAGTACGATTTCCGGTGGTTGATATTGATTGGATAAAGTTGGCGAGGTAGGGTATGAGGATTAAAGATAAGTTTAAGGATGATCGTCCGCGAGAGAAGATTTTGCGGAATGGCGTTCGAGCACTCTCCGATATTGAGCTTGCTATGGCTGTTATTGGCAGTGGAAACGCGCAAGCCGATGTTGTGAAGATTGCCAGAAGGCTTGACTATGTGATGAGAAATAAAGAGGGCGAGGTTGTGTATAGCGATCTAAAAGAGATTGCCGGGATGGGGCCAGCTCGTATCGCGCAGGTTTTGGCGGCGATCGAATTTGCGAAGAGGTATGGTGGGAAAGAGTCTGGATGTGTTGTTGATTCACCAGAAAAAATTTTGGCGCTAGTTGCGGATATTCGTGATAAAAAACAGGAGTATTTCGTGGCGATTACTCTTGATGGCGCTAATCGTGTCATAAAAAAGCGGGTCATTACAATAGGCACCTTGACGGCGTCTTTGGTGCATCCGCGTGAAGTTTTTGCGGATGCGATTACGGATCGTGCGGCTAGTATTATAGTGGTGCATAATCATCCTTCGGGTAGTGTTGAACCGAGCGCGGCAGACAGGGAGGTGACGGCTAGATTACGGGAAGCAGGACAGCTGTTGGGGATTGCGCTTGCTAACCATATAGTTGTGTCCAAGAATGGCTACAGGAGTATAATATGAAAAAACAGGAATATGTATTACCGGAGTTCGCTAAAACCGAGTTCCACTGCGCGCATTGCTCGGTTTTCGCCCATCAAAGGTGGTCTATGTTGACTGCGAACGGATATAATCCCGCGGAGCCTGATAGTGCAGTTCACGACTCTGATGGTGAAAACAAGCTTTACGAGATTATTAACAGCGACTATAATGTATCGAAGTGTGCACATTGTAGAGAATACACTTTTTGGTATAAAAAGAAAATCGTATTTCCCAGAAAGACAGCTGTTGGGTATCCGAATGATGACTTGAGTAACGCTGTGAAAGAGCTGTATAGTGAGGCGGCGCTTATTTTGTCAGATTCGCCACGGGCGGCGGCTGCGCTACTCCGATTGGCTTTACAAAAGTTACTTATTGAGCTTGGAGGGGAGGGGAGTAAGTCCATAAATGATAATGTTGGTGATTTCGTAAAGGCCGGGAAGATTGATAGTACGGTGAAAAAGGCGATGGATTCGCTAAGAATTATTGGAAATACTAGCGTGCATCCTGGGGAGATCGATCTGTCAGCTAAGCCAGAAAAAGTCGAGAAGCTTTTTTGGTTGATAAACTATATAGCCGATCAGATGATCACTGGGCCGAAAGAGTTGAACGAAATGTTTGATGATTTGCCGGTCAAGGCGAAGGAGGCTGTGAAGAGGAGGGATAGGGGGTGAGGGGCCATAAACGATCATTTTTGTAGGGTTATGGAGATGATAAGGGTTGGGTGAGGGATCAAGGTTTTGGCGTCTAGTGCCTCTGTGGTATAATGGTGGTATGGTGAACAGAGTCTAATCAGTGCAAAGAGAGCAGAAAAGATATAGGTGAAAAATACAGGAGGTTGTGATGGAAGATACTAATATTGAAAGAATGAAGCAAGACCTAATTGCTGAGATTGACAGACGAATTGAGGACAAGATTATTGAACAGACGAACGCCGGCTTGCTAAAGAAGCTGATAAACGAAGCAGAAACGACCAACGAAGCGATTATGATCGCCGAACTCGGCACCACCTATAAACGCACAGGCTTTCACTTTGACAAGCGGCTCGAGAAGATGACCGACACAATCAAATACTTCAAGAAAAATGACGAACTTTCTTTTAAGACGGACGACAAAAACCTAACTCACAAGCTCATTATCGGCGACAATTATGACGCACTTCAAAACTTGCTCATAGAATATCGGGGTAAGATTGATATGATTTATATTGATCCACCGTACGGCAAGGACAGTATGGGCGAGTTCGCGCAGACGAATTATGAGAATGCTATAACAAGAGATAATTTGCTTTCAATGCTTTACCCTCGTCTTATTCTAGCAAGGCAACTCCTGAGCGATAAGGGTGTGATATTTTGCAGTATCGACGATCGAAATCAGGCATATGTTAAGGGATTATTTGATGAAGTTTTTGACGAAGGTAATTTTGTTGCAAACTTAATCTGGAACACGAAGAACGCGTCAAAAGGTGTGCCGCCAGTTAGAATGATAACGGACATACATGAGTATATTCTAGTGTATGCAAGAGGTGAAAATTTTAAGTTTAACGGTATAGCAAGAACAACCGATGACTTTTCGAACCCAGACAATGATTCGCGTGGACTTTGGCGAAAGGAGGCGCTTGTCTCGACAATCTCACAGAAAACCTTCGACATAATAGATCCAGAAACTGGCGATGTTTTTAATAGAGCATGGGCTTTCTCTCCTGAGACGATCAAGAAAATGATTAGCGAAAGAAGAGTTTTGTTCCCGAAGAGTAAAGATGGGACCCCCTTGCAGAAAAAGTTCTTTGATGACTATATAAATGAAAATCTGCCAATAAATACACAGATTGGCACCTTTCAATCACGAAAAGCGACTTCTGATTTAATGGCAATATTTGGCGGCAAGAAACTCTTTGATTTTCCAAAGCCGGTTGAGATGATAAAATTTTTAATTGAGCAGGGTAGCGGTAAAGATGCAGTTGTTCTGGATTTTTTTAGTGGTTCAGGAACAACCGGGCAGGCAGTGCTTGAACAAAATAGAGATGATGAAGATAGTCGGCGAAGGTTCATTTGCGTGCAGTTGCCAGAAGATCTTAATGGTCAGCTAAAAACTGCCAGTACGACCCAAAGACCTATGCTAGAAGATCAGATTGCTTTATGCGAAGAATATCAGCGACCATGCTTGTTGTCAGAAATAGCTGCCGAAAGATTGCGGCGGGTAATGACGGGTAAAGATTTTACGGGAAAAAGAATTGCATGGGCAGTAAAAAATAAGCCACTCGGTGGCAATCTTGATGTTTATAATGTTACGATGACTTCGCCTTACTCAAATGAGCCGTTTGAGATGATTGACGAAACCTTATATGGACAGGAAAAACTAGAAGCCGCTGGCAAAATCAAGTGGGTATGCGAAAATTTTGATGGCACTCAAGCCTCAACTGAAACAGACAGCGACTACAGGAAGCGCGTCGGAGGTTAATAATGCGGCAAGAAGCAATAGACTTACAGCAAAACGCCGTTCTTAGCCTGCTTGAGCTAACTGCAACTCGTCAGGACGAGATAACTTTCAAAGCTCCGACCGGAAGTGGTAAAACCTATATGATGGCAGATATGATGAACCGTATCTTAGAGCAAGATAAAGATGTTGTGTTTCTCGTATCTACTCTTTCAAAAGGCGACCTTGCTACGCAAAACCATGAGAAGTTTTTGGAGTATTCTGCAAAGGGCAACTTCAAGGAGCTGAAACCTTACTTGATTTCAAGTGAAGCCGCAGGCGAAGAAAGACTTTTCGTGCCAACAGAATACAATGTGTATCTTCTGCCACGAGATCTTTATAAGAAAGGTGGGCGACTTATGCAGGGAGCGATGGAGAGCTTTTTGCAAAATATGACTTTGACGGAGTGGCTTAATGGGCTTGGCAAGAAAGTTTATTTGATAAAAGACGAGTGCCATATTGCGACTAACAACCTTGACAACCTCTCAGAGAGATTTTTCACGAAAACTTACAACTTCTCGGCAACACCTAAGCTGACACGAGGACAAAACCCCGATGTTGAGATTAAAAATGATGATGCCGTAAATGCGAAACTCATCAAAGATATTGAGCTGACTGAGGAAGATGTGCCAGTTGCGAACGCCATCAGTAAGTTTGAAGAGATAAAGGTGCAATATCGCAATTTGTTGGGTGTTAATCCGTGCTTGATTATTCAAATCTCAAACAAGGACAAGGCTGATGAAGAGCTTGCCGAGATACACGCCGAGCTAAACAAAGCCGAGCATACTGACTTAAAGTGGATGCTGATTGTTAATGACGACAAGCAATGCGATACAAATGATGTTTTCAAGGCGAAGAAAATGGCGGTTAGTAAGTGGAAAGATTATGCTAAAGAAAACTCCTCAACGATTGACATCATAATCTTTAAGATGGTTATCACGGAGGGTTGGGACATACCGAGAGCTTGTATGCTTTATCAGATGAGAGATAGTAAAAGTAAGCAACTAGATGAGCAAGTCATGGGGCGCGTTCGCCGGAATCCACGTTTGCTTGATTTTGAAACTTTGTCGGAAGAGGCTCAGAGCCTTGCTATGACTTCTTGGATTTGGGGTATTGTTCCCGAAGATTTGAAAAAAAGTTTTGGCGTGAAGTTGTGGCAAGATAGTGATATTATCACGGACGAGATAAAGGTTAAGACGATAAGGTTGAAAAAGCTGAATGAGAAGCGAGATTTTGAGCTTACGGACTTTTTAGAGAGGCAACCCGCCGTAAATGCCCCTTCAAGTATTTTTAAGCTATGGAGCGACTTCAAGAAAGCTGAGAATAACGTTCAAGATATGGGTGATAAGTTTGCGACTGATTACGGGAAGTGGCGTAAATTTGCCGAGAATATTGAGGCTATATCAAGCGAGAGCAGTCAGTATGTCTATGATTATGCCGAGAGTATGGAAGTTGTGAAAGATGAAAGCGGAAAAGAAGTTGAAGTGTCTTTTGCTATTGAGTCACACTATACAGATAATGGGCACCATATAAACATAACTGATTGGATTTGGAAGCGAAGCGACGGTAAGGATAAGTTCTCTTTTGATAGTGATGCGGAGAGGCAATGGGTTGAAGTGCTGAAAGATCTCACTAGAGATGACAATAACAATGGTGGCAGGGTTGGTAAAAGGATAGTTATTGGCAAGAGAAATCCGAATGCGGGAGTTGCTAATATGCTTGGTGAAGTTGAGGCTGATTTTATTGGAGACACAAAACAGGTTTATTTATGGGGCAAAAACTATGTGGCAAATTCACAAATTAAGTTTGAATATTATCTAGGAGCGTTGCACTCTTCTTATCCCGACTTTGTGATGAAAGATAGTTATAACCGCATTCATATTTTTGAGGTTAAGAGCGTTAATATTTCTTCAAATATGCTTGGCGGTTTTGACAATAACATCTACAAGACTAAGCTTGAAGAGTTGAAAAAAGCCTACAAACAAGCCTCCAAGCTGACAAATCAGATATTCTACTTGCCGATTATGCGTGATGATGCGTGGCGTATCTTCCAGTATATATGGGGTAATGAGAAGATTCTAAGTAAAGATGAGTTTGTGGGCTTTTGCAGAAGTGAATAATAAGAGTAGTTATAGAAAAAGGAGGTAGCTGTCGTGGATTGGAGAATACAATTAGGGGTATCAATCATAGTCCCCGTGATGAGTTCTTTACTGACTTATCTAGTGGCGATAAAGAAATCGAAAGATGAGATTGAAGCGGTAAAAATAAAATCTAATAATGAAATCCAAAAAATTAGGGAAGCTTCAAGCAAAGAAATCGAGAGAATGCGAGCAAGTACCGAAGAGCAAATAAAGTTAAGACTGGCGGAAAGAGAATTGACCTCGAGGGAAAATGACGAAAAAATGAAAAACGAAATGACAACACGGTTTTTAGGAGAATTTATGAAAGATCCCAGAAAAGGCATGGAGACTTTTGCGACGCTGACTAATTTGGTGAATAAGCTCCCTAAAGGTAAGTAATAAAGCAGCGGTATTTAGATTTGACATTTGGGAAAAAGTGTGATATTCTGAGGAGGTGGTTCGGGTTGCTTGTGAGATTATGGGCGACAGGGGTACAGATATGAGTAAAAAAGAGAAGAAAAGATCGACGAATTTGAGGACGCTTTGGTATTTTTGGCAGGAGATGCGAAAAAGGAAAGCGGCGGTTCTTGTGTGTGCGATATTGGCGGTGTTGGTTGAGTTGATCCAGGCGATATTCTTTGCGTATGCGATTGCTCAGGTTCTCGATATTGTGGCGAGCGGGGAGAGTGGGGGAAGAGTTCAGGAGCTTACGGCTTGGGTTGCGGCGGCGCTTGGCGCATATGCGGTGGCGCAGATTATTTTTCGACGGGTTGGTATTTGGATTCTTTGGAAGCTTGAGCTAAAAGTGAAATACGAAACGGCGCAGCAGGTGTTCGAGAAACTTTCGTATCAGTCAATGAATTTTCATAACAATAAGTTTGCCGGGTCTCTTGTGAGTCAGGCGAATAAGTATATTGGTGCATTCGAGGAGTTTTTTGATATTTTGATTTTCTCAATTTTGCCGTTTGTGACGATCGTGACGTTTTCGACGATTCTGCTTTGGCAGATTATGCCGGCGATTGCGTTGATTGTCGTGGGGGCGGTGCTGATGTTCCTCGTTGCGGCGCTGATATGTGTGAAGGTTGCAACGCCGATTCAGGATGCGGAGATTAAGGCTGAAAACAAACAGACTGGACAATTGGCGGATAGTATGACGAATATGTTGACGGTGAAGAGCTATGGGCATGAGAAATATGAACAGAGGCGATTTGCTAAGGTTAGTCATAATGTTTTTGTGGCGAGTCTTAAGAACTTGAGGTTCCATACGGTTCGAGATGTGATATTTAGCCTGGTGTTTTTGGCGATAAATGCGACGGTTATTATATTTGTTGCGTTTGGGAATCTTTGGTTTGGAATTGGGGTTGGAGCGTTGGTTTTGGTCTATTCGTACTCGACGACGATAAGCGGATGGCTTTGGGAGATAACGCGAATGATACGACATATAAATCGGGCTTTTTCTAATGCACATGAGATGGTGGAGATTCTTGATGGCAAGGCGAAGGTTCTGGACGCGCCGAATGCGGTGGATCTCGATATTACGAAGGGTGCGGTTCATTATGCGAATATAGCGTATAGGCACGAGAATGCGCGGGCGGCGATATTTAGGAATTTTGATCTGAAAATTAAGCCTGGGCAGAGGGTTGGATTGGTTGGAGTTAGTGGAAGCGGCAAGACGACGTTGACGAAGCTTTTGCTGAGGTTTGATGATGTGCAGAGCGGGGAGATTTTGGTGGATGGGCAGAATATTGCGAAGGTGAGGCAGGAGAGTTTGCGTAGGAAAGTTGCGTATGTGCCGCAGGAGCCGATGTTGTTTCACCGCTCAATCCGAGATAATATTGCTTATGGAAAATTGGACGCGACGGATAAGGAAGTCGAGGAAGCGGCTAAGCAAGCCAATGCGTATGAGTTTATCAAGAATGAACTGCCGAATGGATTCGAGACGCTTGTGGGGGAGAGGGGTGTGAAGCTTTCGGGTGGGCAGAGGCAGAGAGTGGCGATTGCGAGGGCGATACTTAGGAATGCGCCGATATTGATTTTGGACGAGGCGACGAGTGCGTTGGATAGCGATAGTGAAAAATTGATTCAGGCGGCGCTTGGGAATTTGATGAAAGATAGGACGGCGATCGTGATTGCACATAGGCTTTCGACGGTGGCGCATCTTGATAGGATTATTGTGCTTCGGGATGGGAAGATTATCGAGGATGGGAAGCATAGGGAGCTTCTCGTAAAAGATGGAACGTACGCGAAACTATGGAAGAAGCAAACCGAGATTTAGATTTCAGGGGTATGGGTTGCCCGGTCGAGCTGGGTAATGACGGCGGGGCAAGTTTAGACGAGGTAATATTGCTGGATAAGCCGGCGGGGATTTCGAGCTTTGGGTGTGTGGCGAGAGTGCGGGGGTATTATCGCGCGCGGCTTAGCACGAAGAAGGTGAAGGTTGGGCATAGTGGGACGCTGGATCCTTTTGCGACGGGGTTATTGATTATTCTTGTTGGGAAAGCGACGAAGAGGCAGGATGAATATATGGGCATGGATAAGGTTTATGAGGCGACTATGAAGCTTGGGGAAATTTCAAGTACGGGGGATCCGGAGGGAGAGATAAGAGAATATGAAGGAATCGCCCTGACGAAGGATCGCCGTCAGACTTTCACGGCCACTAGTCTGTCGGACGATCCTTGTCCGGCCTCCCAAATCCTCATGCAGGC
>Ga0099364_10014480_pt1 | contig 10495 bp, 6 predicted proteins | sample TergutTh196P3_FD_73070 | JGI IMG/M metagenome (GOLD analysis project Ga0099364, IMG submission 73070) | Microcerotermes parvus P3 segment gut microbial communities from Pointe-Noire, Republic of the Congo - Th196 P3 | ecosystem: Host-associated > Arthropoda: Insects > Digestive system > Gut ...
AGGGCGAGGTACTGCCTGTGGACAGGCTGCATGGGGTTGGCAAAAAACCGGATAACGGTTTGGTCTATAGATCTTGTCTTTGCCATGGCGAACCTCCAATTAGTCTAATTAACGTCGTGATAATTATATACCTAATTAGTGATATTGTCAAGAGAAAACTTGCAAGTTTTGCGAACTATCTACAATATCTAGTATTTTCAACGTTTTTGAGGCACTGCATATACTCTGGACGTTATAAGTAACTAATTATTAGCGTTTCATCTCTAAGGACTGTGGCGGTATATGGACTAATTATTACCGCATGTTGGTAAGATGCTGAGGCCGTACCCATTGCAACTACTGTGTTTATGGAATGCAACTGATTATTGGCTCCAGTTTTTTAGGCTAGTTGTGATCGTGAAAATCTATGATAATTGCTTTTTCAGACAAAGTGCAATTTAAAGTGCAAATTACAAAAGTGCAATTCAAAGGGTTAACGTAGTGAAATCTATTGATTTTGGAGCTAAAGTGTAGTATGATAATATAGGTCAGAGAAAGTCAAAAAAGTGCCACAAAGAAAACTGGAAGGGAATGCTGGGAGGAGGGCTAGTAAATTGGCAAAGCTAAGTGATGTAATAGAAATTTTTATTAAGAAAGCAATTGAAGATATGGAAGGCGTCGCCGAAATACAGCGAAATGAACTGGCAAACCGATTCAATTGCGTTCCTTCGCAGATAAATTATGTAATATCTACAAGGTTTACGAACAACAGGGGCTATTATGTCGAGAGCAGGAGAGGAGGCGGGGGGTTTATTAGAATATCCCGTGTGAACACCGGGGGCAGGGCCGGCTACCTCATGCACATTGTCTCGTCGATAGGGGATAGCATCAGCCAGCAGGACGCGGGCGCGTTCATAAACAATTTTGTAGATTATGATATAATCAGTAAGAGGGAGGCTTCGATAATGAAAGCAGCAGTGAGCGATAAGGTGCTGATGAAGGTCGAACAGCCTGAGAGGGACAACCTTAGAAGCGATATACTAAAGAATGTGATGATAAGCCTTGCGGTGTAGTTGAGGCTTATGAATAGGGATTCAGAAACAGGGCTGTGAAACTGGGACAACGAAACAGGGGCTGTGAAACTGAACCAACGATACAGGAGTGGTGAGAACAGGAGCTTCTGAAACAGGGGGCGTGAAACTGGGTCAACGAAAAGGGGCTGTGAAAGAGGCCGTGAAGCTGGGGCTGTGAAGCTGGAGTTGTGAAGCTGGGGCCTCGGAACGGAACATTGAAGGGGGCAGTATGAAGGAGGGGGAGCCAATGATCTGCAACAAGTGTAAAATGAGGGTCGCTACTATTCGCATATCGCAGGTTGCAAACAACAGCGTGGTGGACGTGTTCCTTTGCCATGACTGTGCGCAGGAAAACGCTATAGCCGGGATGCAGGCTGCCGTGATGGGCCTTTCCAATATGATGCCCGGGTTTTTTTCATATAGCGGAGAGGTAAGCAAGTACATGAAAGCTAAGGCGGCGCCTTCTAGGTGCACCCTTTGCGGGAAAACCTTTGAGGAAATACAACAGGACGGTAGGCTTGGGTGCGCCATGTGCTATTCAGACTTCAAGGACAAGCTGAACCCAATAATCGAGCGTATATACGGAAGTGCCAGGCATAAGGGGAAATGCCCGTCTAACATGCCTGACGAGTACAAGAACGCGAGGGAGATAGACGACCTTAAGGCACTCTTGGATGAAGCAATCAAACTGGAAGAGTACGAAAGGGCTGCTGAAATACGAGACTCAATAAAAAGCGTAGAACAGCGGCAGAATGGGTAAGCTGACATAAGCGAGGATGGTAGAGGATAGGCGAGAGTAGGCAAGGATGATAGAGGATTGGCGAGAGTAGGCAAGGATGATAGAGGATAGGCGAGAGTAGGCAAGGATGACAGAGGATTGGCGAAGACAGGCATGGATAAGTAAGGATTATTGAGGATAGAGTAGGATAGGATATAATAGGTGAGGATAAGCAAGAATGATTGAGGATGGGATAGGTGAGGATAGAGGCTGAGGCAAATACGAGGAAAAGGTGTTTATATGAATACAAGTTCTGGCAATGGCGGAAATGTTGGCAATGGCGGAAACGCTGGCAATGGTGGAAATTCTGGCAAGGCGGCTGATAGCATTGCGATGAGCAGTAGGCTGCGGCTGGCGAGAAATTTCAGCGGGTTCCCTTTCCCCGGTAGGCTGGACGGGGACGCGGCACGGAAAATACTTGACATGGCGAAAACCGCCGTTTTTTCTTCTGAGGGCATAAATGGCGCCGATTATCTTTATGTGGATATGCAGAAGCTTGACCCGATCGATAGGACGATGCTTGTTGAAAAGCATTTAGCAAGCACTGAGCTGGCTTCTCAAAACAAGCCTTGCGCCGCGATTATTTCCAAAGACGAGTCAGTCAGCATTATGCTGATTGAAGAGGACCATTTAAGGATTCAGTGTATTGCTCGGTCTGCCACGATTGAAGAGGCGCTTGAAAAATGCGAGGCGGTGGAAAGGGTGTTCGAGGGAAGCTTTGACATGGCGTTTGACCCGAACTTGGGCTATTTGACAAGTTGCCCCACAAACCTTGGAACGGGGATGAGGGCTTCGTACATGTTGCACCTCCCGGCGCTCGTCGTGACGGGGCATATCAGCGCTATAATTGAGCAGTGCGGCAGGATCGGGGTCGCGGTCAGGGGCATTTACGGCGAAAACAGCGTTGCTTCGGGAAACATGTTTCAGTTTTCTAACCAGGGTTCGCTCGGGCGAAACGAAACGGAGATACTGACAAACATAAAAAACGTTAGCATGCAGATCATTGACCATGAATTCAAACTGCGGAACGAATTGTACGACAAAAACAAGAGCAGGTTTGAGGACAGGGTCTGGAGGGCGATGGGGACTATGCAAAGCGCCAGGATACTTACGACGGAGGAGTTCATGGAGTTGTGGTCCGGCGTGAGGGTAGGCGTTGACATGGGCATTATTGAAAATATCGGGGCTGCGATGCTGGACGACCTAATGACGCAAAGCCAGCCAGCGAGTTTGCAAAAAATGGCGGGAAGGAGCCTGACGACTGAGGAAAGGGACACGCATAGAGCAGACCTCGTAAGGGGCAAGATAGCGGCCCATGGCAAATAAGGAGATGTGCAGGAATAAAGTTTACAAGATTGCCGCAGAATTTTTACCATAGGATTTGCCGCAGGGTTTTTGTTGTCCTGCAAGTATGAATTGAGAAAGGAAACGAATGCATATGAACGAACGCTATACAGAGAGGGCTGCCGCTGCGTTGGGGCAGGCCCGTGACTGCGCCTTGGCGCTGGGGCACGAGAGCGTCGGGTCGGAGCATATCCTGCTTGGGCTATTGAGGGAGGGGTCGGGCATTGCCGCTAAGATGCTTGCGAACCAGGGCGTAACTGAAGACAGGGTTTTGCAAGAAATAGACGCGTTTCTGGGGCGGGGCGAAAAAAGCGGCGACCGGGAAATCGGCCTTACGCCCCGGAGCAAGGGCATATTGGAAAGCAGTTTCAGAGAAGCAAGGCAGATGGGGAAGAACTATGTTGGGACGGAGCACTTGCTCCTTGCGATTATTAAGGAGGGGGACTCGGTTGCGGCAAGGGTTTTGCTTGCCCTTGGGGTGGATCCCCAGCGCATGGCGAACGATATGGCAAGGCTGCTCAACGAATACGGGCAGGATACTGGCGCACCGGGGAAAAAGAGCTTTGTCGGTAAGCCGCAGGCTAAGGATACGCCAGTTTTAAACCAGTTTGGAAGGGATTTTACCGAAATGGCGAGGGAGGACAAGTTCGACCCCATTATCGGAAGGGAAAGGGAAATTGAGAGGGTTATTCAGATACTGAGCAGGCGGACAAAGAACAACCCCTGCCTCATTGGGGAACCGGGCGTCGGCAAAACGGCAATTGCCGAAGGGCTTGCGCAGAAGATTGTCAATGGCGCAGTGCCGGAGCCGTTGATGGGCAAGAGGGTGGTGTCCCTGGATATTTCGTCAATGGTGGCTGGCGCGAAGTACAGGGGCGAATTTGAGGACAGGCTGAAAAAGGCTCTGGAAGAGATCAACAAGACAGGCAATGTCATCCTGTTTATTGACGAAATGCACACTATCATAGGCGCTGGGGCGGCCGAGGGGGCGATTGACGCCGCCAGCATTTTAAAACCGCCGCTGGCTCGCGGGGAGATACAGGTGATTGGCGCGACGACAGTGACCGAGTACAGGAAGTATGTCGAAAAGGACGCTGCGCTTGAGAGGAGGTTCCAGCCCATATCAGTGGACGAGCCGACCAAGAGCGAGGCGCTTGAGATACTGAAAGGCGTCAGGGACAAGTACGAAGCCCACCACAGGGTAAAAATATCCGATGAGGCGCTTGAAGCGTCGGTGAGGTTGTCCGATAGGTATATCACAGACAGGTTTTTGCCGGACAAGGCAATAGACATCATTGACGAGGCGTCGTCAAAAATTAGGCTGAAGTCGTACACGGTGCCGCCTGAGATCAAGGAGCTGGAGGACGAGCTAGTCAAGTTCGTCCAGCAAAAGGAGGACGCAATAAAAGACCAGAAGTTCGAGGCGGCGGCAAGCTTGCGCGACGAGGAGAAAAGGGTCAAGGCGTTGATCGAGGAAGGCAGGGCGAAGTGGAAACAGGGGAGCGAGAAGCAGAGCGAAGCTGTGACCGCTGAAGACGTTGCGGACGTCGTGGGGAGTTGGACGGGCGTGCCCGTGAGGAAGATGGAAAAAGAGGAGGCGTACAGGATCGCGCATATGGAAGACATCCTCCACAAGAGGGTTGTCGGCCAGGAGGAAGCGGTCAAAGCCGTGGCAAAGGCGATCAAGCGCGGTAGGGTCGGGCTGAAAGACCCAAAGCGGCCCGTGGGCTCGTTTATTTTCCTGGGGCCTACGGGGGTTGGCAAGACAGAGCTTTGCAAGGCTTTGGCTGAAGCCATGTTTGGCGACGAGGACGCGTTGGTCAGGTTCGACATGTCCGAATACATGGAAAAATTCAACGTTTCAAGGCTTGTCGGGTCGCCGCCGGGGTACGTCGGGTACGATGAGGGCGGGCAGTTGACAGAGAAGGTGAGACGCAAGCCGTATTCGGTTGTGCTTTTCGACGAAATTGAAAAGGCGCACCCCGACATATTCAACATTTTGCTTCAGATACTTGAAGACGGAAGGCTGACCGACTCGCACGGGAAAGCCGTCGATTTCAGAAACACCGTGGTGATAATGACCTCCAACGCCGGGGCAAGGGCCATTACCGAAAGGAAGCGTCTTGGCTTTGTGTCTGCCGCTAACGACAAGGCTGATATTAATTATAAGGAAATGAAAGAAAACGTTATGGGCGAGCTGAAAAAGACTTTCAGGCCGGAGTTCCTAAACAGGGTAGACGACGTAATCGTGTTCAGGACCCTAACGGAAGAGGAAATACGGCGAATAGTGAAGCTCATGACAAGCATTTTGAGCGAAAGGCTGAAACAGAACAAGATTACCGTAGAAGTATCCGAGGAGGCGATGGACGAGCTGGCAAAAGAAGGGTTCGACCCGCTCTTTGGGGCAAGGCCGCTAAGGCGTGCGATCCAAAGCGTAATAGAAGACGGGCTAACCGACGAAATGCTAGAGGGCAGGGTAAAGGAAGGCGACACAGTAAAGGTTGACTTCGCCAACGGCGAGTACTCCATAAAGCGAGCAGACGATGCCCCCGCCGAGTGAAGCAAGGGGGAAGCAAGGTCAAGGAAGCAATGGCAGGTAAGCAGAAAACAGGAAGCAGGGGGACGATGCCCCCGCCGAGTGAAGCAAGTAAGCAGGTGCAAGTAAGCAGGTGCAAGTAAGCAGGTGCAAGTAAGCAGGATGCAGTGGGACGATGCCCCCGCTGAATGAAGCAGGGAAGCAGGGGCAAGTAAGCAGGGAGCTGGAAGTCCTGCAATTGTTGTACTTGTATTATATGTTATTATATGGCATAATATGGTTCATGTAAATGGTGAGCAGGTGCGGTTGCCACTCCTATTCCACACTGGAAGGGGGTGGTGCTTTATGATGACGACATATGAAGTGCTAATGTTTTTGCTTGCGCTCATATCAAATGTCATAGCTTTTCTAGATTTATGCTTTAATCTAAGAAAAAAGTAACCGCCCTGTCCGTCACAGAGCGGTTGTATTAAAAAACCCTACTTTGTGGCAGCCGCATCGCGGTCACCAGTTACTACTATTTTACATTAATCAGTTATGAAAGTAAATACCCCCCAAAACCAGTTTTTGTAGGAAGGGGGAAGCAGTCTGGCGGTTCTGTGCTTCACGGTGCTTCACGGTTCCTGTGCTTTTGCGCTTCACGGTTCCTGTGCTTTTGCGCTTCACGGTTCCTGTGCTTCGGCGTTGTTTTTGGCGGCACTTTGTGGTATTCTGGTTCAGGTCGGGAAAAATACTTCGACAATATTACACTTTAGGAGACAATAGGGATGCCAATTACGGAATTACTTGAAAAAAATGCGGAGCTTTACGGGGATGAGATATGCCTGACGGAAATCAACCCGGAGCAAGAGAAGACACACAGGCTGGCGTGGAAAGAGTTCGCGCTTGTTGAGACGGCGCACAGCGACCGATACCGGAAAGAGATGACATGGCGGGTATTTGACGAAAGGGCGAACCAGTTCGCCAATTTGTTGCTGGCACGGGGCGTCAAGCGCGGGGAGAAGGTCGGCATACTGCTGATGAACTGCATCGAGTGGCTGCCGATCTACTTTGGGACGCTAAAATCTGGGGCGATCGTGGTGCCTCTGAATTTCAGGTACTCAGCTGATGAGATAAAATACGCCCTCGACCTTGCAGAGGTTAGCCTTCTCGTGCTGGGGCCGGAGTTTATAGACCGAGTCAGGGAAATCAAAGACAAAATACCCGGCGTCCATTCGCTGTTGTATGTAGGGGACTGTAGCCCAAGCTTTTTGGAGAGCTATGAAGAGCTTGCCGGCTCGTTCCCAAAGAATGCGCCTGACGTCCAGCTTGATGACGCGGACGACGCGGCAATATACTTTTCCTCTGGGACGACGGGCTTCCCAAAAGCCATTTTGCACTCGCATCTGAGTCTTTTGAACGCCTGCAAGGTGGAACAAAGCCACCATAGCCAGGCGCGGGGCGACATATTTCTGTGCATCCCGCCGCTGTACCACACCGGAGCAAAGATGCATTGGTTCGGCAGTTTGCTTGTAGGCGCCAGTGCGGTTCTGCTTCGCGGAATACAGCCAAAATGGATCATTGAGACGGCAGCGAGCGAACGCGCCACGATTGTGTGGCTTTTGGTGCCATGGGCACAGGATATTCTTGACGCCATAGAAAGTGGCGATATCGTCCTTTCGGATTACGACCTCAGCGCGTGGAGGCTTATGCACATAGGTGCCCAGCCTGTTCCGCCTAGCCTTGTCAAGCGCTGGCTGAAATACTTCCCACACCATGAGTATGACACAAATTACGGGCTGTCTGAATCCTGCGGCCCCGGATCGGTGCATCTTGGAGTTGAAAACGTCCACAAAGTTGGCGCGATTGGAAAAGCGGGCTACAGCTGGAAAGTCGATATAGTCGGCGAGGATGGCGCTCAAGTAAAGCGTGGGGACGTTGGAGAAATAATACTCTATGGCGACAGCGTCATGAGGTGTTACTACAGGGATCCGGAAGCGACGGCGGCGACGTTGAAGGACGGGTGGCTTTACACGGGCGACATGGGTCGCGAGGACGAGGACGGGTTTATCTTCCTTGTCGACAGAAAGAAGGATGTTATTATTTCTGGCGGAGAAAACATCTACCCTGTTCAGATAGAGGATTTTCTACGGGGGCACGGCAAAATCAAAGACGCGGCAGTGATTGGCATGGCTGACCAGAGGCTAGGGGAGATTGCCGCCGCCGTTATTGAGATAAAAGACGGAATGGAATGCACAGAAGGCGAGATAGAGAAGCATTGCATGGCGCTTCCGCGGTACAAACGCCCGCGCAGGGTAATTTTTGCAGCTGTGCCGCGCAACGCAACAGGGAAGATCGAAAAGCCCAAACTCCGTGAGAAGTACAGCGGGGGGAGCGTAGTAAGAAAACAGATGGAAAACTAAAGCTAAAAAGCGGACAAACCCAGAAGAGCGGACAAAATTAAGCAGCGGACAAACCCAGAAGAACGGACAAAATTAAGAAGCGGATAAACCCAGATGAGCGGACAAAATTAAGTAGCGGACAAACCTAGAAGAGCTGACAAAATTAAGTAGCGGACAAACCTAGAAGAGCTGACAAAATTAAGTAGCGGACAAACCTAGAAGAGCTGACAAAATTAAGTAGCGGATAAACCTTTAATAGAGGATAAACCAAGATGAGTAAAGGGAGGGCGGTATGAAGATTTTGTTTGCTTGCGACCATGCGGGGCTGGAGTTGAAACGCGCATTGATGACCCATGCCTCGGGTAGGGGGTACGAATGCGAGGATTTTGGCTGTAGAGGAGACGAAAATGCTGACTACCCGGTTTATGGGTACAAAGCCGCAAAGGCATTAATGGATGGCGAAGGTGATTTGTGCGTCCTTGTCTGTGGTACTGGTGTTGGCATGTCTCTTGCGGCAAATAAAGTAAAGGGGGTACGCGCTGCCGCGTGTAGCGAACCCTTTACTGCGAAGCTCTCGCGTGAGCACAACGACTCGAATGTGCTTGCGCTGGGGGCAAGGGTCGTTGGAGTGGGGCTAGCGAAGATGATCCTGGACGCATGGCTCGACGCGGAATTTGAGGACGGGGGCCGACACGCAGCTAGGGTGGGCATGATCAGGGAAATTGAGCAGGCAGGCGAGCTATAGTTGTGAGAGTGTGGCTAGTAGCAAGCCAGCCGGATGAGTGTGGCAAGTAGCAGGCTAGCCGGACATGTTGTGGCTAGTAGTATGCCAGTCGGATGGGTGTAGCTAGTGGCGGGCCAGCCGGATGGGTGTAGCTAGTGGCGGGCCAGCCGGATGGGTGTGGCTAGTAGTATGCCAGTCGGATGGGTGTGGCTAGTAGCAGGCCAGCTGGATGGGTGTGGCTAGTAGCATGCCAGTCGGACATGGTGTGGCGTTGCGAGGTGCCCACCTACTCTACCAGGCTTACCGAAAGGGGTTTTTGATTATGCCGCGTGTAAAGAGCATATATGTGTGTAGCGATTGCGGGCACAGTGCGCCTGCATGGATGGGCAAATGCCCATCCTGTGGGGCTTGGGGCACACTGGAGGAGGAGGAGTCCGGCTTATCGGGCAAAAAGCTGGAAGCTGGCGTTTTGGCGGCGCCCGCGCGCCCGGTAGCCTACAAGCTGTCCGAGGTTGACACTGGGGGCGACGGGTTCAGGTTTGCAACAGGGGTTGCCGAGTTTGACAGGGTTTTGGGGGGCGGGCTTGTAAAGGGGACGCTCGTCCTGTTGGGTGGCGATCCCGGGATTGGGAAGTCGACGCTTATACTGCAAATGTGCGAACGACTCGGCAGCCTGGGTAGCACGGGCGGCGCGGGTGGCACTGGCGGCGTGGGTAACCAGGGCAGCACGGGTGGTGTGGGCAGACCGGGCCCAGTGCTTTACGTTTCAGGCGAAGAGTCTGTGGGCCAGTTGAAGGCGCGGGCGGGGAGGCTCGGCGTAAAAAGCGGGGGGTTGCTGATTGCGAGCGAAAACAGCCTTGAGGGCATCGAAAAACTGATTGCAGAAAACATGCCATCCATCGTGATAGTGGATTCGGTTCAAACTGCGTATGCAGACACGGCAAGCTCAATCCCGGGCAGCGTTGCCCAGATCCGGGAGGTGGCCATGGCCCTCTTAAAAATTGCGAAGAATAGCGGGGTTTCCTTCTTTATAATCGGGCACGTTACAAAAGACGGCTCTATAGCAGGGCCAAAGGTTCTTGAACACATGGTTGACGCCGTCCTATATTTCGAAGGCGAGCGCCACATGAATTTCAGGATTCTTAGGGCGGTAAAGAACAGGTTCGGCTCAACAAACGAAATAGGTATTTTTGAGATGACGGAAACGGGACTTTCGGAAGTTAAAAACCCCTCCGCCGTAATGATAGGGGAGAGGCCGCGCAATGCGCCCGGCTCTGTGATAGTACCATGCATTGAAGGGACGAGGCCGGTTCTGGTGGAAATGCAGGCGCTTGTATCAAAAACCTCGGCCAGCAACCCCAGAAGAATGGCGACCGGGGTCGACTATAACCGCATGACTCTGATGGTGGCGGTGCTCGAAAAGCGGCTTGGTTTTAAAATGTACGAGTGCGACGTATACATCAATGTGACAGGCGGGCTGAAGCTGGTAGAGCCGGCAAGCGATATGGGCATTATTGCATCGCTGGCGTCAAGCTACAAGGACAAGCCGTTCGGCTCCGACACGGCGTTTGTCGGCGAAATAGGCCTGACCGGGGAGGTCAGGAGCGTAGGGCAGATAGAGAAGAGGCTCGTGGAAGCGCATAGGATGGGCTTTTCGCGCTGTGTCATCCCTGAGGGGAA
>Ga0099364_10014481_pt1 | contig 10494 bp, 8 predicted proteins | sample TergutTh196P3_FD_73070 | JGI IMG/M metagenome (GOLD analysis project Ga0099364, IMG submission 73070) | Microcerotermes parvus P3 segment gut microbial communities from Pointe-Noire, Republic of the Congo - Th196 P3 | ecosystem: Host-associated > Arthropoda: Insects > Digestive system > Gut ...
TTGTATTCAATGTTTTGTGTTTCAAGCATATTATTAGAAATAAAAAATTCTATTCAAGCGGAACTACAAACCGCGCCGGAATATACGCCGTCGCTACCGACAACAAGTTTGGAATGACCACTACAACTCGGCTGTCGCCCTTTATTCTCATTATTACGCCTTCCACTCCTTCAAATTCGCCGCCTGTAACCCTTACTTTTTTGCCTTTTTCCAAATTTACTTCTTTGCTTGTCAAATAGATGACCTGCGCGTTTTGGGAACCGGCAACGTTTATAAAGTGTTTCATCTGTTTTTCGGGAACTCGAATCAACTCTTTTGTCCCTAAATATCTGTAATACAGTCCTGATGTAATCCCAAGCGCCAATTTTATCTTTTCTACAAGCGGGTCTAAACGTAGCCTTGATGATTTGACAAACAACAGATTACCCAGAAGCGGCTGAACAATAAGCCTTTTCCTCTGGCAATTCTTGATTTTGATTTCCTTGAAAGACATCGGGTAAAAATACTCGATATTTTCCGCATCCAAATATGGTCTTATTTCCGCTGCTTTCCCGTTGGTAGCGAAAAAAACATACCAAAAAACAGTTTCTCTGTCTGTACTCATTTATTTCACAAAAAGACATTACTTAGGTTCCCCATCATTTTGACAGATCTTTCTCTATCAGGCATTTAGCCTGAAAAAGAACTCCTTGAAACCTCAATCTCTAACCAAGAGAATTGAGACAACAAGACGGCGCAAAGATAATCAAAAAATTTAATATGCAAGTTTTTTTTTCAAAAAATAGACGCAAAAAATCTGTCAAAATCTGTCAAATCTGCGTCATCTGCGTGCAAAAAAAATCAAAAATCAAAAAAAAATTTGGTAGTCAAAAAAACAGCATTATCTTTGCGCCGTTTTATATTGTATATATTTTAATTTTAAATGAAAAAGTTTTTCAGTTATTTAGTAGTTGCAGCAGTTATGTTTCCTGTTGCACTGACAACGTCTTGTGATAATGAGGACGACAATCCGAAGGAATTTAATGTTTCCTTCGAGACCGGCGACAGCGATATCAATGTTGAGCCGAAAAAGGTAAAAGATGGGGAAAAGGTTGAAAAACCTAATGACCCGATACGTGAAGGATACATATTTGATGGATGGTACAAGGATGTGGAGTGGACTTCCGAATGGAAGTTCGATATTGACGTAGTAACCACTAATACTACGCTGTATGCCAAGTGGTCGGAAAACGATACCCAAACAAATTATATTGAGGTTGAAATGATATTTGTGCAGGGTGGAACATTCACGATGGGTTGCACTGCCGAACAGGGAACATGGTGTTATGACAGGGAAAAACCTGCGCATCAAGTAACAGTGAGCAGTTTCAACATCGCTAAATATCCAGTAACGCAAGGGCTGTGGTCGTCTGTTATGGATAGTAATCCGTCCAACTTTAAAAAAGGCGATGATTTTCCGGTAGAAAATGTAAGTTGGACTGATGCACAAGAGTTCATCGTCAAATTGAACGCGGTAACTGGTAAAAACTATCGTTTGCCTACGGAGGCAGAATGGGAATATGCTGCGCGTGGCGGTAGCCAGTCTAAAGGATACAGGTACAGCGGCAGTAACGACCCTGATGATGTAGCATGGTACCTTTTATGGGCACTCACAGGCAGTACCTATCCAGTTGGCGAAAAGCAACCAAACGAATTGGGAATACACGATATGAGCGGAAATGTGGATGAATGGTGCAGTGATTGGTATGGCGATTATTCCGCTGAAGAACAGAATAATCCTACAGGTCCTTCTTCAGGTGTTGGTCGTGTGCGTCGTGGTGGTAGTTGGGGCGATGCGGCTGTAAATTGTCGAGTATCGTACAGGTTCCACAACAATCCTGACAGTCGCAATAGTTATCTCGGATTTCGACTGGTACTTCCTTAATTATAAGCGATTAAAATGACAGTAGTAAAAAATTTTGTTCGACAAGTTGCGATTGTTGCAATCGCAGCAACAATTAGTTTAATAGCCGTAGCTCAAGAAAAGGGCGATTGGGCTGTGGGTGGGGAACTTTTATTCTTCACAAGCGATGAACCGGGTGGTGTGAATACAATTTTTATCGGTATCGGTGCAAATATTCAGTATAACGTAACCAATCCAATACGATTGGAAGGTTCGTTCAAATACGTTTTGCCCAGAGAAATTATTGCTATAGACGGATATCATGTAGATCGCACGTCTTGGTGGAAAACCGATTTAGACGTGCATTATCTGTTCCGCGCAAACAATAAGGTTACGACTTATCCTCTTGCAGGGTTTAGTATTCTTGGACAGAAGCACACTTTTGATAATATTGATCCCCTTGCGCAATTGGGGCGTGGTCCTGACCACACTTATACTTTAAACAGAATGGGATTAAACCTTGGCGGAGGCATTGACTTTAAACTATCAGAAAGGATGAACTTAAAAGCCGACTTAAAATATGGAATTTACGGTGGTGGTGATATAAAGAGAGATGGTACTGTCACAAATAATGTTAATGTTGGTAAATTTGGCGGGTTCTTTTTTTCGACCGGAGTGGTTTTCAAGTTAAATCAGTCAAATGGCAGACAGTCATCCACTATCACAGTTACGCGCAATATTCCTGATTTTCCGGTTGCAGAACAACCGGTTGTTAAAAAATCAAAACCGCCAAGAACAAAAGAATTATCAAAATCGCAAGGACGGTTTATCAATTTTGTTGATGTTAACTTTGGATGGACTTGGGATAAGGAACCAAATTTCAGCAGTGACGAGGGTTTCAAAAATGGTCATGAGATTTCTTCGTGGGGACGTTTGAATTTGAACTATAAACTGCTGTGGAACCTAAATCCTGACAGAACAACGGGAATAAAGTTAAATCCGGCTATAAAATTCTCATATTCTACTGAAATTTCGATTGCAGCTTCATTGGGTTTAAATATTTATACAAATTCTGAACGATGGATTTTTGGGGCAGGTGTTTATCCGTTAACATTATCATATCATGAATATTCTGTTTATACCCTTAACCGATTAATACCACAATGGGAACCAGATGAGTTTTTGTCATACGAATATTTAGAATTTACATCCTCAAGAGGTGAGTTATATGGCGTTTTTCGGTTATCAAATCACTTTGGAATAAAATTCGGTTTAGATTATGTTCTGCCATGGCAAAAATTTAAATGGCATCAATATCACGAATATGACCCAATGGGAAATCCGATTATAAATGATTATGATTTCCGAAATACCAGATTTACGGCGCTTGGAGGCATTTTAATTAATTGGTAATACATTTATAAATCTTATCCCCTCGTCTGATAATTTGAGGCACAGGTATTGAAAAAACTTCCCCTTTTTCTGTTTGTTCTACCGGGTTTAAATCGACGCGTATTTCGGAAACAGTCATTTCTACCACGCCTGTGGTTTGCCCTATTATGAGTATTTTGTCGCCTTTTGAGAGCGAGCCTGATTGCATTTTAAATTCGCCTACGCCGAGTTTTGTAAAGTAGTTGCTGCACAAGGCGATGTATTCCTTCCGCATGGTTGCTTTCGAGCCGTGCGCATCGTTCAGTTCGGCAATGTTTTTGTTTAGGTAGTAGCCTTCCCAGAATCCTCGATTGAATACTGTTTGCAATTTTGCTATCCATTCGGCTGTTTTGGCTGCGGTGAATGAGCCGTTGCAATACGCATTCAAGGCTTCGCGGTAGCAATCGCCTACAATTTTAACGTATTCAGGACCACGTGCGCGTCCTTCTACTTTGAATACGCTAACGCCTGCTTCAATCATCTTATCAATGAAACCGATGGTGCACAAATCTTTTGGCGACATTATGTATTGATTGTCAATGGTCAATTGACGTCCCGTTTCGTTGTCGATAGCGGAATACGAGCGCCGGCATATCTGCACGCAACCGCCACGGTTTGCCGAACGGTTGTATTCGTGCAGGCTCAGGTAGCATTTGCCCGACACTGCCATACACAAGGCCCCGTGGCAAAACATTTCAATCTCTATCAATCGCCCGGAAGAGCCTGTTATATTATTTTCTTGAATAAATCTGCTAATTTCAGCAACCTGTTCTAAATTAAGTTCGCGGGCAAGCACCATAACATCGCAATATTTCGCAAAGAAACGCACCGCTTCGCTATTACTTATATTCAACTGCGTAGAAGCGTGGACTTTCAGACCGATTTTATGCGCGTAAAGAATAGCAGCCATATCTGAAGCAATGACCGCATCCACTCCGTAGCGCTGTGCGGCATCGGCGGTTTCTTGCATTGCCGCTATATCATTGTCGTATATAACGGTATTAAGCGTCAGATATGTTTTGACGCCTTTTTCGCGACAAGCGGCAACAATTTGCGCCATATCGCAGAGCGAAAAATTGACCGATGAATGAGAACGCATATTCAGCGCGCCCACCCCAAAATATACCGCATCACAGCCTGTTTGCAACGCAGCCGCCAATGATTCCCAAGAGCCAACCGGCAACATTAGTTTCATAATAATTGATACTTTTAAACCTGAAACTTTAAATACTTAATATTAAACCCCTTATCTTTGAACATTTTTTCATAGTATGTCTGTACTGACAAAATGTCATCTTCGTAATTTGAATTATATAAATCATCTGTACAATAGATAGTTGAAAAATTATTTGATTCTACAATATTACGGGTGTAGTCGAACATGCTTTGGCTGTCTGTTTTCAGGTGTATTATTCCTTTTGGCTGCATTATTTGGCGGTACGACTGCAAAAATCGCGGAGATGTTAGCCTTTTATTTTCGCGGCTTTGTTGTGGTTGCGGGTCGGGGAAGGTAATCCATATTTCTGATATTTCGTCGGGCGCAAAGCATGAGTTTATAAATTCTATGCGTGTACGCAGAAAAACAACGTTTGTCAGCTTGTTTTGCAGGGCTTCGGTGGCTCCCACCCACATGCGCGCTCCTTTTATGTCTACTCCTATAAAGTTTTTTTCGGGATATTTGCGCGCTAATGCCACAGTATATTCGCCTTTTCCACAGCCAAGTTCCAGCGTCAATGGACGGCTGTTGCCAAAGAACTCGTTTTTCCAATGTCCTTTTAGCCTGAAATCGGTGCGGAATACCTCTTCAAACTTTGGCGCTATCACATTGGGATAGGTAGCCATGTCGTCAAAACGCTTGAGCTTGTTCTTCGCCATATGTTTCAATCAGGATGAACAAGAATCGTCTTTTTTATTTTTTCAACTCCGTCAATATCAACCTCAATAACTTTTGGCACACGGTCGGGCCATAATCTTTTGCGAAGCGCCCAGCCAATGGCAGAAGAGATAATAATCAGCAGGAGAGAAAGATATATAACCGGATGAATCTTTAGTTGAAAATAACCTAACGAAATAACGATTGTTATCAACGTAATAAATGCACGGGTTGCAATCCAATTGTAAATCTCTATACGATACAACATTACTCCCGCTAAAAATATTGCGTCCAATCCAATACATATTATTATGTTGAATATAAGCGCCAACTGACCTGGTCCTACGCCGTTCTCAATCCTAAAAAGCGATGTAAAGTCCAAAACTAAAGCCGCCATCAATAAGATTGCAAGTAAGTAATTGTATATGCCATACTTAACTTTCGCAGCCTTAGATGGAGTTATCTTAATTTGCTTCACAAGCGTCACCTTGTCCTTATAAAATAGCGATAATTCTTCGAGTATTTGCTGCTTAGGCTCTCCTCTCTCAACGCGATACTTAACATCAAGTTTGATTCGCTTTTTCTCAGATATTTTTTCCATTTTACAAATTTTTATTAATTACTAAATTTTTTTCAAAAAATATTTTTTCGCAAAAGTATAAAAATTTTTATTATCTTGCGCCAAATTTTATTTTTTATATTTTGAAAACCTTATTTTTTTTAGTATTTTTTTCAAGTTGTTTTGCCTCGCCGTCGAAACAAACATATAATCAAACTGTTATTGATACAGTTGAGATTGTCGTTACCGATACCATCAGGATAGTTTTTGCCGGCGATATGATGGGGCATATTCCGCAAATTAATGGCGCGTGGCGCGATGGAGGCGACAGTTGCTATAACTATCGCCCAGTGTTTCAATGGGTTAAGGATTATATTTCGGCTGCCGACATAGCTGTTGCAAATCTTGAAGTGACATTAGCGGGTCCTCCCTACACGGGCTATCCGCGTTTTTCAAGCCCGCAATCGTTGGCTTACGCCTTACAGGACGCCGGTTTCGACCTGCTATTTACTGCCAACAATCATATACTCGACCGCGGTAGAAAAGGCATGGAGCGCACATTAGACGTGTTGGACAGTATCGGGATGTTGCACACCGGCGCGTTCAGAGATTCAGTCGAGTGGAAGGCGCAGTATCCGCTGATAGTAGAAAAAAACAACTTCCGGTTGGCATTTCTAAATTATACCTACGGCACTAATGGTATAGAAGTTGAAAAGCCAAATGTCGTTAATCTTATCGATACCTTGCGAATGGCTGCCGATATCGCAAAAGCGCATGAGATGAAACCCGACTATATCATAACGTATCTCCATTGGGGCGAAGAATACAAAACTAAGGAAAATGCGACACAACGCAAATTGGCAGCTTTCCTTGCTCGAAACGGCTGTAATCTGGTTGTGGGCGCACATCCGCACGTTGTACAGCCATTTGCTAAGATAGCTGTTAATCATGGCGATTCAGTACCGGTCGCATATTCGTTGGGCAATTTTGTGTCCAATCAACGCGACCGATACCGCGACGGAGGCATTACACTCGAAATAACCCTAACAAAAACCGACAGCATAGTTACACTCCAACATAAAGGCTACGAGCCTTTTTGGGTTCATCGCTACCCCGAAAGGGGAGGCTCGTTATACCGAATAATCCCTGTAAACAACTACATCGAAAAACCCGAACGCTACTCCGCTTTAGGCGAAAATGACATACGATTGATGATGCGGTTTTACAATGATACGAAGGAAATAATCGAAAATATCGAATGAAGCTGTGAAGATATTAAGCCTCAAGTTCAAAAATATCAACTCGTTAGCAGGCGAATGGAATATTGATTTAACAAAGCCCCAATTCACTGACAACGGAATTTTTGTAATTACCGGAAAAACAGGCGCCGGAAAAACTTCCATACTTGATGCTATTTCGTTGGCGCTGTATGGCAGAACGCCGCGCGTGGAAATAAAAAGCAGTAGCAACGAAGTGATGACGCACGGTACAAACGATTGTTATTCGGAAATAACCTTTGAAATAGGCGGTAAAAAATGGAAATCGTCGTGGAAACAGGAGCGAAACCGTAGCGGAAAACTTAATCCGGTTAATCGTCAAATTGCTGACGGCTCAAATAAAATATATGCAGAACAATCGCGCAATTGCGACAAAAAAATTGCAAAAATAATAGGACTTACATTTGAACAGTTCACCAAAGTAATAATGCTTGCGCAAGGTAGTTTTGCCGCTTTTTTGCAAGCCAATAAAAACGACAAGGGCGAACTTTTGGAACAAATAACAGGAACAGAAATTTATGGCGAAATATCGCGAAAAGTTTTTGAACGCAACAAAATAGAAAGAGAAAAATTGGAAAGGATTGCTCTTGAAATTGGAGCAATAAAAATACTTTCGGAAAAAGATATTGAAGCGCTGAACAAGGACATAACGCATTTTATCACTGAAAAAAAACAGATTGACGCTGATTTGCAAATCATTGAAACAGCAAAAAAATGGCTTGCCGATGTGGAAAATTTGCAAAAACAAGCGGTTGAAGCAAAACAAAAATTGCCCGAATTGGAACAAAAAGTAGAAATCGCAAGAAAAACGTTTGAACAATCGGAAATAAATTTGAACGCGGCAAAAATAGAAAAAGAAAACAACGACAAAATTTTTGTGAAGGTTCGGGAATTAGATACAAAAATTGCAGAAAAAAATAAATTGTTAAACTTTGTTTTACAGGCTTTAAGCGAATTGGAACAAACAAAAAAGACAGTTTTGGAAGCAGTTGAAAATCACAAGAGGAATTTATCGGAAAAACGTGAACTTTTGCGAAAAAATCAAGAATGGGCTACGACAAATACTAAATATGAGTTTTTGACGGGGCAGTTTACCGCTATCGAAAATCAACATTTACAAGTCAGCGCCCTGCTTAATGATTATAACAGCAAAAAAAATGAACTTGAAAAAGTCAAAAGGGATTTGAACGCCCAAATTTTCACTTCTCAAAACGTTCAAATTCTTTTTTCCGAGAAGGAAAAAGCGCTAAATGAAAAGGAACAGGAACTGACAAGAATGAAAGCAAATTTGTTGACGATTTTATCGGGGAAAGCGCTCGACGCTTATATGAAAGAAAAGGACGAAATAGTAAAATTTGGCACGCAAATCAAAGATTTGATAGAAGTAGAAAAAAGAATTTCTGAAAATCGGAAAGAAATTGAAAAATACAAAATAATTATTGTTGCGTCCGAAAAATCGGAAAAAGAACTTTCAAAACATATTGCAGACAACAAAATTGTTGCCGAAACGCTTAAAATTCAGATAGAATTACTCGACGAGAACATAAAGCTTGCCAGAACAGTTCAAAGTTTGGACGAGCACAGGAAATCGCTCGAAGACGGCAAACCCTGTCCATTGTGCGGCTCGTATGAACATCCGTTTGCAGTCGGAAACGTCCCAAAAATAGGAGATAAGGAAACAGAATTGAAGAATATGAAAAAAAAGGAGCAGGAAATCGCAAATGCCGCTCAACAAAACGAAAAAACGCTGACAAAATTAACGTCTGAAAATGATAATGCAAAAACAAACAAGGAAAATGCTGAAAAATATTTATCGGAAAATACTAAAAAACAGGACGCTATTTTAGGCGTAATAAAAAGGATAAAACCTGAATTTTCAACTCCTACAGGCGAAAACAGAATTAGTTTGCTCGAAACAATTTGTTCACAAAAACGAAATGAGTACAAGCAAATTGATAACGTAATTTCAAAAGCAACGCAAAACGAAGAAATGCTCAAAAAACTTCAGGATGATGAAATTCCACCGTTACAACAAGCAAAACAAGCGGCTGAAAAAGCAAAAACAGACGCCCAAATAAATCAAAAATTGTTGGAACAAAAGATGGAAAATCAGTCAAAAATAACGGAAGACGCAGACAAAAAATACAGGGAAGAAAATGCCGAACTTTTGAAAACGCTTGCCAAATATGACGCTACAAGTATAGAAACTTTAAAAAAATGTTTAGACTTTTGGAATAGCAATAAAAAGACAATAGAAGAACTGAAAGAACAGATAACAAAGTTGGAAAATTTGCATGCTTTGAAAAGTTCTGAAATTGAGAGTAATCAAAAACAAATTGGCGCAAAAATAACCGAAAAACATGATTTTGAAACAGGAATACAAACGTTTGCATTAGAACGTTACAGTTTGATGGGCGACAAACGGGTAGAAGATGAAGAAAAACGTCTGAAAGACCGACTTGAAAAGGCAGAAAATGCAAAAACGGATGCCGAAAAATCAAAGACAAACGCTGTTACAGAACTTGCAAAAAATCAAGCTGTTATTGCTCAAAAAGAAAAAGAATTGAACCAAAAGCGAGCGGAAAATATTACAAAAAAAACGTCGGAAGATTTGCAAGCCGAATATGCCGAAAAGAAACCGCAAAGCGACCTCTTTTCTCAAAAAATTGGAGCAACCCGCCAAGCGTTAAACTCCAATGACGAAAATATGGAAAGAAATAGAAATAAATTGAAAGAGAAGGAGTTACAACAGCAAATTTTCGCAAAATGGCTAAGATTAAATGAGCTCATAGGCTCTCAGGACGGCAAAAAATACCGCAACTTTGCGCAAGCGTTGACTTTTGAACATTTATTGGGATTAGCAAATCGTCAATTGCAAAAAATGTCAGACCGCTACATTCTTAAACGGGCTGGCGATGCTGCAAATCCTTTTGAACTGTCGGTTATTGATAAGTTTCAAAATTGCGAAGAACGTACGGCGCAAAACCTTTCGGGAGGCGAAATATTTATCGTTTCGCTGGCGCTGGCGCTTGGATTGGCGAATATGGCAGGCAAAAATATGAACATAGAAACAATGTTCATTGACGAGGGCTTCGCAACGCTCGATTCCGATTACCTTGACGTAGCGCTAAATGCTCTGTCGAACCTGCAAAACGAAGGAAAACTGATAGGCGTGATTTCACACCTTTCAGAACTCAAAGAACGAATAGCTACTCATATTGAAATAATTCCCAAAGGTAACGGTCATTCAAGGATTAGTCTTTTGTAGAAAATAAATTGATTACGACCTGAAACTTTGTTATCAATAGACAAACCATCCTTTATTTGTTGCTATGCTTCGGTCGCAGGTATTGGCTCCGGGGTTGTCGTTTATGGTTATGATTTTGTAGGCGCCTGCGTCGTTCAGCGAACTGAATACAGAATTTAAGGCTTCTGCTGACAGTTGATTTGATGCGCTCCTCAATTCCCTCAA
>Ga0099364_10014482_pt1 | contig 10494 bp, 4 predicted proteins | sample TergutTh196P3_FD_73070 | JGI IMG/M metagenome (GOLD analysis project Ga0099364, IMG submission 73070) | Microcerotermes parvus P3 segment gut microbial communities from Pointe-Noire, Republic of the Congo - Th196 P3 | ecosystem: Host-associated > Arthropoda: Insects > Digestive system > Gut ...
CGATTGCACCGCCATTTCCATTATAAACAGTATTTCCAACAAAATTAACACCTCTTACAACATTAAGGTCAGCCCATATAGTATAAATCGCACCGCCACCTCTAACTTGATGTTGTAATCCGTTGTTAAGATGTAATGGATTGCCAAACGCCGCTTTATTTACATGGTTGTCTTTAAATTCTGCTCTGCGTAAATTAACTATTCTTGTATTTGGTATAATTTCATAATCTTTGCCTAATGGAACTTCAACATGGATTGCACCACCTGAAAAACCTGCAGCGTTCGAATCAAATCTAATAATATGTGCTAAAGAATATGCGTAATTTTCTCTTGCACCGCCAGCACCACTTACTTCCATATTTCTTTTAGTGTAAATCGCACCGCCCGAAGAATAAGCATAATTATTTGCAAATCTAATTTTCCAGCCATAGTTATTAAATCCGCGAGTTGCATCAGAACCACCAATTTGCGGAGACATAAATACATCGCGAGAATCATCTACGAAAATTGCACCACCCGAACCTGCTCTATTATTAATAAATTCAGTTTCGTTGTTCGTTACTGGAAGTTGACCAAATGTTTCTGACCTTCTGCGCATTCCATCTTTTTCTCTGTCGCCTCTGATTTGCAATCTACCGTATGATCCTGGATTAAAGTAAATTGCTCCGCCTTGCGAATACAATATTCCATTTATATAAGGCGTAGGAAGATTATTTGTATATGTTCCTTCTCCTGTTGCATCTACTAACCATTTCGCGTCTGTAAAGTTATTTTCAAAACGACCCGCTACAATAAGAGAAGTATTTTTACCAACATAAATTGCACCGCCTTTTGCACCATCAGAATACATATTATTTTGATAGTTATGAGCAGAGTTTCCAACGAACATTAAATAATCTTTATAACCCGTTAGGTTTACTAAGTTATTAGGATTATATAATGCTGCAGGAGGATTACCTAATCTTATAGAATCATTCATACCTAAAGTAAATTCTATTTGACGACCAGGATCATCTTCTGTTCCTGAAATATATAACGCTCCACCTTTTGCAGCATTGCCCCAGCTATAAGGATATAATACAACAGAGTTCGTATCGTCTCTAACAACGGTTTGTCCGAATTCATTTGGTAAAGCAGCAACATTTGCTAATCTAACCATATTATTTTCGAATTCAAGATTACGAAAACGACCTAAATAACCTGCTAAACGAGCATCGTCCCACGCTTGTCTATCTAAATCATTAACAAAACGAACATCTTCAGGCGTTCTTTCATCTATCCTATCTATCATCGGATATCTCGGATAATTGATTTCGTATCTTGTTAGAACAGTTGAAGTCAGTTTATCTTCATCTGTTACTCTATAGTTTTTAACCAAATCAGGATTATCGAAATTAAATCTCGCACATCCAACGGTATCCGCAGGATTAATAGTTCTGTTTGGATAAAAGAAAGATGTCGGTGCTTGTAAAATTTGCACCGCACCACCGCGTAACCTTGCAAAGTTTTTACTAAATCTACAATCAACAATCCAAGTTCTTGATGAGAAAGTAGTGATCGCTCCGCCACCACCATTAGTAAGATTAATCATTGCTTTGTTAAGCTCGTTTAATTCTACCGTAGAAAGATCGTTCGAAATTTCTGTTACATTTTCATAAAAAGCAACATTATCAACGGTAGTATCCTTTTTAATGTTTTCGAACAAGCAATTTCTAAAGAAAGCCGCTCTTGCTCCAGGCAATACTACGATATGTCCCCATTCTCTTGAAAATGAAGTTTGTGGTTGCCCTACGAACTCTATTCGATTAGGAACCACATTGACATTACTGCCATCTAATCTTACCCAGTCGTTAAGTATTAACGAGTTGTTGTCGTCAGGAAACTCGTTCATCCTTGCTGCCCAGAACATAATCGCTGTTTCGTAAGGAATTACATAAACATTTGGATCGGTAGTTCTTGCCCTAAATGCAAATTGATTAACAAATCTGCCTGTTGCATCAGCAGTATCGATGAAACGCCAAGTTCCATCATTTGGATTTGTAATATTTACAAGCCGTCTGGTATTTACATCCACCGCAACATTGAAAATTGTATTAAATTTTTCTGGGTGGATAGTTCTTTCTCTAACCAACAGCTCGGCTGCACCTACTAAACCAGCGGTCATTCCGCCTAATGGAGCAGGACCTCCTCTCGCAGGATATAAAAAACAGCCCATATCGTGATGTCCTTCAGCAAAAGCATTCACGATTTGAGTTGGCGTTTGAAGGTTTGCAGGACGGTTTTTCTTTTGCATTGATGCAAATCCGTCTGCAATAATTCTACCGCCTGCCGCAACAACGATACGAGAATTGTCATAGAACTCAATCCTCGCTCCCGGCTCTATAATAAGTGTTCCTTTGACTATCAAAGGATTGTTGAGATATGTCGTATCTCCTTTCAGCAGGACTCTAACAGAATCGGGTCCTATTGTCCCAGATATCGACACTTTATTAGCGTAACTGCCCTCATAGGCAAATAACACTAAAAATAATGATAATAAACACAAACGAATATATCGTTTCATGTGTTACCTCCGAAATAATTTATAAACAAAAAATAATTTACCATTTTAGTTGATACCATTGTATCTTTACATTTATTATTATACATTTTCATTTTTTTAACTTTAATTGTTTAGTAATATACCTAATTTTATAATTTTAATAATTTTCTCTGTCATTTGCGAGCATTCTATTTTATTTTTCTCTGTCATTGCGAGCATTCTCGAATGCGTGGCAATCCATTATTACTTACAGATTGCGTTTCTAATGAAACCTAAGAATGATAACAAAGAACTAATATACACATTTATAATTTAATTAATTATATTTTTCAAAATTTATTCAATAACATCGCCAAGCCGAACTATCCCTGCTTTTGCCATATTATTAAATTCGCCAAATTTATTTAGATTAATAATATCTCTATATATTGCTTTTGCTTCATCGCCTTTTCCGCTTTTTTCTTTACACAATCCTGCAAAATACATATATCTTAATTTTAATCCGTCATCTTTAATTAATCTAACTGCTTTTAAATAATTGTCGGCGGCAGATTGCAATTTACCATTTTTTTCGTCACAAGCAGCAACTCCTGCATAACCTCCAATTTTTATATCATCTACTTTTGAATTTATTGCTTTTTCATAATATATTTTTGCGTCATTAAATTTTGCTAATTGATAGTAAGCATCAGCAGCATATAAAGCCGCTCTTTCGCCTGCTCTTGTAGAACCGTATTCTTCTACGATTTTAATTAATCCGATAACTTTTTCGCCTCTAACCATTGGCAATGAATCAGGAGCAAATAAAGCATCTTCATATTGCCCGCCGAAAAAATATGTTTCTATTCGAGCCAACGCTTTAGATGCGTTATGTTCATTTTTCTGGCTATTCGATTTGAATAACAATATTAATCCGACCAAAACAATAACTGCAACGGATAAAATAATTATTGTTTTCCAATTATTTTGAACGAATCCGTTTATTCCTTTTAATTCAGTTCTGTCTTCGAATCCTATTGATTCATTTTCTTCTTCTAATTGTTGTTTATCTTTCATATACTTTTATATATTATGCTATTTATATTATAATCTAATTTATGTTAAATTTATTTTCAATAATCTTTTGTATTAGCACGCCTGAAGGGAGTTGAACCCCCAACCTTTGGAACCGGAATCCAATGCTCTATCCTTTGAGCTACAGGCGCATCGTTATAATGCAATATTCAAATAACTTTTTTAATCTGCTAATACACACAATCATAAAATACAAAATTAACTAAAAAAAACGAAAATACCAAACTTATTTTGCCCAAAAGCTCTAAAAAACGTATTTTTTCCCATTTTTTTTGAAAAAAAAATGGCTTTTTTGAGTTTTTGTCAAATTTATTACACACTTTTTAATTTTGACTATAATTTTTGAATATTTTTTTATGTTTTGAAATTTTTATTATGTTTTGAAAAAGTATGATGCTGTAGATAATTGATATTTAATAAACTATAACTGACAAATATTGTTTTTAAGTAAATTATAAAGTTGGGTATTGTTAAATTAGTATATCTTGTATTATATTTGTATTTTTCACACTATATCGTTGAATTTGTTGTTCCTAAAACTTAACAATGAGATATGTATACTTTTTTAACAATACCTACAAAAAAAAACAAGGGCGATATTATAATTGCCCTTGTTGTGTTTCACGAGTTTTTAGTTTTAATTTTAACTTCTTTTAGTAACAAATCCTTTTCTTGCGAAGTATGCGTTAGAGGAAGGATCTTTGCCGCGGAATTGACGATATAATTGTGCTGCGTCGTAAGATGCACCAAGCATCAAAATATTATCTCTAAATTTTGCAGCGACTTCTTTATTATAGATATTACCTGTTTCTTCGAATGCTTGGAACGCATCTGCGTCCAATACTGCCGACCAAGTATAACTATAATATCCCGCCGAATAACCAAAATCACTGCCCCAAATGTGGCGGAAATGCCAACTGCCGTGACGAGGTTTAATTTCTCTAATCAAGCCCATTCTTTCCATAGAAGTTCTTTCGAACTCAAGGGCGTCGCGTCTTATGGTATCTGCAATTGTGTGCCAATCTAAATCAAGCACCGCCGATGCCATGTGTTCCATCGTTATAAATCCTTGATTGAATTTCGCTGCCGCATCAATTTTTGCAACCAAACTATCAGGAATTACTTCACCTGTTTTATAATGTTTAGACCATGTTTTAATGAAGTCAGGATGCAGCAACCAATTTTCCATAATTTGCGATGGAAGTTCAACAAAATCTCGCGGAACAGAAGTTCCTGAAGTTGAACGATATTTGGTGTTAGCGAACATTCCGTGCAATGCATGTCCGAACTCGTGCAATAATGTTTCTGCTTCGTCTATACTTAATAGTGCAGGAATATCGCCCGTAGGACGGGTGAAATTGCAAACATTAATTACGATAGGATTAATGCGATTTCCATCTTTATAATATTGCTTTCTGATGGAATTCATCCAAGCACCTTCGCGTTTGTTTTGACGAGGATGCCAATCAAAATAAAGCAAAGAAAGGTGCGAATCGTCGGGATTAAATACCTCATAAACTTCTACCTCTTTATTATAAACAGGCATATTTTCAAGACGCTTAAATTTCAATCCCCAAAGTTCGTTAGCAAGATTAAAAGCACCTTGTTTTAAGTTTTCGAGTGCAAAATATGGACGAATAGTTTCTTCGTCGAGTGCATATTTTTCACTGCGAACTTTTTCTGTATAATACCACCAATCCCATGGCTCGATTGTGATATTATGCCCCATTTTATCTGCTATTTTTTGCAATTCAACTGCTTCTGCTTTTGCATAAGGAATTGTCGCTTTTGCAATTTGATTAATTAAATCAATTGCAGCTTTTGGGGTTTTTGCCATATTATCGCGGATAATATAATCCGCCCAAGTTCTAAAACCAAGCAGATTGGCTTTTTTAACACGCAATACGGCGATTTGTTCTATGAGGTCTTTTGTATCATTTTCATCGTTGTTGTTGCCACGATTGACATACCCCATATACATTTTTTCGCGCAACTCGCGTTTCTCCGCAAATTGCATAAAAGGAACCCAACTTGGTTTAGATGTATTAAACGCCCACTTCCCTTCGTGTCCCCTTTGCTTAGCAAATTCAGCGGCAGCACTGATGCTTGATTGTGGCAAACCAACAAGATCTTCTTCGTTGTCGATAACAACCAAAAAGTTAGCAGCATCTGCCATAACTCGTTGACCGAATTGAGTTGTCAGTTCAGACATCTTATTGTTAATTTCCTTTAACTCTGCTTTTTTTTCAGCAGGTAAATTAGTTCCACCTCGAACGAAGTTCCTGTAATAATACTCTATCAAACGAGTATCATCGGAGTCAAGACCTAAATTATTTCTTTGGTCGTGAACCGCTTTTACTCTCTCGAATAGAGCTTCGTTCATATACATCTCATCGTAGTGAGCGGTGAACTTTGGGGAATACTCGGCTTCTATTTCTTTCATAGATTTGTCGCCGTCTCCCATATTAACATTGTGAAACACAGAAGCAACTCTGCTTAGCAAGTCACCCGCAAACTCTAAAGCCAATATCGTATTTTCAAATGTTGGCGTTTCAGGATTATTTGCTATTGCTTCTATTTCTGCATTGTGTGCTACAAAGCCCGAATCCAATGCAGGTCTATAGTGTTCCAATTTAATTTGTTCGAACGGTGGAACACCAAAAGGAGTTGTCCATTCAGTAAAGAACGGATTAGATGCGTCTGCATCTATTGCATCATTTTTTGTGCAGGAGCTTGCGAACACTATTCCTGCTGCGAATGCGATCATCAGATATTTCTTCATTTTTTAAATATTATATAAATTATTAGAAAATATAATCAAAATAATAAATGCAAATATAATGTTTTTTTTCAAAATAAAAATAAGGAACCTCCAAAAACTCCATCTGCAATGACGAGGTTTGAATATATGTCATTGCGAGAAAATACAAAGTGTTTTTGTGGCAATCCAAAAAAAGATACCACATCGAGTGCGGTATGACAATCTTTGAAATCTGTGATTTAAATAAAAAATTGGTTATTTAGAATAAAATATTTATATTTGTAATTCTGTTTTTGCAATTTTTGCAGCAAGCAGGAAAATAAAAAAATAGGTCTTTGATAATTAAAATATAAATAAGCATTTAGATTTTATTCTTAGTATTTGAAATCTCGTCAATTTCAAAAACATCCAAGCGTAAAGCAGGGTGCCGACGCATCTGCGTGGGCTTTACTTTATTTGGATGTTAGGTAGACGAGAACCTCAAATACGAATAAAAGCAATGAAAGTCAACGCTTTTTTTCGTTCGAATAGAAAAAATAGATTGCCACGCTACGCTCGCAATGACAGTGCTAACTCGCAATGACGGTGCTCAAACAAGTCGGCTCGCAATGACTAAATAAATGTATATAATTGAATAATGCAAAAAAATGTATTTTAGAAAAAAAAATCGTATTTTTAAAAGTTTTTAATAGTTATTTTAAATAAAATATTACTTTAATTAAAGTAGAAATTGTTTGAAATCATTGAAAAAATTATTCTAATTAAATTTATTTTTATATTTTAGATACAAATCAGTTAATAATTAATAATAATATAAAATGTTCAAAACAGTACAGTTAAGAAAGATTACCATTATTTTTTTCGTTATGCTACTAACGAATTTCAACCCTATTTGCTTTTTTGCAAATGATATTCGGGACTTTGATGAAGCATTAAACTTATTTGTGAGCCGCACTTTAATTCTATTCGAACGAGGCGAGCATGAAATAGACGAAAGAAATTTTGCGGCAATCGAAGAGTTAGCAGCTATGTTAAAAGATAAGCGTTTTTCGCAAAAAACGCTGTCAATTAATGGACACGCAGATACCACCGGAACCGCAAGGGGTTTCAATAATCTAAGGTTGTCCGAGCAAAGAGCAAAAGCAGTTCATAATCTTCTGCTAACGAAATACAATGTGCCCGCCGCAAGGATCGCCGATGTTGTTGGCTGGGGCGTTAATAATCCTGTCGATCAAGATAGGAGTAAGGATTCGCTTAATAGAAGTGTTCGGTTTTTTATCGACCATGAAGGCGAAGCGTATAAGTTTGATAATTTAATTCCAAAAAATTATCAAATAACGATGGAAGAAAATGGGTTAAATATCTATCGAGGTAATAATCCACCAAAGGTTGAAGGCGCCTATAGAATAGCCGAAAATGAATTAATATTCGCTTCCGATAGCAGTTTTGCACCGGGTCAAAGATTTACTACCAATGATATTTCCTTCAAATACGAAGTTAGTAAAGATAATCAAATAGTGATAAAATATGTGTCTGTGAGCGGGCGAACAGTTAGAACTTCATCCGACATTAGGGTTATCGGAAGTGATAATAAGTTTACCGCCTATTTTATCGCAGAAGGATATCGCGATGAAATTTATAGCAAAACCGCCAATATTATATCAGGCGAAAAAACAGATAAAGGAATCAAAATGGTTAATGTCGCCATCATAATGCTTGATAAAAAGAACGACAAATTTAATACGCTAATGAAAATCGGCGATCATAGAATATTCAAAGATTCCGACGGTTTGTCAGAAATAATCGAAGATATAATAGGCGACTACTCCCGATAAATCCAAAGACAAACAAACACAAAATAAAACAGTGGAAATAATAAAAGTTATACCACTGTTTTTTTTGTTTGTTGTTGGAAGATTGCCACGCCGATAAATCGGCTCGCAATGACGGAGAAAGTTTTTAGAGGTTGCCATAAAACTTTTTCTATTTTTTGGGTTTTGATTTTGAATGATTTATATATGTAAATTTCGTATATTTGTAATTAAATTCAATGGGAACATTAAATGAAAGGTCTTAATAAATTCAATTTTACGAAAAGCATTTCTGATGTGCTTGAAAATTGCAAAAGTGTTATGATTCCGAAGTCGAGAGATGAAATTATTGCTATAGCACTTGGAAGTCCATATACTAACAGTTTCGATGTAAATTACGAAGTTGATGACAAAGTAATTACGGAGGCATCGCTTATTCGCTGCAAAAATGGAGTGGCTGTAAATTATACAGAGGATTATATGCGGCGGCGCGACCCCGATTGCTTGGTTGTTGCCGACAATGAGCCAACAGATAAACCAAAGTTTAAAGATGTTTATCAATATGATTTTTCCGATTTGAGGGAAGATACTTTTAAGTGGCTTAAGAGTCGCGAGTTGTTGGTAACGCCATTTTTGGCAGGCGGGAAAAGTCACGGTTATGAGGCAGTTTTAATATCGCCGAAAAATGCGGCGTTTTTTGCTTGTGGCTTGGCGGGCTTGCAACATTTTATAAATATTGACGAATTCGAAGGCGTATTTACCCCGAAACTTGCGATATTTTTGGCGCCTCCTTTTCGGCATACGCATTTTGATGGAAAGCAAGTCGTTGTGCATAATCGTTTAAATGATATTTATGAAATGTTTTCGTATAATCTTTATCCTGGTCCGAGTGCCAAAAAAGGCGTGTATGGATTTTTGCTAAATATTGGCGAAAAAGAGGGTTGGGTTACGGCACACGCATCCGCTGTCAAAGTGATTACTCCTTATGAAAACGAGATAGTAATTATGCACGAAGGAGCATCCGGAGGCGGGAAAAGCGAAATGGGCGAAAATATTCATAGAGAATTAACGGGCAGAGTTTTAATAGGTCAACATCTTGAAACAAAAGAAAAGTTTTATATCAATCTTGATGAGCCGTGCGAACTTTGTCCTATTGCAGACGATATGGCTTTATGCCATCCGAGTATGCAAAATGAAAGCCAAAAGTTAGTCATTAGTGATGCCGAAGATGGTTGGTTTTTAAGAGTGGATCATATAAAAGAATATGGAACAGAGCCGTTTCACGAAAAAATTTATACGCAACCTTCAGAGCCGCTTGTATTTATAAATATCCAAAGTGTGCCAAATGCGACTTGTTTAGTGTGGGAACATACTATTGATTCGAATGGAAAACCTTGTCCAAATCCTCGTGTGGTTTTGCCTCGTAGAATGATGCCGGGCGTAATAAATGATCCCGTAGAAGTAGATGTGCGAAGTTTTGGCGTTCGAACTCCACCTTGCACATTAGAAAAGCCAAGTTATGGAATTTTAGGTATGATGCATATTATCCCGCCTGCACTTGCGTGGTTATGGCGACTCGTTGCACCGCGCGGACACAACAACCCAAGCATCATTGATTTAGAAGGTATGACAAGCGAAGGTGTTGGTTCGTATTGGCCCTTCGCAACAGGAAAACTAATTACGCACGCAAATCTCCTGCTTGACCAAATTTTCCATTCACCTCTGACACTATACGCTTTAATTCCAAATCAACATATTGGGGTATATAAAGTCGGATTTATGCCGCAATGGATAGTGCGTGAATATATTGCTCGTCGCGGTGGCGCGAAGTTTAAAAAAGAACATTTAGTTCCTGCACGTTCAAGTTTGCTTGGCTATTGTTTAGAACACTTAAAAGTAAATAATCACTATATTCCTAAAGCCTTCTTGCGTCCCGAAACACAAGCAAGAGTAGGAATCGAAGGATATGATAAAGGTGCAAAAATCTTAAGCGACTTTTTTAAGCGAGAACTCGATAAATTTAATGTTCCCGAATTGCATCCGCTCGGAAAACAAATTATCGAAAGTTGCCTAAATGACGCCTCGCTCGAAGATTATCTTGCTATAATTCCAATGCGAAATTAAAAAAGGAAAAGATATACTTTTAAATATTGGTTTTTAATAAGTTGATTTACAAGGGAAAATTGGTCGTTAAAGTCGTAACTCATTTGGGTTAAGTTTGACTGAGACAAAAAATAAAAATTATGAACAAAAAATGGATAAAAGAGCAATTAGTTATATTCATAAAATCAATTGCAATGGGGGCG
>Ga0099364_10014483_pt1 | contig 10493 bp, 11 predicted proteins | sample TergutTh196P3_FD_73070 | JGI IMG/M metagenome (GOLD analysis project Ga0099364, IMG submission 73070) | Microcerotermes parvus P3 segment gut microbial communities from Pointe-Noire, Republic of the Congo - Th196 P3 | ecosystem: Host-associated > Arthropoda: Insects > Digestive system > Gut ...
TAACATTGCCAGTACCGGTTTACCCTGGGCCATGTAAAATTGCAGTTTTGAAGGAACTGTTAAATTAAAAATTTGTTCGTCTTTCAACGATACCAATAAAACATCTGCCCGCTGCATAAAAGCAGGCATGGTTTCAAGCGGATAACGTCCGGGAAAAAAAACGGTTTGGGAAAGAGTAAGGTTGTTTGTTAGCTGCATTAGTTCTTCTTTTCGTCTACCGTCACCAAGGAATACAAATTTTATCGCAGGAGTATCTTTTAATTCATAAGCGGCATGAAGGACGCAGTCAAGATTTTGAGCTTCGCCAATATTTCCGGCAAATAAAATAATAAAGTCATCCTCTGTAAAATGAGTAAATGGCTCAGACTGTAAATAATGTGAAATGTCATTGGGAACAGCGACTGACTCGGCCCAATTGGGATAATATATTAGTTTGTCTGCATAATTACCTTTTTCACATATTGATTTTTTAAAGCCCTGCGAGCCTATTAGTATTTTATCGCAATTCTTATAGACATACTGAACCAGCTTTATTTGCATATTCAAAAAAAACTTGTTATTAATGCCGCCGGCTGCTGTTAAAGATTCCGGCCATAGATCAAGTGTCCAGAAAACAAGGGGGATTTGGTGAATTCTTTTTAACAAAACAGCAGGAAGACCGATAAAAAACGGCGATGTCAAGTGTACAAAAACAGCATCGTATTCTTTCCCGTATAGAAAAAATACGGTAAAAAACATAACAGAAATAAAATATGATATATAGTTCAGTATAAGATTGATTTTTTTTCCTTTCCCACGAGGAATTATCGGCAGACGGTAAACCAGGACACCATTTACGATTTCTTTTCTTCGTTTGAATAAAGAATAACCATCGTAAAATCTGCCTTGCGGATAATCAGGAATCGCCGTAATTACCGTTATTTCATGTCCTTTTTTTGCCATTTCAAATGCAATATCATTAACTTTAAAATCTTCGGGGTAAAAATGATTTGTATAGATACATAGTTTCACAATGACTCTTGCCACACAACCCGTTTTATATAATCTATGTAGGAGAGAATAATCCGCACAACTTTATCCGACACATTCGGCTTGGTATAATCTGCCACAGTTCTGTACTCAAGATGACAGCTATTTTCATTTTCCAACTGTTGTAAGCTTTGCATAACCCGTTCGGGATTAAGCCCTGTCATCATAACAGCGGCTTCTTCCATAGCTTCCGGGCGTTCATGGGCTTCGCGTATATTGAGTGCAGGGAATTTCAATATTGAAGACTCTTCTGAAATGGTTCCGCTGTCTGAAAGAGTTGCCTTTGCGTTCAGTTGCAAGGCAAGATAATCGCTTAGGGCAAATGGCTTTTCTAAGTGTATGTTTTTATTAAATTGAATATTCTTTATCTCTATCATCTTTCTTGTTCTAGGATGAGTAGATACAATAACGGGCATATTGTAGTGTTCTGCGATATTATTCAATATATTACACAAGTTATTAAAGTTTTTTTCGCTAGAAATATTTTCTTCGCGATGAGCAGATACGACAAAGTATTTTCCTTTAGAAAGTTTTAACTTTTCCAGTATTTGCGATTTTTCTACCTTTGGCATATAGTATTGTAAAACTTCATACATAGGGCTGCCGGTTTTAATAATTCTGTCAGGCGGGATGCCTTCACGTAACAACGCCTCTCTGCCTATATCGCTGTAAGGCATATTAATATCACTGATATGATCAATTATTTTCCTGTTAATTTCTTCGGGAACCCGTTGGTCAAAACTTCTGTTCCCCGCTTCCATGTGAAAAATAGGAATATGCCGTTTTTTGGCAGGTATAGCACATAAGGCGCTGTTAGTATCGCCAAGTAGCAGGAAAGCGTCAGGTTTTGCCTGTTCAAGTATATCGTCAATATTTATGATGACCTGCCCGATGGTAGCGGAAGCATTTTTACCGGCTGCATTTAAGAAATAATCCGGTTTCCGTACTCCAAGGTCTGCAAAAAATATCTCGTTCAGTTCGTAGTCATAATTCTGCCCGGTATGAACAAGTATATGTTCTACTGCCGACGACATATCCAGTTTTTTTATTACAAGTGATAACCTGATAATTTCAGGCCGTGTACCAACTACAGTCATTACTTTTAATTTGTTTTTCATAATGTTACCCAAGATAAAAATGATAAAGTTCTTTATTCGTGTGCATATTTTTATATAATTCTTCGATCATAACTTTATAAGCAGGAACACTAATATTTACATTGTTTCTTGCAGAAGAAATAATGGATTTATCAGATACAATACCATCGACTTTATGTACTTTAATATTCAATTCAAATTGTTTAATGATTAGCTGTGCCAATGCGTATTTTGATATTTTTTCATTGTTACTTAGCTGATATAAACCGGTTACTTGGAAGTCTATACATTGCTCTATTGCTTTTGCCAGTTGCAGCGTTGTTACCCCTCCCCATATAGATTTTTCGTATCCATTAATACTGTTTTTGCCTCTTTGCGAAAAAATCCAATGGAAAAGTCCTTCGCCGTTTTCTTTTATCTCAGGACCAATTATGGACGTCCGTATAGTCAGGTTTTTGTCATCAATGATTTCCCCAAGGTTTTTTGTCATGCCGTATACATCAACAGCATCTTTTACATCGGTATCGGTATAAAATCCTTTTTTACCGGAAAATACGCAATCTGTACTGATGTGAATTAATCTGCCTGCCGAAGTACTTTCACTAATTAATTTGGCAAGCAACTGTGGGAAATAGGCGTTTACATAAATTGCATTTTCAGGCGATTGCTTTGAGCCATGAACCAATACACCTATACAATTTATTACATAATCGGGATTTATGTGTTTTAGTGCCGTTTTAAGTTCTTCGGTGTTGTATATGTCAAGAATGAGGCTGTTTTCTGCTATTTTATTTCTGAAACAGGCAGTATAAAGCTGATATTTATCCTGCGATTTCAGATAATAGTAGACCATGTGCCCTGCCATGCCGGAAGCGCCTAGTATAAATATTTTTTTCATATTATTGATTTAAAGTGGTTTTAATTTATGGTGTGTTTTATTTAAACTAATTTATTTTTATATTTTCTGGTTTTTCAACTTTGTTTATTAACTAATTTTGCTTTTTCGGCTAAATCTATTTTATCGGGGAAAGGAGGCATAGCAAAAGAAAACGTTGTTTTATCGTCAGCATTACATATAGCAAAATCTCCTAACCCAATAACATTCATACCTATCAGCATATCTGCACTGCCTGGAAAGTCAGCTGAGTATACCTGACAATATTCTGTTTCCAGTTCGGGTGTCAAAAACAGATTTATAAAAGTAAAGTTTGTCGTTACTCTGCCACCAATACCAGCAAGTTCTATACTGTTAGCCGCATCAAATGGAACAAGTTTAAAGCGTTCCCATAGGGTAGGTTTTATACATGTTACTATTGCACCAGTATCCCATAAAGCCTCAATTTCAATTAACGCATTGTCGTATGTTGTATCAGTTGTTAATATTGGCGAAATTTTAATCGGCGTAATAAGTTCATTCGTTGGCTTATCATAATGTATAGTAAACCCTTGATGTTTTTTGGTATTAAGCATAAGTTACCCGTCTATGCACTTTTGGTTTTTTATCATCTCCGGGACGGCGAATACGGACGGTTGTTCCAGCTTCAATAACTATACCGTCATTTGCAGGGGAGTGAATTAAAAAATCTCCCGGTTTATATTTACCTTTAACCGCTGTAACAGCTTCTTTAGGCGTATCATAAACCCCAAACAAAGATTCATTAACAATAACAAGCCATTTATCGTAGTACTTGTCTTTAAATTCGGCTTTATGGGTTAAATAAAATGCATTTTCGCGTTCTAACATACATTCTCCTTCCCTGACTACTAATATAAGCGATCATTGAAGTTATGTCAACTTATACTGCATTTTATGGCTCATATATTAAATTCGGACTTGATAATATCAAGTTTTAACAGGAGTTCTTTAGTGTTTTTTTATATGAACGATTTTTTTATTTTTCAGAAAAGTCTATTCTTTTTTCGAATGGCGGAATAGCGAACGAAAACTGGGTTTGTCCTCCCCCGTTGGTAATAGCTATATCCATTTGCGTTATAACGTCCATCCCGATTATTATTTCATTTCCAAGCGGCATATCACATATTGCCGCACGAACATCTTTTATATCTGCACCATTAGGGAACCGGATAGATATAATCGCTACATCTGCTTCGCTTTCTGCATTTATTCCGGCTATTTCTATGGTATCTACAATATCTAAACTTAATTTTGATGCAACTTCCGGTGATATAACAGAAAGCATCGCACCAGTGTCCCAAAGGGCTTTTGTTAAATAACCGGATGTTTTATCATCTTCATCAGAAAACACCTCTACCGGGGTCAAAATGGCATCCACTAGATTCGGGTGCGTATAAGTAAGAGATGCGTGCTTTTTATCCATGATAGGGAATAACATTACCGAAAGGAGAGAGAGTTATAACTTCTTTTTGGGGATCCAAGGGGATATATTTTACCATAAAAGAACCACGAGGCAGAGTTTTTGATGTTTCTTGCATAGCTTCCCTATCAGTGTTATAAACACCAAGTATCTTATCACTGACAATAACAACCCTTTTCCCTGCATATTTTGATCGTAATTCTGCCCGGTTTGCTTTGTAAAAAGCCTGTTCTTTTTCAAAGTGCATAACACCCCCTTCTTTATATATTCTAACAAATCTACTAGTTCTTGTCAAGTTAAATATCTACAGTTAAATATCTATATCAAGCTTTAGTAACAGTTCCTTCATTTCCTGTACAGTCAAACGATGCGTATTATGTGAGTGATAGTCCAATATATCTTCTATATCCTTTTGTCCTTCTACAAAGTATTTATCGTAATTCAAGTTTCGCTCATCACATGGAATCCTGTAATAATTTCCCATATCAATCGCTTTAGCCATTTCTTCGCGGGTTACCAAAGATTCATACAGTTTCTCTCCATGCCGTGTACCAATGATGCGGACTACGGTGTTGGCTTGATACAATTCCTTTAATGCTTGTGCAAGCACTTCAAGTGTCGCTGCGGGGGCTTTCTGAATGAATAAATCTCCGTTTTGTCCGTTGGTGAATGCATAAAGCACCAAATCCACCGCGTCATCAAGGGTCATCATAAAACGGGTCATATTGGGATCGGTTATGGTTATTTCTTTACCGGTTTTTATCTGGTCGATCCATAAGGGAATAACCGATCCCCTGCTTGCCATAACATTGCCGTATCGTGTGGCGCAAATGACTGTTTTTGCTTCTTTTCCCAATGCCCTGCCCTTGGCTATCGCTACTTTTTCCATCAATGCTTTTGATATACCCATTGCATTTATGGGGTAACAGGCTTTGTCGGTACTTAGTACAACAATTCGTTTTATTCCATGTGAAATGGCTGATTCAAGAACATTTTCTGTTCCCATAACATTAGTTCTTACAGCCTGCATGGGGAAAAATTCACATGACGGAACCTGTTTTAGTGCAGCCGCGTGAAAAATATAATCAACTCCGTTCATTGCACCATCTACAGAGCGTTTATCCCGAACATCGCCAATGTAGAACTTTACTTTTTCATTTTGCAGTTCATGGCGCATATCGTCCTGTTTTTTTTCGTCTCGGCTGAATATACGTATTTCCTTTATATCAGAATTGAGGAAACGGCGAAGGACTGCATTGCCGAAAGAGCCGGTGCCGCCAGTTATGAGGAGGGTTTTGTTAGGGAAATTATTCACTTTTTTACTCCAAAACAAGTTTTTCTACTAATTGAAAAAAATCCTTCCATGAGTTTTCTTGGAAATTTGTATTCTCTAGCATTATTTTTCTATATTCCTTATAATTTCCTATTGCTTCTGCCCAAGCAGTTACATCTTCTGGATTAACAAAATATTTATTTTTATAATCCTCCAAAACTTCTCTGGCATAAGGTAAATCACTTGCAATTATTGGAAGCCCAAAACATGATGCTTCCAATAAGGGGAGTCCAAAACTTTCTACTTTTGACGGAAATAATAATGCATCTACAGAATTATAATATGATAATAATTCCTGATATGAAACTTGCCCAATCAATTTTATATTTTTCTCAAGATTATTATTTGAAATAATTTTTTTTATCTTTTTTGAGAATTCATCTATAGTAAAATACAGAATTATTTTTTCAAGTAAATCCTGATTTTTTTTCTTAATTTCCGCTAAAGCCTTAATGAGTATTATATGATTTTTATAACCAAAAAGAGTGGCTGGATATATAAATGCAAACATTTTATTATTTGTATTTAGTGTTTTTCGTGCAATGTTTTGTATATCAATAATTGGCTTATTAGGATAAATAACAGTAATCCGCTCCGATGATATATTCTTAAATTTTTTACAAAACAATTCTTTTATATAAGGTAACTGTACTACATAATGGCTACTTGAATTGTTTTTGTTTACAAAGAAAGGATAAAAATATCTATATAGTAACAGCTTATAACCAGCACCCCTTAGCCCATTCCGCTGATAAAGCGGAATGGTATTATGATAGTACACTACTTGTATTATCATAATACCAGCCTTGTTTCGGTATTTTGTACTGGTGTTTTGCAATGAAATTATTGCTTCAGGCTCCAAGTTATGTTTCCTACACCATTTTTGCAAGCCACCATTATCCCATTTTATGCGGGTCACCCAAGTTTGTGGTTTTAATTTATGAACTGTTATATTTTTCAGTGTATCGAATTCATTTAGCACTGTAAACAAATGATATTTTTTATCTTGTGAAACATTTGCTTCAATATATGAAACACATTCTTTGAGAACCGTTAATGCGCCGGAGGTTTTAGCGGCAGTGGCGTTGATGATGATAGTATATATTGTTTTCAATTACTTTTTATTTCCTGCTTTGCAGATTTATATACAGAGAATACTATTATAAAAAAAAGAAGTGTTATGTCTTTAACTGCCGCCAATATTGACTCTGCAAAACCAGCGAAGGCCATAGCAACAATGACAGGTATAAAGAAAGAATATTTATTCCATATTTCCTTTTCCATTAACATACGTTCTGCAAATTTTTTATATATATAAATAAAAAATAAACTTCCTAATAAACCTGTGTGAAAAAATATTTTCATGTAAGAAGAGTCAATTATAATATCACCAACATCAAAGCCGAAAAACAATTTTGTTGGAGTTAATAAATCAAATGCTCTTCCATAAAACATAGGTCTTCCTGATAAAGCCAAATTAAAAAACATATTATCACTAAGAAATATAGTTATAACTATACTAAAGAAAAACAATATTAATGGAGTTAACAAACCAATTGACAAAAAAATATTTTTATCCTTTTGAACAAACAAACCAGTTAAATACAATATTATCTCGGCATAAAAAAATGTACGGCTCCCTGTATAATTATAGATTATAATTATTAGAAATATATTAAACGCATCAATCAACAGCCTTAGAATATTATTTTTTACTAATCTTGCTAAAACATAAACAAATATTATAAGTGAAAAAAAATAAAGACTTGTCGTGTTAGGATTTTTGGAAAACCCTAATGTATTCAAGTAAGCATCACGTTTCCAATCACCACTTGTCATTTCATTAGAAATATATCCACTTGCTAGTAAGTACAATGTAATTATAATAAATATAGCTCTAAAAAAAATGGACAAATAAACTAAATATTTTATTTTAGTATTGCAAAAGACATATGCACACAAAAGAACAAAAATATATGGAAGTGAATTTATATTGTTATAAACAAAAGGTATCATTAACAGAATTGGCAAAACATAGTATTTTAAACGGAAATTATTCTGGAATAGCAGTAAAAAAAAGAAAACTATAATAATTATAGCAATAAATACAAATATTCCGGAAAAACCAAATACATGGGAAAAATCCATAAGTATCACTGGCAACAACAACAGATTTATCATAATATATCTAGCAATTTATCCCATAGCTCAAATATTTTTTCAGGCTTATATTTATTAATGTTTTCTAGTGCATTTTTTCCAAGATGAATTCTTTTATCTTGATTATACATCAGTTCAAGAATAGATTGGGATAGTTCTACGATGTTGCCATTCTCTACCAATAATCCATTTTCATTATGCTTAATAATCTCTGCAGGGCCAGAAGGACAATCAAAACTGACTACTGGCAGACCGCAGGATTGCGCTTCGATGATAACTAACCCAAATCCTTCAGATCTAGAACTCAAAACAAAAATACTAGCCTGTAAATATTCCTGAATAATATTATTGGTCGATGGACATAACATAATCAATTTTCCGAGTTCAAGTCTTTCTATCTTCTTTTTTAGTATATCTTCATTTTCACCTGATCCAATAATTTTTATTTTCCATCCATTATATTCATTTCTAAAAAGATAAATTGCATCTATTAACAAATCAAAACCCTTAAGATGTGATAGCCGACCTACAGCCAATATTTTCTTGTTAGTTAAATCGGATTGTTTCTCTGATTGAAATGTCTGTGAATTAGGAATTACCTTTACATCTTTATGAAATGAATAAAATTTTGCATCAGAATTTGTCAAAACTACAACTGCGTCCAAAAATGGGTATACTAACCTTCTTAAAATTCTTGCTATTAATGTAGCTGTCATATAGCAAGTATGCTCACAAACAACCGTTTTCATACTTTTCTTTAATAGTGCCAATATGATATTTATACCATGAGTTGTTCCTATTACTACATCAATCTTTTTTTCTTTACAGATTTGATTTATTTTTTTTATTGTTAAAGAATATAGTCTTAATCGTGCCACTTTATTCTTAAATTGTGACAATCCTAAATGAATTAGGAGAATATCATCTTTTATATCATAAGCCGCTTTACCATAAGTAGAATGTATACTAATTATTGTAACTTCATATTTTCTGGAATCGGCCAATAGGTTTGCAAGATTACATACGGCTCTTTCTGTCCCTGCTCGTTTAGTTATATCAAATACAATTATCGCTACTTTTTTCATATTTATTGAACACTCGACTTGCTTTTAAACATAGAATAAATAATTCTGAATAAATGCGGATAAAATATTAGACAACATGTTATTTTCTTTTTCAACGGAGTCGTAAAATCAAATATTAGATCAACTATATTAGTAAGAATATATTTTCTCAATATTTGAAAGTTTTCATCTGTAAAATCATTCTGATTTATATAATATGCACATATACCATACGAAAATAAAATTCTCACAATAATTATCTTTTTTTTAACTTTTTTATTATTTTCTAGATCAATGAGTCTATCAAGTGTAATTAACGCAGTTTTTGCGGATTCTGTTAATCCGAGTTGACTTGTTACAGATTCAGGATTACTGAAAATATTGTAACATTGTATGGGAGAATATATGATTTTATTTGCATATTTAAATAATTCATAAAACAGCATCGTGTCTTCCATGTATTTAATTTTTACATCATATTGCAATCGGTTTTTTAAAAATAATTCTGAGTATACTAATTTGTTCACACTATATCCGCAGAAATTATTGTCTGTAAACATTTTTTCAATTGCTTTTTCTGAACTTAGTTTTTTTATCTTTTGTTTTAAGTTTTTTCTTATATGAGCTTTTCTTTTTATACTGCATATTGAAATATCAGCATCATATTTCATGGCATTTTCATACAGAACTTGAAACATATCGGGATCGCACCAGTCATCACTGTCAGCAAATCCTATCCATTCACCTTGCGCAATATCCAAACCAGCATTTCTTGCAGCAGATACTCCGGCATTCTTCTGATGGATAACAATTATCCTGCTGTCCTTTTCAGCATATTCATCACATATTGCCGGGCAATTATCGGGAGAACCATCATTTATTAGAATACACTCAAAATCCGCAAAAGTCTGCGACAAAATAGAGTCAATACAACGGTGAAGATATTTTTCCGTCTTATAAACAGGAACTATAATTGATATTTTTGGCATTTTAGTTAAATATATTTGTTAATTTACAATTGTTTCTTATTTCTTGAAATTTATCTAAAACCGATACCCAATCAATATCTTCTTCAATTACAGATAAATCAGATTGTATATATCTCTCCTGAATTTCAAACAACTGGAATAATGTATCAAACCTGCTATTCATACCGGCATCATGTCCTTCAAGCGGAATAATGCCAAATTTTTTCTTAAAAACAAGTGAAAATATTGAACAATGATATGAATTGGTTATTACATATTCAGCGTTCTCTATCAAATATATCCATTCTGGAATGGTTGCATAATCTTTATTTAATTTATCATGTTGTGCATTTCCGGTTACATAAACAACTTCAATACCTAATTTTTCAGCCCAATCATACACAGATTTAATCGAAAAACTATATTTATTCCCAAGCAAGTAGAGAAAACAATACCGATTATCAGGTTTCTTAATTGATTCATTTTTATATAGGGAACGATAAACG
>Ga0099364_10014484_pt1 | contig 10493 bp, 7 predicted proteins | sample TergutTh196P3_FD_73070 | JGI IMG/M metagenome (GOLD analysis project Ga0099364, IMG submission 73070) | Microcerotermes parvus P3 segment gut microbial communities from Pointe-Noire, Republic of the Congo - Th196 P3 | ecosystem: Host-associated > Arthropoda: Insects > Digestive system > Gut ...
TATGAATTATGAATTATGAATTATGAATTATGAATTATGAATTATGAATTATGAATTATGAATTATGAATTGTGAATTATGAATTGTGAATTATGAATTGTTAAGGGGGTATAAGCATTATGTACAACGAATATGAAGACAAGATGAAGAAAACCATTGAGGTGCTGCAGAACCAGTATTCGGCGATACGCGCAGGGCGGGCTAATCCTGCAATACTTGATCAGGTCAAGGTTGAATACTATGGTACTCCGACGCCAATCAACCAAATCGCTTCGGTAGGCACGCCCGACCCCAGAACGCTGGTGATCCAGCCATGGGATGCCTCCAGCCTAAAGCTAATTGAGAAAGCAATCATGACCTCAGAACTCGGCATAAACCCGGCAAATGACGGTCGCGTGATACGTCTTGTGTTCCCGCAGCCCACGGAAGAACGCCGAAAGGAACTCATAAAGCAGATAAGCAAAAATGCCGAAGAATCAAAGGTCGCCATACGCAACATACGGCGCGAAGCGGTCGAAACATTTAAGGCGCAGAAGAAAAAAGGCGAAATAACAGAAGACGACTTGACCGATACTGAGAAGGACATCCAAAAACTAACGGATAATTATATCAAGGAAATTGACAAAGTAGCAGAGAAAAAAGAAAAGGAAATCAAGGAAATCTAAACTCCCATGTTTAAGTTATTTAAAAAGAAGAAACTTGCCTGGGAGACAAAGAGCCTTCCTTGCCATATTGCCGTCATTATGGATGGCAACGGACGCTGGGCATCAAGGCGCGCTTTGCCTCGTACCGCAGGACACACAGTAGGAGCGGAAACGTTCAGGCGCATTGCGACATATTGCAAAGAGATAGGCATTCAATACCTAACTGTTTACGCATTTTCGACCGAAAACTGGCAGCGCCCGCCGGATGAGGTCGAGGCGATAATGAAATTGCTCGAAAAATATTTGATTGAAGCTCTTCAGAAAATGGAGCGCGACAAAGTCAAGATGAAGTTTTTTGGAGATACAACCGTTTTATCGCCGAAACTCCGCGAACTAATAGCCAAGACCGAGGAAAAATCGCAGACATTCGACGGTGTCCAAGTAAATATATGCGTCAACTACGGTGGGCGCGATGAGATTTTATCCGCAGTTGAGCGCTACGCCGAGGCTGTGGCTGCCGGGAAAACAAAAGGCGGCCATCTCACGCAGGAGGCTTTCTCCGCACTCTTATTTTCTGCGGGCATACCGGATCCGGACCTCATTATTAGACCCAGCGGAGAAATGCGATTGTCAAACTTCTTATTATGGCAGTCGGCTTACTCTGAGCTTTACTTTACCGATGTACTATGGCCCGATTTCAACGAACGCGAACTGGACCGCGCAATAATAGCATACCAGAACAGGGAAAGACGCTACGGTGGAGTTCGCGGGTAGTACCATCCGGGAGGGGCATCCAAACATGAAGAAACGAATAATTGTTGCGGTTGTTTTACTGCCGATTGCCTTTGTTATATTGGTTTTCCCGCAGCCATACGTGCTTGTCGGTGCCATTGCCCTCATCTGTGGGCTTGCTGCATACGAGCTGCTCAAATCGGTTGTGGGACTCAAAGGGAATCTGAGGGTGTGCGTATACACAATGACATCAGCCGTTCTAATCCCAATCGGAGTGTATTTTGACCTCGCATCGCTCATAATCCCAACAGTGCTGTTGGTGCTGATGAGCCTCATTTTCATTGAAGCAATCGCTAGATTTCAAACAGATTTGCAACTCACATTCGCGCAAGTGCTTGTCGCCCTGTTTGGAGGCTTGCTGATACCCTACATGCTTTCATACATAATTTGTCTGCGCCTCATGCAGGGGGGCAGATTGCTGGTATTGCTACCCATTATTAGCGCATTTATCACCGATGCCGGGGCTTACTTTACAGGCATATTCCTTGGCAAGTTTAAGGCCTTCCCACACGTCAGCCCGAAGAAAACAGTCGCTGGATTCATAGGGGGCATTGTTATTGGCACTGCGGCTATCATTCTCTATGGGGTAGCCATCGTAAACCTGACCTCCTACAGCGTAAATTACTGGGCATTATTAGCCTACGGGATTGTTGGAGCGGTAATGACGGAACTAGGCGACCTGGCCTTCTCTGTGGTTAAGCGCGAATTTGACATAAAAGACTACGGCCGTCTACTCCCGGGCCACGGCGGAGCGCTAGACAGATTCGACAGCATGGTCTTCACCGCCCCCGCATTATATCTACTGGCCCTCGCGATACCGGTGTTTTAGAAATTAGGAATTAGGAGTGAGAAATGAGGAGTTGAGTTGGGTTGTGGACAAAGCCCGTTTTACTCCACTACTCTGCAACGTCTTCTTAAGAACAGGTTACTTTAAATTGTAATTGTCCTCTAGTTCCTAATTCCTAATTTCTAATTCCTCATTCCTCATTTTTCATTTGCGGTCCGCAGGCCGCGTTAGGATACTTATGAACTACACGATATCAATACTCGGGTCTACCGGGTCTATAGGGCGGCAGGCGCTTGAAGTCGCTGATTTGCTGGGGTTTAAGGTCCAGGCTCTAAGCGCGGACAAGAACATCGGCTTGCTGGAGAAACAAATTCGGAAATACCGACCCAGCATCGCCGCCGTCTATAACGAAGAAGCTGCAAAGGATCTCAAAACAAGGGTGAGTGATTTGCGCACACGAGTCGCCTCAGGTCCGGGCGGTTTGCTTGAAGTCGCAACAGCGGACTTTGTTGACACGGTTGTCACTGCAGTAGTCGGTGTTGTGGGATTACGCCCAACGCTTGCCGCCATAGATTTAGGACGCAGGATCGCTCTAGCCAACAAGGAAACGCTTGTATGCGCCGGGGAAATCGTCATGAAGCGTGCCAAAGAACGCGGAGCAGAAATAATCCCAGTCGATTCAGAACACTCCGCACTGTTCCAATGCCTTATGCCGGAACCCCGCAAAAGCGTGAAAAACCTCATCCTCACAGCATCAGGCGGTCCGTTTCGCTCGATGACTCGCAAGGAACTCGTGGGTGCCACTCCTGAAATGGCGCTTAGCCATCCTGTCTGGAACATGGGCAACAAGATAACCATAGACTCCGCGACGCTGATGAATAAAGGGCTTGAGGTAATCGAAGCTGTCCATCTGTTCTCTATGACACCGCAGAGAATAAAAATCGTAATACACCCCGAAAGCATCGTTCACTCAATGGTGGAGTTTGTTGATAACACAATAATCGCAAACCTGTCAGTCCCGGATATGCGGTTGCCGATACAATTCGCGCTGACCTGGCCGGAGCGGACGTTGTCCCTGGCGCGCGAACTGGATATAACACAGATATCGTCACTGACCTTCGGGAAACCAGATTTGGATGCATTCCCATGCCTTTCGCTTGCGCTAGAAACTGTGAAAACAAAAGGCACCGCCTGCGCAGTCCTCAACAACGCAAACGAAGCCGCAGTAGAGCTATTCCTAAAAGGAAAACTGAGCTTCTACGGAATCCACGACACCATCCGCAAAGCCCTTGATCGAATACCAAACATAGAAAACCCCTCCCTGGAGGATATCATAGCAGCAGGCGATGAAGCAAAACGAATCGCGAACGTAATTAATTGATAATTGATAATTGATAATTGAGACGGGGAACGGCTTTTTGGTATAACTCTCCTGAGGTTAACCCGCGTAACCAACGTCCTAAATTCTCAATTATCAATTTTCAATTATCAATTCTAAGACTGCGGGGATTTTTGCCTCCCAGCCGAATGCCATTATATGTGCGCCTTGGCAGTGGTCTCGGCATTCTTTAATCAGGCGAGCAATAATCTCGACCCCGGTAACACCGGATTTTGCTTTATCCTCGTCGGCGCCCAGCTCATCAACCATCTCTTGCGGGATGCTAATACCAGCAAGGTTATCTCGCAAAAATCTCAACTGGCGTACACTCTTTGGGATTATTAACCCAAGGATGACAGGTACGCCAAATTGTTTTGCCCTATCCATGAATCTGATGAACTTCTCAGACTCAAAAATCGCCTGAGTCTGGAAGAACTCTGCGCCGGCCTTGACTTTCTTCTCCATCTTAAACAGTTGAGCATCTATGGAATCGGCGCATGGCGCGACAACAGCCCCCTTAGCAAACTTCGGAGGCTCCCCAATCAGCGCGTTTCCGCCGAGATCGACACCCATTTCGAGCTGGCGAACAGCATGGATAAGCGAAACCGAATCAAGGTCGAAAACAGGCTTCGCCTGCGGATGGTCGCCCAACAATGTATGGTCGCCGGTGAGCAGCAGCAGATTCTCGATACCAAGAGCAGCAGCACCGAGCAATTCGGACTGCAACGCGATTCTGTTTCGATCCCTGCAAGTAAGCTGCCAAATCGGATTAAACCCCTTGCTCTTTAGCGCGACACAAGCCGCAAGAGAACTCATTCGCATCTTAGAAGACTGGCACTCCGTCACATTGATAGCGGTAACGCCACTAAGATGCTCCTTAGCATCTCGCAAAAGAAGCCCAAGCTCACACCCCTTCGGCGGGCTAACTTCGGCGGTTATAATAAATTGTCCTTGCTTTATTAGTTCAGTTATTTTCATTCGTCAGCCCTTGGATTTAAGCGGTCAGCAGACCGCAAGTTACAAGCCCGGATCGATGCCTAAAGCTTTGTTAATTTTCGTCCAGCCGCATTCCATATCGCTATCCACCTCGCATTTCCCCCCTCTGGAACCGCCGCACTGTCCTGATGTAAGGCCTTTTGCACATGATGTGATTGGGCAGATTCCGCCTGTTTCGTTCAAATGGCAATTCCCGCACCCGCTACAGTCAAACTCAAGCGGAGTCACACCCTGATGACCGGGCAGGGGATAGGTATCGCAAGCTGTGTATACGCGCTTCTTTGGAAAATACGCAGCGACAGTCTGCATACCGACACCGCAGGAAAAAACAAGCAGCGACTCAGCATGATCTATTGTATCAGCGTACTTTTCCAGTTGCAGCAAAAGATGTTCGGGATTACAAATATAATCGGTTCGAATGACCCCTAAAGCGGTTCCGCAGACCAACAACTCGTTGACCACCTCAGCAGCTTCAGTCGCAAGCAAATTAACCTCGCTGCACCCCTCGCAACAAATTATCAAGGTCTTCCCATCAGCAAGGGAGAGAATTTCATCCTTCTGTTTCAGTTCGGCGATAAGCATGAGACCACCCCGGGAAAGTTGAGAGTTGAGAGATGAGAATTGAGAATTGAGAGTTACGACGAGTGCGACTTCCATAATATAGCACAGTACGCTGTTATTTGCAACAATCAACTGCGACTTACGAGTTATTGCAGTAAAATCGAACATTTCTGGTAACTGTTAGCACCTTACGGGTTGCACGGTGCCTCTTTTCCATGCACCGCACACTAACAGTTACTGTGAAATCAGCATTTAACTGAGCTTGGAACATAAAACTCAGGCATAGGAGAAGCCGGGGGTAATGTAACTCACGGCTTCTGAGTTAATCTGCTCTTCGCTACATTTTTACCAAGCAGGCACGATAATCGGTCCGGGACCGGGACCCGGGCCAACGGTGTTGCGTGCCCATTGCGCGAACAGGGTGATGCTATCTGTCACAACGAATGTTTCGCCAGCTCCGTATGCTATGCCGCTGCCATTTTGGGCTGTGTTCCAACCGGCGAAAGTGTAGTTGGTGCGGATATACGGCGGATTCAACGGTGCTTCAAAGGTTTCTCCAGACCTCACTGTAACGCTTGCAACTGTCCCGGTGCCGCCGTTGGAATTGAAGGTTATTATGAAGCTGTGAGTACTTTCGGACGCGGTCAGCGAAAGCGCGAAGGACTGTGGCATTGTGGCCTCGTGCGAGTGTACGGCATTGTTCCTTTGCAGCCATACATGAACGGTGTAGTCCCCGCCCACAAAAAGGTCGCTTGTGTCGATGTTGAGCATCGTCAAGTCACTAGACGAACCGTAACCGACTAAACAGCGGAATCCTTCGATGTCTTGTATTATCATGTAGTTTATTGAATAGTCACCAGAGCCTGCGGGGGTTGCTGTGAATGCTGATAATGTGAAATCCAAGCCCTCTTCGGCTGAAATCGTTCCTATTGGCAATCCGAGCAATGCGCCAACATCCTCTCCATCATTTCCACCGATGATAGTAAGTTTGTAGTTTCTTGTACTACCCGCACCCGCTTCGTAATCGCCGCCTGCAGGAATTGAGCCGATACCAGTGCCGCCTACTTCTGAGATGAAGACAATTTTGCTTGGGTCGAGTTTGAACAGGGGGCGTACGTGATAGTTTTCTGTTGAGCTATGAGCAACGGAATTTGTATAATTGGCTTGTGTGTATACATATCTTATCCAATCTATTATTGAACCATAATCGGTTGAACGCAGCCAATAGCGATCTGTCAACCTTTTTTGCTGGGTTGTTAAAAGCTTTTCTTGATAGTTTTCAAGACTTGCTGACCATGTTACGCTGTACTCATCGGAACCTAGACTTGCTAGGTAAAACAATGTATCGTCACTGCTCTGTGAATCCACAATAGAATACGAATCAGTATTAAAGTCGTAAGCAATTGTATTTACATCTGTCCTGTGGATTGAGGTTAGTTCACCAGGCACAAAAAAGTCGGTGAATAAATCTCCTTGACCACCCATATTGTTCAAATACTGGTAAATATTCGATTGACTCCAAACCAATGGTGATGAATACGGAGCGTGAAACTGTCGTTGTTCATAGGCATACCGCTGGAACAATACGAGTGCGCCGTCTTCCTGACCAATGACATACCATTGCAGCGGCTTGTCCTCATCGTTGTCGTTGTATACCCCGTAGTACATGAAGTTACTGAGTCTGTTTGAAAGGTTTGTTTCTGATGTGGGCTGATATATCCCCCAAAAATCCCAATCGTCCTCGGTCATTAGGCACGGCACAACAGTTACGATGTAATCAACATATTCGCCGTTTGTTGCCGTAACCCTGTATGTTTGCGGGGACGTAAAATTACTCGGGGTATTGTTTGGTGGATTGATTCCCCCACCTACAAATATGATATTCGGCGCAAGGCCGGTTAAATTCGCAGTACTTGGCATATATATCTTTATTGTTCTTGCTCGCTGATTAATAAAGGTTTGACCAATCTGCCCTGGAATGGTGAAGGCTTCAATATTACAGAGTTCGTCTTGAAAAACTCTATTAAGTGAAGTTGTACCTGATGTACTGTCCCATGTTATATTTGAAAGAGTGATTCCCGACGGAATGTCATGCGTGGGAGGTATTAAGTCAAGCGTAAAATTTCCATATAAATCACTTGACGGGTTGCTTGCGTTGCTGAATATCTGAGCCGTTGTCCCCCATAAAGCGTTTATGTTGCTTAGCGGCGGTTGCTCAGAATAGTGCTGAGTGCCTCCATTTGCATCTTCAAGTGACACACGCTTGTGCGAGGGTTTGTCGTTGATCGGATACGACGATACACTATTATCAACATGGTAGACTAAAACACCGCCAACACTGGAATTTCCGGCATGACCAGCCATACGGTCGAATCCACCTTGATCATAGTTCGGGATAGTGCCGTACTTTCTTTGCTGTATAAGGAAATACTGACTATCACTTACATCGCTTCTCGCTATATAGATTTGATAATGAGTCGAAATGGTGACAGAATCCCCATCAACTAACGTGCCGGGTGTAACGAAGCCGTACTGAACCAGGTTATATGCATCAACATATGGAGGCGTAAGCCCTGAGCGTTCTCCTCTTCTGTACCCATGTGAGCCAGAGTCCATCAACGTCCAGTATCCCATTGTGGACCTTGAGCTGGTACCTGTCAAAGTGCCATAGTCGTATATATCATCAAAGCTATACGCAGAATGTCCCAGTTCATGAGCGATAGTGCCTATGCCCATTAAGTCGTCTGGCATAATGCCGGTATCTCTGTTATATGTTCCCATACCGAAATATCCAAGCAGCGACTTGCCATTAGTCGCAGAAGCAGGAGGTGTTCCGCCAAAGAAAGCCGTACCCCAAAAACCGGGGCCTCCAGAGTATGATGAAGAGTTGAAACCATCAACAAGGATACCAATAGACAATTCGGTTGTTTCAATCGCGCCGTTTCCATTCGTGTCAAAATTTGAAAGATTAATACGTCCTTCTGCTACCGCTTGTGTAATGGCGAGATTTATCAAGCTACGCTGAGCAACAGTATCGTTCTTTGGGTCTGAATGCGCTCCTGACAGCGTGACTTCAATGATGCCTTGTTGTCCGTCCAATGGGATATTGACCGAAGCCGGTTCTATAATATCTTCGTTTGCCCCTATGAGCTCTTTATAGTAATCGTTGACGGAGTTTGTTGCGGGGTTGAAAACAAAATCATATATTTGTTCGCCTGAAAGTTTCGGCTTGTTCTCAAACCCTGTCCTGTCCGTCCAGGTCACGTGAATGATTACCAGCTTTCGTTTCAAGCTGTCAACCGGAGCTGGTGCCGGAGGAGAGAATGAATCAAAGTCCATTGATTCCGCCAAACTATGCAAGTCAATCCCGGTTTGCGGTTTCGATTCAAGAGCTTCCTCGCGGATTCTCTCCGACCTTTTGCGGGTCCTAGTGGGAATATCTACCCCTTTTGTCCGTGTGGTAGACATCCGGAATGCTCTTAAGTCCCCCAGAAGCTCACCCGTAGAAATAGGACCGTCGTCGCCCCAAATTGCATAGCAGAAACCACCAATATCATTATCAAAGACAATCAGGTTTCCGCTTGCATCTTCCGACCATCCGAGAAACTCATCGCCTCTTATGGTCACTTCAATAACAGCGCCATTTGGCTGAGTGAAATACCATGGGGTCGAGTCCGCAGGCACGGCTCTTGCTTCCATGGTGGTCAACAGCGCAATCACCAGCACGACACCAACGAATAGCACCGCCAACATGAATCTTCGGTTTAGAGCTTTTTGCATAGCAGTTACCTCCTTCGCTAAGTAGCGTGATGTCGTGTGTTATGTTAGGGGATTCAGAAACGAGTACTAGAGTAGTGTATAAGAAATGGCTAATTTCAGCGCACTTCGGTATAAATGCCAGAAGGCCATAATAAAAGGTGCGCAGGGGCATCATTGCCTTGCCTACGCGCCTGAAATCTCGTTTTGTGTCAACCCACGTGCAACTCGACCAAACAAACGGTAAAATCAGCTTGAAAATACTTCCGAAAACAAGTATACTGACTAAAGTCGTAGCGGTGGGTTACCCGTGGTTGTAGGCCTTACATTATTGAATCCCTACATTCGCTGTGACGGTGTTTTCTTCACCATCGCTGTTGCTGCGGCCAGTCATTATAATCTATGCCCGAGAGCATATCACAAATCTTTCGAAATTGCAAGGATTATGTGAAAAAAACATGAATTACTTAGCACCTTAGCGACAATTAACGCCAATAAAAAAAAGTTGTTTGCGGTCGCTAAGGTGAGAGTTAAGAGCTAAGAGTTAAGATATCTTATCTCTTGTATCTTAAATCTTGTATCTTGCGGTCGCAGACCGTGTTAGAAGGAGCTGACCAACATGCGCAGATTCAACGTTACGGGGCTTTGCGTGCCGGAGGAAGACTACATGGCGGATATCGGCGGGAAAATAGCTCAGATAAGGCAGTTGGTGGACGACCGGTGCTATTTTACGATAAACCGCGCTCGGCAGTACGGGAAGACTACCACTTTGCGGTGTTTGAAAAAAGAGCTTGCGGATGATTATTTGGTAGCCTCGACTAGTTTTGCCGGGACTGGCGACGGGGGCTTTGAGTCGCAGGAGAACTTCTGCCAAATGTTTTTGGGAAAGGTCTGCGACGCGCTGGAGTTAACAACGGCTCCGAGCGAGTACATAGAGGGCTGGCAAGATCCCGATGTTACGACGTTCCCGAAACTGAGCAAACACATTACGAAGATGTGCAAGCCCGCGACGGATGGATCGGTCAGAAAAGTCGTGCTCATGATAGACGAGGTAGACAAGACCAGTAACAACCGGGTGTTCCTCCATTTCCTCGAAATGCTCCGTGAGAAGTTCCTAATGCGTAAAAGCGGGGACGACTACACGTTCCACAGCGTAATCCTTGCGGGGGTATACGACATCAAAAACATCAAGCTGAAGATGATAGGCGAGGGGACTTACACGCCAACGGAGAGGGAGAACAAGTTGTTCAACTCGCCTTGGAATATAGCAGCTGATTTTGAGGTGGAAATGTCTTTTTCGCCTACTGAGATTGCGGCCATGCTCGCGGAATACGAGCAAGACCACGGTACCGGAATGGATGTGCGGGCGATTGCCGACGAGATACACAGCTTCACAAATGGATACCCGTATTTGGTGTCGAGAATCTGCCAGCGCATCGACCAGAAGTCTGACAAAAACTGGACTCTTGACGGTGTGAGGGATGCTGTACGGATTGTGCTTGATGAAGGAAACACGTTGTTTGACGATTTGTTCAAGAACTTGGAGAACAATGACAAACTATACGACTTGATTTACGAC